>ERZ1034781.322-NODE-322-length-26549-cov-34.857137_pt1 | contig 26549 bp, 37 predicted proteins | sample MGYA00520700_ERZ1034781 | MGnify/ENA primary metagenome ERZ1034781 (study PRJEB33766, sample SAMN09781709) | gut metagenome | biome: gut microbiome | host: Homo sapiens | place: Madagascar | study: EMG produced TPA metagenomics assembly of the PRJNA485056 data...
TCCGTATAGGGGGATTTATTTTCGTCAGTCATATATGAGTCCTTATATAAAAATCTAATTATATTTTTATATATTAGGTGTTATCTGTTTTTTCAACGCGCTCCACCTTGTCAGATACGGTTGAATTATCAGCCGCGTGTACTTTTCCAAAGCCGTTATTTTTCAGCCCCACTACGGCATCACCGGAACGTAATACAAGCCGTGGTGTGATTTCCTGGATAACGAGAACGGTAAAATTGCCCTTACGCTGTATACTGCTGTTAACCACGTATTCCTGGCCGTTCTGTTCTTTGGTAACTGATGGAACTGATTTGTTGGGTGAGAATCCGAGAAACGTAAAGCGACCGTCGTCGTAGGCAAAATCAGGTTCAATGTTGTAACTGTCTTTTCCTGGATATTTCGTGTAGTCCCAGTTACGCGGGGTTTGTGCGGTTCTCAGTGCTTTCTGAATCTGGGTTTGTTCCTGCTTTTGTTCCCATTCTTTCTGACGCGCTGCTGCTTCCTTATTAGCTCTGTTACGTTCGTCTCCTGGATAGCGGTAACTCACCAGGTATGCGGGCTGTTGTGGCGATTTTTCATCAATGACATTCAGCTCAACGTTGTACAGGCGCTTATTTGTCACAATCAGCATATTGGTATGCCAGTCACGGCTGTTCGGCGGGATAACAACCTGTGTTGTATTACCGTCTTCACCAGGTGCGCCCTGTGTGAGCGCAACCGGACGAATGTTTACCCTGTTTGCATCTGCTCTGGCTTCCCATGCTTCATCAAAGCCAGGACTGGCACTGATAACAGCTTCATCGTTATCAAAAACCAGAGTCGTCATAAATCCTGGTTTTGTGTTTACAACGGTAACATTCTGCGGGTTATAAATGACCTGCTGGATACGTGCATCATAACGGCTCGCTTGTGGTGTAGCTGCGGCCCATGCCTGGCTGTTCAGCATTATTATCAGGGTAATTAACGTCAGTTTTCTCATTACTCGCCTCCCCTGATTTCGCGGTCAGTCTGCCAGCTTGTTACGGTGAATCCGAACGGGTTTATTTCCCGCTCAACATCTGACATTTCTTTTTCAGGGTCTGAATGGAAGGTGAAACGTGCATCCCAGTATTCATTGCGAATACTGTTATCAGCCATGCGACGAATTATTTTTTTATAACGAACGGTGGCTACTTTGTCTGGTGCTGTTGCATTCGTTATCTGCTCAGAAATAATTTCAATTTTCACGGTGTGAGCCGCGTTATTATAAACTTTGTCTGGTGCGTTTTTTCCGGCGTACAGTGCCAGGTAGTCGTCGTTTACCTGTGGTGAGTTGTAGATCTGTACTGTCTCGTAATCGTCCTGTAATGCAGGATAAACGTACCGTTCACGTAATTTAACGTAATTGGCGGCCATAGCTTTTTGGTAGGCTTCTTCCGCTGTCAGGGCTGTTTTTGATGCACGGGTAACGTGTTCCACTCGTCCGGTATGATTATCTACGGTATAGAGTTCAACTGTTGTTTGTTTAAGTGGCAACATAATCACTATCGCGATCAGTGACAGGATAGTGATTAATAACCCTGCTCCACCGACCAGAAAGCCTGCTTTTGTGGCGCGTTTATCCCTGTCAATCATTTGCTGCTCAAACGAGCGGGAATCAGCAATTAATTTCTGTTCAGTCATGTGTGGTTAGCTCCGCGATAATTTGGGGTGTGTTTACAGGGCTACCCTGACCGCTGAATGCGGGCGGCAAAGGTTTAGATTTTTGTGCGCAGCCAGAAAGCACGCACAGCAAAGCCAGCGCGATTAAGCGTTTCATTTTATGTACCTTTTGTTTTTTCTATAAAAATATAATTATATTTTTATAGTTATCTTGGAGGGGGTAAACGTTTAATTGATGGCGGTAGTTTTGGTGTTGATTGATCTGTCAGCATCCGCGCTTCATTACGCGCTATCATTTGTTCTATAGCGTGTTTACGTGCATCAGCAGCGTTAAATACTATGCGCGATTGTGGATCTCCTAACCCTTTATTACTTGGGCTTGCTACTTCTTTAGGTAATACTTTTCCTGCCTCCTTTAACATCTTTCCAGCGCCGTATGCAGCAGCGCCAATGCCGAGAGCCGCCGCACCTTGCATAGTGGCTGTAGCACTTGCTCCTGCAAGTGCCCCAGCTAGTTTTGCGGACATGTACACCAGTATTGCAGCGCATACTCCGGCAAGACAAACTTGAGCGCCAAGTTCTACAATATTCGCTTGATTGGCTCCTGAGGATGCTAGAGCAAGCCTTGAATTTAAATAGCTTATTACAATTCTTAATGATAATGAGGACAGGAGAATGGTTAATATTCCCGCAAATATATTTTGCAGCCAGTTATTGAACATTGGCCGTAAAAAGCCATACATTAGGCAAAATATAAATATAGGTGCTGTAATTCCTAACAATAAGATCATAACCTCCGCAACCATAGATACGAATGCAGTGATAATCATTAAGACAAATACACCACCCCATACAAATAATTCAGCAATTGTTCCCTCATCTTTGATAAATTCTGAATCATCTAAATCATGTAATGTTTTGCCTAATACCTTGGCGTTGTGCCATAAAGTGTCGAGTAACTGCCAGATACTTGAACTACTTGAAAATCCTTCTTTTAAACCATTAACAGCATCAATAACACCATCAAGATAACCATTAATATTTGCCACAAAGGATAAAATAATAGCCATCCTCATTATATCCCACATGACATCTTCCATTGGGGTCGACAGTTTACCAGCTAAGGTTTGATATCCTCTCCATATGATGTAGATTGTGGCTGACGTTCCCGCCAGCCCCATCATCATTGAAGAATAAGACATCATTAAACCTTGGGTAGCGTCTGTTATGCCTCCTATCAGATGTTTTTCAACACCGACAAAAACACCACCAGACATTTCTCCTCCTATTGATTCAAATCGACGGTTGGCGCATTTAATTGCTGAATTTGCCAGTGAGCCTCATTAGCATGTTTACAGTTTTCTGATGCGCTACCTGTTTTTTGGCATTTTTCGTAAACAGCTTTTAATTCATCGGGGTGCGTTCGATACCACTTTGTTGTTTTTGCTTCTTCCTCGCATCCATTAATTAAAAAAGCTGATAAAGATAATAGAGTTATTGTTAATAAACGCATTTTTCATCCTTAACTGTTTAAATCAAGTGTTGGAGCGTTTAATTGCTGCTGATTCCATTTCTTACGGCGTTCCTCAGCAAGCATCTTTTCACGCTTCTCCGCTGCTTTTACGTTCATTTCCCATTGGGTCGTGAGCGTATTTAACATCACAGATTTTAACTGAATACTGTTTGCTAAGTCTTGGGCCTCTTTCATATCTTTCGCATTTGCTACACGGTCTGATAATTCGTTGATCTCACCAAGCATCTCACCAATCTGTGTTTGTACTTCATTGGTTTGTTCGATTTGTATTGCTTTGTTGATGACCTCTTGTCTGCATGTATTGGCGTAACTTTTTGATTGTTCAGCATTGCAGTTATCGAAAATCTTGTATTTGTTGTACAGTTCATCAAATTGGCCAGAAGAACCGCCGGATAAGAGCAAATCGTTCAGGGCTTGCCCTGGCTTACGTAGTTTATCCAGGTCAGCTTTAAGGCTTTTGGCTTGATTAACGAACGCCTGAATGTCACGGATGCCTGTAACTGTTTCCAGTTGTTTTTGATACGCCTGTAGCTGGTCTTTATAGTGTTGTACCGTCTGTAGCCATTGATTGGCTTCTTTTGTCCACTGGCGAATATTCTCTAGTCTGGCTGTTGCATCAAACACGGGTATACCAGCAGCGTTTACTATCGGGCTGGCAATAAGAACCGCCAGAATAAGGGGGCGAAATCTTTTCATCGATATCTCCTTGGTTATAGTGCTTTAGCTAGGTAGGAATCCAGCCAGTCGCTGGGCTTCATTCCCTCCTGATAGAGTGATTCGAATATTTCCAGGTTAGGTGCGTCGCCGCTCATTACTTTTGTGTATCTGCCGATACCAGACAGATCCAGCGTGATACGGGCTGCAAAGCGTTTTGTATCTCCACGGCGGAACTGATTTTTGACAACGACATACTGTCGCGCCTGTGGATCAAGTCCTTTAATGACATCAAACACTTCTGGTTCAAATTTCATTCCATCCACGTAATGAGAACGATCTGCGCTTGGGTTGGCGGCCAGTATTTGAGTACCACATTGCTCAATAACTGCCGGAGCTATCTCATCCTTGATTATTTCCGCTGGAGATTGCGTGCCAACAACCAGCATACCGTTCAGTTTTCGTATAGTTTTCAGCTTGTTATACGCAAAATCCTTAAATACAGGGTCGCGTAACCACTTCCAGAATTCATCCATGAAAATAACAAGTCGTCTGCCATCCAGCAGGCTGGTTATCCGGTACAGCAGATAAAACGAGATAGGGGCGCAGACATTCGGGTCATCCAGAAATTCAGTCCCGTCAATTCCGAAATTATCGCAGTTGCTGATATCGAAAGTGTCGTGTTCGTTATCAAACACCCAACCAAATTCACCACCGCGCGCCCACTGTGAAAGACGGATACTCAGGCCATTTTCTTGCGCTTCACGCGTTGCCGGTTCCGGTAGGTTCTCCAGCATTCGGGTTATGCCGTAGACGCGATATTGAGGCTCGTCACTCATGACGGCATTTACAGCATCATTGAGGCGACGTTCATCACGTGGCGTTATGGTTGCACCGTTGCGGGTACAAAGGATTTTCATCAGTTGCTTAATGAAATTGATGTTTCGCTTAGTGGCTGGCAGAGCAAACGGATTCCAGCCTGTTGGCTCACCGCTGAATACCCTGTAGTACTTTCCTCCAAGTGCGCGAATGTTGATTTCAGCACCACGGTCTTTATCGAGGTAAACTGTGGTTAGTCGTTTAGTCCTGGCATCCGGTGAAAAGCTGTCATCACGGTTATATTTTTGCTGATTGATTTGTAAAAACGTCATCAGCATTGTTTTACCTGAGCCGTTTGTACCCAGAATGCAGGTACTTGCAGGATTTTTTTCGTTGAACTCGTCTTTATCTGCCAGAGTGTTATGCAGATTCAGATAGTAGCCATCACCTGACGGGGTTCGCACCAGAGCCATCGCGTCACCCCACGGGGCTTTGTCGCGTTTTCCTGGATAGAAATTATGAAGTGATGCCAGTTCAACAAAGTTCAGGCTACTCAGCTCTCCAGCTCGTGGCCGCAGATTGTAATTGCCTGGTAATTGAGCCATATAGGCCGCAGACAATGAGATTTCAGCAGGAACAGGGGTTATCCCGATATTGTTAAGTGCATTGCTGATCTCGTTTGTGTCTGCAACCAGGCTTTCCAGTGACGGCGAAAACACCATAATTGATAAATGATGTTTACCGTAGGCGATTTTACCGGAGGTAAGTAGGTCAAGCGCCACATCGAGATCCAGACGTTGAGATACAGCATCATCATCAGCACTCATCATCAGCCGTCGGGTGCGCTTAATCGCCTTTTTTGCTTCCTCACGGGACATGCAGGTATAGGATTGTGTAATCACATAATCGCACGGCGCGTACAGTAAGGAGTCTGTCATGCCCGTTGCGGTTTCTTCCGAAAACTCTTTAACCTCCAGACCACGGAAATATTGAGTGCCATTAACATGATTTATTTGCCCTGATTCGGCGGAGAAGTACAGCGCAACATTTCCCATTACGTTGTAAGCGGGAGTACGTGTAACTCTGACTTTTCGCCATTGATGCGTGAGAAGGTATTCATAAAATGCCAGTTGGGACGAGAATACAGCCTCGTTTTCGGTAAAAGTACCGAGCGCGTGAGCACCATAACGGGATAAGGCTGTATCCAGCGTACTTTTGATTTCCAGCACTTCAAGTAATGCGCTGTCTATCTCTTTTAGCTTCTGACCGTCTTTCATACGTTTACGGTTTGCCTTATCCAGACTGGCAAACGGACGATAGCAGATGGTCACAAACAGGCGGTTACGTCGGAATGGCCTTTTATTCAGTGATGCGTAATAGCGTTCGCTCACGGTATCCGCGTAAGGGTTTCCTGAAACCTTATGCAGTGAGTCCGTAAACTGTTCACGGCTGTTATGTACATAAAATGTAACCGGAAAGCCTTCAAATGAGCGTATTAGCCCGTGCAACTGGTTTGTACCGAACTGTAGTGTCTCGTCAGATTCACAATCAAACGGCGTTCCTGTCAGTTCCCAGGTACAGAAAAAATCGCTGTTCAGTGAACGGACAACATTAGGGTGAATATGTGACGAGTAAGGAATGTATTTTTTTATGGTGGCACATTGGTTTAGCTTCATCGCATCGATAAACTCCTGGATATCAACAGCATTATGTTCAACAGGCATAAATGCGGTTGCGCCAAATAAACGGTTTGCTACCGGATTACCCCTTACCCTTAGCCAGACAGCTATCAGGTTAAATCTCAGAGGTTCATTTCTGGTTAGTGATTTCATAACCAGAAACTCAATAGGGAGGAAGAGAAGTAGGGCTATGGAAGTCCAGATAGCAACAATAATTGTCACGCCCACGACAGTCAGCAGGGGCACCATTGGCACCCCCCACAGCGCCGCCGGACGTTTCATCGCCTTAAGCAGCTTTGCCATATGTTCGGCCTCTTAGCTCATTAGCAGAGCGCCAATTTCACTGCCTCCGCCAATTAAAATGCCGCCAATGATGATGTAACCGCACTGCGACAGGCTTTCGCCTTTCCACAGAGTCTTATAGCCAATCCAGATCACAGCGACGGTGATGGTGACGGCTGCCAGACCATGCAGACCATTCGAAACCTTTTCCATGATTGTATTTGCTCGGCTAAAACCGTCAGCCGCGAAAACTGGACTGACAACACTTACTAACGGAGCCAGAATATAAGCAGATGCGCGGCTGCAAATGGTCTTTAATTTGTTAAACATCGGTTAATCCTCTTTTTCAGTTGAAAATCTGTTTCCGCGTATAACTTGTGCGGGGTAATAAACGGTATCTGCCTTTTTCTGGCGCAGTTGAGCAGGAACCCCGCGCACGATTGCGCCAGGCCAGACAACGCGAGGGCGTGCCGGAGCTTCAACGGGTGTTGCATTCAGAATGGCCGATTGAGTTGCGATATCATCCCTGGTTCCAGGAACGACATAGCGGGGCTTTTCAGGTGAGTAACCAATTCGCTGTATGTAACTGGTTCTGGATAACGCTGCTTCTGGTTGTTGTCCTGTAGTAAAATTTCCAGAGTAATAACAACTCAGCGCCCGTTTCAGTGTGCCGCCTCGCTGGTAGCAATCAGTGATGATCTTTTCAAAAACAGAAAGATTTGTGCACGGGTTGAACAGGTCAGCAGCCGTTACGGCGTAACTATTAAAATTTGTACTTGTGATTTGCATCAGACCAACAGAATAGCGACGACCTTTTGCCTCTATCTGTTTGACGATGCTTAATGCATCCTCCTTAGTTTTTGGCATATGTGAGATAAAGCCCTTGTCGCCTGGCTGGCGTTCACGTTTGGGGATGATCTCAGCAATAGCGTAGGGATTAAAACCAGACTCGACCCGCGCAACATCCAGTGATGTGGAGGGGTGAACTGTGGCGGCACACTGCATAGCCACCGCCATAAATGAAACGGTGGAAAGCATAGTACCCTCGCTAAATTAGTTTCCTTGTGGGGCGTCTTCTTTAGGTTCGAGTAGTACCAGCTTGCCGGAAACAGCAATACCAGGAACGAGCATAATATTCAGTCCTGGTTTTCCGTTATGCGCGAATGCCGCGCCAACCTTGGTCCAGTAGGTATTTTTACCGCCGTTTTCGTCAGTGGGAACTTCCTGTGTGACGTATACGTTATAGGTGGGTTTGGGCATTTATTTATCCTCTTTTGACATTAGCTCTTTCAACATTTCGTTGTGAGCTTCATTACTTAATTTGTCGATCATGTACTGCAAAAAGGCACTTGGACGAATATTTACCTCCGCAACATAACTTATATCTCTGGCGTGTTTTGCCAGTGTTTCATAGCGTTTTTTGCCGATGTAAATAACGGCTGTAGATTTAGCCTGGCCTATAGGGTTCGGCATGAGTTTATAGCTCCTGTATGAAATATCCGTGTGCAAAAGCACAGCGGTACGACTGGAGAAGGAATGAAGGTCTGGTTTACTGATTCTGTAAAAGCCTGGAGAAGGCCGTTTGACGTTCTAACGGTGAGATGATTGAAGATATGCGTTGAATTTCTGCCAGTAGGTCACTACCGATGTTACGGCACTCTATAGAATCATCATCAGGATTTAGCGCCAGTATCTTGGCGCATTTAATAGCGATAACGACTTTTTCCGGTACAGTACATATTGTGGAACCGAAACTTACGAAGCCAATTGCACCTGGAATAGAGGTTATTGCTGACGTGTGCGTGACATTCACATCAAAATGGAGGAAGAGGTAGTTAGGAAATAAAACTTTTTCTTCCTTACGCACTGCGTTGCAATCTTTCCGAGGTGTGAACTTTATGTATCTCGGACAGAAAGCCACAACGTTCATAGTTTTACAACGATATGCAATACGATCTAATTCGTTGTTATTACAGTATAAAAGATACCATGCATTCATAAGCGTCACCTTACGGACACAAGCCCCCATTTTCCGCCGTCCTAAGTTGCCGGGCTTAGGCTGACGTACTCATTAAGTGTTGACTGTAAAAATACACAGTTGTGATTTTATACAGCAATCCTTGCGTGTCAATATCAAGAATCTAAAGAAATAATAGCATTGCTCGATTCAAAATCAACCCCGATTCATTATGTTGACTTTGAGGCCTGTAACGCCCTGTAAGATGGGATTCCCAAAAAAAGGGAGGTTGTATTATGGTGCCTAAACGACTGAAAGAAGCGAGGATGGAGGCTGGATTATCTCAAGAAAAATTATCTCAACTTCTTGGTGTAGCGGAAGGTATTAACACTCGATCTCGATTTTCAAGCTACGAGGTAGGCAGAACTGAACCACCTTTTAAACTTGTAAAAAAAATCGCAGAACTTCTTGATTATCCTGAAAATTATTTCTATACAGAAGACGATGATTTTGCAAAGGCTGTTCTTGATTTTCACCGAAAACGTACGAGTCCAGAGCTAAACCCTAATTACGATTCGGAAGTAGAAGCAAGAAGAATGGCATCTAAGCTGGATAACGTAAAAAAAATAGTTGCTCAATTAAATGAATATCTAAAGGAATGAGTGCTTAGGCATCAGTGCGTATGTGCTCCATTTAGTCAAGTCGCTTTTCCGCTTCCTCACCCACTCGCTCACTAACGTTCGGTCGCTAGGGTTGTGGCGAGCGGTAAATACTCTATTAAATTCCGTTATTTTTCCGTTTGTTATCGCCGATTTCTTTTCGATATTAATGCTAATGTATGCGTACATTAGCATTAATATCATGAGTTATGTGCTGTACGATATTTAATCTCAATTTTGTTAAGAGTTATATAACCAGATGAAGTTTAAAGAAAAATAGGAAGGTAATCGGCGGGAGCTTTTGTGGATGAATTGATCTTCGAATGGGTTCATGCTATTTTCGTGCGGTTTTTACGGATTTTTGGGTGGGACGTTCCCGTAACAGCGTCCAGGGGAAGGGGGGGAAGCATTTTAGCCCCCCTGAATGCAACAACCCCCTGATATCTCTCTTCGATTTTGCCGGTCCAAGAAGATAATCAGGGGGTTCAAAGCAGGCTGGGTGCCTGCAAAGGATTATAGCAAATGCATTTCTCAATACAAGACCTCTGTCCGGCAATAAGTGCGGGCGGTGGTGGCTGAAAAGAACAACTCCTTAATCCCCCGCATATCGCCGTCAGGTGTGGCAAAACAAAGTCCATGCTATAACGTTGTGTCGCGTAAGCGACGCCGTTTCCTCAATCGCTGGATTAAATCGCTGACGACGGTCGCAGGGCGTATCAAAATCAAAAACGAACTCCGTCGCCGTATCCGGCATAACCGCTATTGGGTTAATGAGGCTAACAAGTTTGGCATAGAGGCTCTTTGCGAATTGATGTTAGCTATTCTGGACGATCTCGATTTACGCTCGTGGGAAACCAGGCATAACCTTGAAACGCTTGCCGAACGTGCCGGACTGGTTACACGCAGCGATGCGGGACATAAATCCATTTCTCGCGCCAGTCGTGGTTGTGATCGCCTGGTTTGGTTGAATGCCATCATTACAGAGAAGGCTCCGTTTAACCCGTATGATGCACGGTGTGCCTGTAAACACATTGAAGTAACCGAGGATTTCTTTGCCATCCTTGGCATTCCGTTAAAACTGGTTTATCGGGAACGTGCCAGGCTGTTAAAGGCAGATCCTGATGAAGTGATTTACTCCGGTGATGCCAGACTTATAGCTATCAGAGTCCAGAACTGGACGCGGAAAGCGGCAGCCGGATTAGCCAGGATGAAAGCAAAACGCGACGCAGCTCGACAACGCAAAAAAGAATATTACGCACATTCACCTACCCCCATTCCGGCCTGATGCTGGCTACTTACCGCCTTATGGGCGGTATATCGTCACGTCCATAATAAATCTCTGTACAAAAAATAGTCTTAGCGTGAGATATTCCGTTTTCCAAGCGGCTCCCTGCTCAGGAAAGAGCAGCCATAGGTTATGGCCAGAGGGTAAACGATGTACAGCTTGTGGATAATCATAAGTGAAGTGCAAACGATATGACGCAATTACTCTTTTGCTTCTCTTTTAGTTACTTACGTACTAAAAGAGAAGCAAAAAGAAAAACATTACTGTTATCCCCTTTTACAAGTGGATAACTGAAAAACATCGGCGCAAGCGCCTCAAAGGTAGCACCCCTCGCAAGCATCGGGGCATTAGAGACACCATATCCGGTCATTAAAAACGAACAATCATTCACCTATCATCGCTGTAACATCGACGGTCTACGACCACCTACCACCTAAGTAGCTGTAGGTTCCGTGCAATTTTGGCTTAGCAGGGGGCTGACGCGGTTCCTGGCGACATGAACGTCTTTGATTAGGGGTATCGGCGCGCCTTAGCATTTGTGATTCTATGGAACTGTATTTCGCGCCTTACATGCCGCTAACGCGGCATCTTCCCACCATCGAGCATAACTTAACTAACTGCTAACAATATGATCGAGAAAGATCACAAAAAGGTTCCTGTTGGGGGTCTGTTTGGAAATCGGAAATTTCGGTGTTTCCGGTGTACAACCCTAGGGAGGTAGATCCGCTCGCCGCAACCCTAGCGACCGAACGTTAGTGAGCGAGTGGGTGAGGAAGCGGAATAGTGCCCTTGCTGAATTGAGCACATACGCGAAGGAATTAAAGGTGAGTGGTGGAAAATTTTTCAGTTCGAATAGTGAAAAATAGTTGCAATACCTGCATATGCAGGTATAATAAAATCATCGAAAGGGAAATAGGTTCCCTTTCCACTTAGCCCCATAGGGGCGGGAGATTAAAATGAGTGCATTTATTTTTAGAACCACATTTAAAGCAACTGGCGATCAGCAAAAAGACGCTATTACCCAAATTGAAGTTATGCAGGAACAAGCAGTAAAAGCCTTTGTTTCTTGGATGACCAACCAAGAGGGTACAAAATTTTTAAGCACTTTGCAGGAAATCACAACAGAACTTGACGCACTGATTGATGCGGTAGAGTCCCATTCCCCTGTTTTCAGAAAGAAATCGACTGAACTGGAAGCGCTTTTAGCCCATTACAAAACGTTGCTGTAAGTCCTCAACGGGGCAATTGCCCCGTTATATGGCTCTTTATTTAATCCAAATCTAAAGCAAGTGGAGTTTAAAAATGGCTCGCTTACCCTATATTGAATCAACCACGCAACAGATTTTTATTTTTAATACTTTGACACTTTGTACTATTGGATTAATTCATATAGAGACTGGTAAAAAATATGTTGTAGTATTTACCGATAACAATAAGATTCGAGACTATAAAAATGGTGTAGTAGAAGAATTAGGGGAAATTACGCAAGAAGATATTGAACTGATTGAGTATTATGCTAAAAAATATGAAAAGTATTTTGATAATTTAAAAATAGGTGAGGAGTCTTTAAATCTTAAAGAATATATAGAATGTATGCAATAGCCATATATTCTATAAAGGAGTGATCAGGTTGGTCGAGCAACCTGATCACTTTATCGACACTCAAAACAATAGAGAGGTGTTCAAATGTCAACAGGTCAGATCGTACAACTTGCGGATTCACTTGTCAAAGGATGGGAAACGAGAATCCCAGCAATGAAATTTACGGATTGGGATCAATTCAGGTGGTGGTTAAATTATTTACAGGGATATGAAATGTTTTAAATAATGTTGATGTCCTGATAGTAATTATAATTTTTTCAAAATAGAGCTAAAAAACTTGCAATACCTGCAATTGAAGGTATAATTAAATCATCGAGAGGGAAATGGTTTCCCTCTCATCTTAGCCCCACAGGGGCGGGAGCTACAAAATGAATATCCAAGAAGCATTAAATATTTTTGGCTTGTCTGGTCAGTTGACTGAAAAAGACATCAAAGACGCCTTTAAGAAAGCTGCATTAAAATATCACCCAGACCGTAATCCGGTAGGTGCTGAAATGATGAAGGCGGTTAATTCAGCATTCGATTTTTTAATGGCGAATCTTGATAAGATTAATCAGTACCAAAGTCCTGAACAAAGTGCAATATATAACTATGGTGATGAACTAGAAAATGTTTTAAAGGCTCTTTACGGTTTGTCTGGTTTAGTTTATGAGGTTATTGGTAACTGGATCTGGATTAGTGGAAATACTATCGAGCACAAAGAAGCATTAAAAGAAATGGGGTGTAAATGGGCGGCAAAGAAAAAACAATGGTTTTATCGTCCAGAAGAACATAAAAGTTACTGGAACCGTGAAGAGCACACGATAGAGGAAATCCGCGCAAAATATGGCACAAGCGGAAAATTCCAGGCCGGAGGATGGCAACAAGTTGAAGGCAGGGCAAGAGTTGAAGCCAGAGCATAACGAAACGGGGGCGTAAGCCCCCTATATCCTCGCCAGCAATCCTTTTCGGGCATCGAACCCGAAAAGGATTGAGTAGCTGACACTCTGCGATTGCTGGCTACGTTAGCGCAGTAAAGGATGTGAAAGCATGACAACATTTTCAGAAAAATATCAGCCTGTCTTTGAAGTTGTATGCCGTATTCTTGGGAACGGCTGGCGTGTTAACAAACTGGATAATTATCAGCATCGTATTAAACTGACTTCTACAGAAATTCGTAAATACTCCATCATTATTCGTCTGGAGCGTGAAAGATTTTTTATAGTTGGTAGCGTTGATAGTCTTGTATGGCACGGTAATCCTTCCGTCTGTACTGTATCTATTACGCGCAATCCTGTTGGTATTGCTAATGATATATCTCGGAAAATCCTTGCTAATGCACTGGATGAAATTGAATTGCTCAGGGAGCATGAGAGCGCATTACAGGAAAAACAAGATAAAGTGCGAATAATCAAAGGGATGTTATCACAGTTGCTTTCTATATCTCCCTGGTATGGGGCATTAACGGGATTTAATGCGGATAATGGACTTGCAGGAAAAATACTACAAAATGGTGATGATTATGAAATGGTTATCAGAGGGCTTAATGTTGATCAACTTATCAAAGTGGCAGGTTTTATAAAAAAACTATAACAAAGTGTTGATGTGAATTTTATATGGGGTTGTTTATGAAAACTGATAATGTTTTCTTTAAAAGTAAGGGTAGTTACTCTTATGTTGTTACAGTAGATATGGATAATCAGATGTATATGGTCAGAAAGTATGTTAAGACATATGTGAAATCTTGTGATAAAGAGCAAGTTAAAGGGAAAAAGACAGTTAAAAAATTGGTGCTCGATACGAATCTTACATTGCCAGAATTATTGGATCTTGATAATGGTATTCTGGCTGATTTATTTACAAGAGGTAATAACAATGCAAACTAAACCAACTCCGGCAGATGTTAAAGAGGCGAGAATTTCCGCAGGTTTAACGCTTAAGGAAGCTGCCGAAATTTTTGGCTATCAGTTAAATACCTGGCAAATGAAAGAAAGCGCAGGTAAAGCTACAAGGTCTTTATCTGTAGGTGAATATAACTACTTATTGTTGTTGGCTGGAAAACACCCTGAATATGTTCTTTGTAAAAGGGATACGATCACCGCAGAACCAACCACTGTCTGACCCCAAAAGGGGCTTTTCGCCCCTTTTCTACTAAATGTTAAAGGCCACTCGCTTTCCGGTAGGGAGTTCAACATCTAGGCTCAACTTTCCTCCCATAGCTTCAACGTAACGCTTTAACGTTGCCAGCTTCAAATCATTTCCGCGCTGTTCCAGTTGAGTTACAGCGGGCTGACTGATTCCCATTGCATCAGCAACCTGTTTTTGTGAAAGCTGCAATTCTTCACGCATCATTTGCAGCCCTGTTTCCAGAATCATCTCATCAGCCATAGCTTTGATGATCGCCTGACTTTCAGGTGATTGAGCCGCAATTACTTCTTCTAATGTTCTCATTTTTTGCCCTCCAGTTCGGCTAAGTGAGTGGAAAATTCTTCGTCAGCAATACGAATCATTCTGTCGTAAAATTTCTTATCATTACTTTTGTCGCCAGCGCAAAGAATGATTGCTTGTCTAATTGGATCAAATGCAAAGAATGCCCTGATTGGGTGTCCCTCATATTGTATACGTAGTTCCTTCATATTCTTATGACGTGACCCTTTCACTGTATCTGCATGTGGCCGTGAAAGAGAGGGGCCAAACTCTTCAAGATGTTTAAGTTCAGCCAGCACTTTTCGTTTTAGGGCTAGTTCCTGCTCTTCAAACCATTCATCAAATAATCTGCCAAAATAAACAGTCCACATGTCCCTTTTCCTATAAGTTATAGCTTATAGATGATTGTATAAGCTACGACTTATAATTTCAAGGGGAACGGGGCTATTTAACATAATGGACGTTATCGGCACCACCGGATCACCGTTCGTTGTCAGATCTAAAAAATCCGCTCAAAAGATCATGTTTTCCTAGGCGTTTTTCACCGTTTTTTGTATTGCGCATTTGTTAATAAAACATCGTTTTTTGTTTTGGCTGAATTTTGTTGTGAAAGCCTTGTATTCACAAGTTATCTCTTCACTTGCCGCCTGTAGTTCAAATAGTTGTTGCAATTCTTGGCACCAATACGGATACTATAATTATATTTTTCTATAAAAATATTTTTATAGGGGGGCGTATGACGGTAGCTATTGCGCTGGTTAACGGTAAAGGCGGGGTGAAAAAGTCCTCAATGAGCAGGGCTATTGCCACAGAGTACACAAAGGCAGACTGGAAGGTATTAGGGCTTGATATGGATGTTGATCAGGGGTCATTCCTGGATTGGGGACAGCGGCGATTGAGATATAAAGTTGAACCACCTGTCACTATTCAGGGATGCGGAACGGTATCACAGGCTAAAAAACATATTGAATCAGGGATATGGGATTTAGTCGTTATCGATAGTGCTGCTTATGCAACTAAATCGCTGTTGAGCCTGGCAGAAATTGTTGATTTGCTCGTGTTACCGTCTGGTTTTAGTGTGGACGATTTGAGAACGACGGTTACAACCGTGAATGCATTGCGTAACAAGGGACACTCAACAAATAAGATGGCTGTAGTTTTTGTCGGAGTCAGTGAAAGCGAAAGTGAGTATCGTACCGCGCTTGAATATCTTAAACCGTGTGGTGTCCAGGTTATCAATGGCGCAATACCTTTTATGACCTCGTTCAGCCAGGCACAGGATAAAGGACTGGCATTGACGGAATCCCCTTTTCCAGGTCCACGGCAGAAAGCTGACGAAGTTGTCCAGGGAGTTATTGACTTGCTGACTAAACTCTCACAGTGATATATAATTCTATAATTATATTTTTATAGAGGTGATGAGATGGCTAATGTACCACCAAAACCGCGTAACACCAAAGGCGAGCCGCCAAGTCTGGAGGATACACAATACGGATTTAATCCGACGCGTAAAAACGCTGATGGGAGAAAAGCTCAGCTTAACCTTTATGTGGATATGGAAGTTAAACGGGAGTTCCGCTCGATTGCAGCGGCTAATGATATGAAGCACGGGGAGTTGCTGGAGGCATACCAGGAATTCTGGAAAAAGCATCATTAAAACATGGCATAGGGGACGTACCGTCCCCTGATATTGATACTTACCAACATAATGGCAGACCATGACAAGCCGCAGTCGTCAGGCAGCCTAATCGAGCAGTTGAAACTGTAAGTTTCCGTTCAAATGTTCCTGTTGGAGTCTATCACTACTTTTTGGGGGTAAACTCAAACCCCAACTTTCCGGTTGCTTTATCAATCAGCTTAACCTTAGCCGAAAATTGTTTGTTCGTCTTAGAACTGACAAAACCTTTTAATTCTCCTGTAATGCCCTTTGTCAGCAAAGTTTCAACTTGCTTATCAGAAAGAGCCTTACCAGAGAAGTTCTTCCAGATTTTAAATTCACATCCTGTGCAAAAATAACCTTTTGGTCTGATAATAATTTCTTTACCACAAGAAGGACAGGGAGACCCCAGGCGTTGAAACTGCCCTACTGGCGCAGCGGGTTCAATCTTCATCTCGCCTAGGTCAACATAAGAAATCATGCCTGTCAGTTCATCGTATAGTTCATTAATGAACTCTTCAACGGTCAGGTTGCCATTTTCAATGGCAGACTGTTTTTCAGACCATAATGCTGTCATATCAGGATTAACCGCTATACCTGGCAGGGCATCAATAAGCGCATATCCGGTATCAGTCGGAATAAGTTTCCCTTTTTCGAGCGTGATATAGTTTCTCTTCTTTAGCGTTTCCAGAATGGCAGCGCGTGTAGCTGGCGTACCAATACCGCCATGTTCATCCTTTTTGTCTTTATCCTTATCCTTCAACAATTTTTTAATCGTTGGGTCAGTGACAAAATCCGCGACGCGAACAAGCGCAGCAAGCAAGGAGGCTTCGGTAAATAATGGCGGCGGTGTTGTTTTCTTCTCATTAACAACCACTTCTTTTGTTGTCAGTGTTTCTCCTGTGCGAACTTTACAGAGCAGTTCAAAAGCGGAATCATCATTATCTTCTGATTCACCTTCGTCTGTGGTTTCCGCGCCAAGAAATGCCTCAAATCCGCTGTCAGTTGTTTTTCTGGCACGGGCATAGAACGACTCATCACCACACTGAATGGCAACCGATACTTCCAGGTATGCTTTTTCAGGCATAAACTGAACAAGATAGTGTTGTGCGATCGCCAGATAAACATTGCGCTCGTCGGTGCTGAGTGCGTTAACATCAGGCACACTGGCGGTCGGGATTATTGCAGTATGCGCAGTCACCTTTGCACTGTTAAACGCTTTGCTTTTACGTGCAGAATCAATATCCAGCGACTGAGGAAAGACTGATTTCAGGGCATCGATAACCTGCGGCGCTTCGCTGAATTGTTCATCAGAAAGATATGAACAATCAGAGCGGTTATAAGTAATTGCTTTATATTTTTCGCGTAGTTGCTGCGTAATATCCAGCGTTTTTTGTGCCGTCATTTTGAACTTCTTGTTCATGTATTGCTGGAGCCTGACCAGGTTAAACGGCAACGGCGCAGCCGTTTTTTTATCATCTGTTGCTGCTGCTTCAACTGTAGCCGGTTTTCCTGCAAGGGATGCTGCCGTTCTGTCTGCCCACGCCTTATCACGTAATTTACGGTCGGTCAGCGGAGCAAATTCACCTGGTTTCCAGTTCGTCCTGAGAACATCAGCACCACGCTGAAAAACTCCGGTCATGGTGTAGTAAAAACTGGATTTATGGTTCTGGTTAGCACGGGTACGATTCACAATCAGGCCAAGAACGGGTGTCTGGACGCGCCCGACAGACAGAACGCCCTGATATCCTCTGGCTTTTGCAGGAATGGTGTAAGCACGCGTCATGGAGAATCCATAGACGGCATCGGCAACTGAACGCGCCAGCGCCTTAAGATAAAGCCCTTTGAAATCACGATTATCTTTAAGATTTGCCAGTGCCTTTTTCACTGCCGGAAGCGTGTTGTCGTTAATCAGAACGCGCTTCACGGGTTTTGTGTTGCCTGCATATTCCAGGACTTCATCAACCAGTAGCTGTCCCTCATCATCAGGATCGCCAGCGTGAACAATTTCAGTCACGTCTCCACGGCTGATAAGTTCGAGAATCGTTTTAACCTGTTTTGCAGCACTTTCGACAGGTTGATACTTCACGGGATAAAGACGTAAAGGAAGCGTTTCAACCTTCCAGGCTTTGTATTCAGGATTATAGTTTTCTGGAGGCTGTGATTCGATAATATGACCAAAACAGTTAGTTACAATGGCGTTATCACTTTCAAACCAGCCATCATGGCGGGTAAAATTGCCACCAAGTGCCTTAACAATATCATTTGCTACTGCGGGTTTTTCTGCGATAAAAAGTCTCATTTTGTTATCCTTTACATTGAATTAATCTATTTTTAGCTAAATTATTGGCTGGGCAAAAACAATTGTTTTTTTCTTGGCTATCATTTGACACAACAAGTGTTTTTATTTTCATTATCGTCTCCATTGTCATATTCTGGAAACACTATTAGTAACGGTTCTCCGTTTGTGCGTTTCATAAAATTGATTACTAATCTTCCTACCTCTTCATTTGTCATATAGCGTTCTATTTCAATTTGGTCATAATTATCTATTGATGGTTTATTGTCATGTCTCATCGACTTAATTAAATTAGTCACTCTTGATATAATTACACCGGCCATACCCGCGAAAAAAAAGAAAAAGACGTAGAAAAGAGGATTTTCAAGTAGTGGGGTAAAATCCTGTAAAGAATAAAACCAGTGACCAGCAGGATATGGATGCATACAACCGAAACAATCATTCATTTTTGTCTCCTTAATGCTTATGTCGCCATTCCCAGGGTGGAACGGGATTGGGGTCAGCCCATAAACCTCGTTTTTGTGAGCGAGCTTCCTGTTGTAGATCTGCCAGAGCGTTATCTGTGTTGTAATGCTCATACACCCATGCGGCACCCGATTGCACCATAAAGCGGTTAGCCTCACTACCGCTTGTTGTGAATACACGTCCGATAATGCGACCGTAACGGTCGTTGTGTGAATATGTTACCCTGACGGATTGTTCGGCAATCAGACTTTTAAGTTGGTCAGTTGACCAGCGTCCGTAAGCCTGTTTTTTTTCCGGTGCATCAATATTGGCCAGACGAATCCTTACTGGCGTTTTATTCTGTAAAATCTCGATGGTATCGCCGTCAAGTACACGAATAACTTTTCCCTGTATATTCGCAGCATTGGCATATAGTGAAGACGACAAGATATATAATGCGAATATGATTAATATTTTCATAAACTATTGTTCCAGTTCATCAATTGTTCTAAAAATAAACATTTCTCTGTTTTTTTCATCAAAAGGCACAGGTGTATTATTCCTCATTACAGTTTTGATTGAGTCGAACAGTCTGATTAATGATTCTTTACTTTTGGTGTCAGGCATGACGTACAAAGCATAATGCCAGTTTCCTTTATCTCTTGCCGTAAGATGACTGTTTATAATGCTTATATAGCGAGCACGAGTTTTCATTGTTCGTTCTGTTTCAATAGCCATGATTGCGCCAGTTGGTTGTTTTATTATTCCATCCGGGCGATGGGAACAGCCGGAATAACGTGCGATGAAGGCTGCACTATCACCGTTAATCCATTCAGTAGCGCCTTTACTTTCCAGAGATATTCTCACTCGCTGATTTAAAAGACGATGTTCAAGAGTCCAGTATTTTAGTTTGCTGGGTTCAAAATAACTAGGGAACGTAATGTCATCGGCTTTTACAACCATTGCTAATCCTTGCATAGTAATACCCCAAACAGTTAATTTTCTTTTTGATGATGGTATTTCATGTTTGATAATAAAGCCTTCTTTAAGAGCCTTGTTTAGTAATTTATATACTGGGTTTCTGCTTTTTTTTGTGAATCCTAATTTTCTTTTGATAATGTGAAAGTCTGAATACGTTTCCTCCTTAAGGAAATTTAAAAGACAAAGCATGTTGTTAACTGATATTCTTTTTCTTTCGTGAAAATCATGAATTAACATAGTAAAACCTCATAAACCACTGGAAGGCACATCGTTGTTATTGTGTTGTCCTATTTGTTCTGTCTCAAAAGATAGCAATTCAATGGTTTCTTTGTTTGCTGGTATATGAGACATTTTAGTTGCTTTTGGTAAATCTTTTGATGTGAACACAAATCCTACTCTTTCAGGTAGATTTAAAAACATATTACTGTCTACATAATAACTTTCTGCCTGTCTTATCATGCGGTCAGTATCAACTTTTTCTGTTAATGATAAGTCGGTTCTCACCTTTCTCATTTCATCGTCAACTAATATTGAACCAGTCATTTTAGCTGCCCACTCTGCTGTTTCTGGATTCTGGATTTTATAGATTAACTTGAATTTTGCGTTTTCAATAACAGCACCAATTACAGAATCGCCATTAAGATCAGAAGGACAATCTCTTAAATCATCTATTGCCTGGAAGGCCATAAATATATGCACACTTTTATCTCGTGCTGTACCTAATCCTTCCATTGTTGGGCGTGAAATATGATATTTCAACTCATCAAGGAAAATTGCAACAACACGTGGTGTTGTGTTTATTCTGTCTCTGGTTTCAGCTATCTGAATCAAACGCGTAAGTATCATGCGTTGTGCAGAAATAATTTTTTGATTTCGGGTTGACCCAATGATATAGCAGCATCCTCCATTATCAAAAATCTCTTTAAGAGAAAAACCATTTTTTGCATTGACGGAATTTACAAGAGCGATTTCTTCTAGTTCACCTAAAAATGCTGGGGCATCTTCTCCTATTGATTTTACGTTGTCATCGTTGAATAAATCATACAGTGTCATTCCTGTTTTATGAATTGCGGCTACATTTCTGGCTGCGCGGCGATCAGCTATACGATAAAAATCTGCGGCCTCTCCTTTTTTTGATAGACTAAATCCTGCGTTAAATAATTCTTCTAATTGTTCATGTGATATGTCAGCCAGTAAGTCAAGTTGATGGTTGGTTCTGTTTAAATTAATTACAATAAATTTCTTTCCTGCTTTTTTACATGCTTCTCTAAGAACATGCACAGCCCATTCATCATCTTTTGGATCTTCAACAAAAACAGCCTCGCCTAACAGAATTGCCTGATAAAGCAAAACCGATGCGGTAATGCCCTTACCTGAACCTGTTGTACCTATGATTGCTGCATGTTGTTTCTGAAATTCTTTTATTGTTATATATTGCGGTTGGTCGTCTTTGTCTAAGCCAATGAAAACCCCTTTTTTCAAATCAATGTAATCTAGAGGATTGTATTCTATGCTGTCTGGCAACAATTCTTTTACTTTGCGAACATCTGTTCTTGTATTTCTCTCAAGTTTGCTTTTCTTTATCATTCTGTGTTTCAGACTGTCTATTTCACCTGCTAATAATCGTCTCGCTGTCAAATGAAAAGATAATCCGGCTAGTGTAAAGAGAATAGTGATTATCCATAATGGTATTCTAAGTAGTGTATTTGGATCGAGAACGTCAAAGAGATAACTCAGTCCATGAATACTAAGTGGTGACATTGTTCCAAATATGAAAAAGAAAATGGACACGCACGCAACGGATTTTAACCAGAAGGGAGCGTTTTTTCTTTCCTCTCGTGGTAGGTTGAATATAAATGGAAGTGTTAGTCCTGCCAGTAATGACAATATAACAGGGCTGTTCTGTAGCCATAACAGAAATATTGAAAAAGCATCAGCAATACCATTTAGCTTTTGCATTAGATGTGGATTCATATTTATTTTCCCCATTCATAAAGTGAATCTATGGGGTACGACAATGGGGTACAGTAATGGGGGATATAATGTACCCCATAGCTGTACCCCATTATTGTACCCCAATAAAAGCCAAAAACGTTGTGATCGCCTAAGGCGATCATGCCCGTTATCCGTTCTTTCAGAATCCAGCCGATAAGTTATCGTCTGGCTCCTGAAAGCCCGAATAACGGGCAACGGCGTGTGCCGTTTCGGCCTGGCTGGAACGCCAGTCCTTCACGTCACATGGGGGTAATGGCCCGTCTGGACGCCGGACCAAAACCCCCAAGGTCAAAGGCGGCACACCGTCGCGCGCTACGCGCGACCCCCGCCTTTAAGACGATGAATTTAGCCTATTTTTTCTGCGTAAACTTGAAAAAATGGGAATTCATCTTTAAAGACGGGGGTCGCGCCTAGGCCCGACGGTGTGCGGGGCAAGCCCCCCACAAAAACCGGCACGTGGGCGTGCCTTTTTTCTCGCTGGGGCGGAAAAATTTTTGCGGCTCCCCCCGGCCCGCTTCAATTCGCTTGGGGCGAATGTTCGCGGGTGGGCGTGGTGCCTGAAAATTAACAATTTCTTCGAAATTGAATTTTCTGTCCACGCACCACTTTCTTTATTCCTGTCTTAACAATTTCTTCGAAATTGAAGCCAGAAATAAAGAAAGCCTGAACTGCACCACGCCCTGCGTCGGACTCGCCCAAATTCGCAAAGCGAATTTGCCCCGCCCTTCGGGTTGCTACGCAATCCTCTGCCTCAGACCTGTGCCCGTGTTATTTCAGTCAGACATTCATCCTCGGCTTTTATTGCAGCATTATATCTGTCTTCTGTTATTTCATAACCTTGTGAAGCAGCGTAACTAATCAGCTTATTGGCATCAGAACTTTTCAGTTTTACTGTGTGCTCAATTAACCCTCGCATTAACCTCGCTTGATATATTTCATAATATAGCCCGCATCCCCTGTTTGCTTTATTACTAATATCATCAAAGACTCTTTTTACATGGATTCTGTCCTGATTCCTTGAATGAATATTATTAATGAACATATCTTCTTTTAACATAGGATTCTCCAGATCTGAAAGAATATGTTAATTTTCCTTCTTCGATTGCAATGCTAATGCTTCCGATTCTGTAATGAGAATAATATCAGGATATCGTTTCTTTAAATCTTCAAGCGTTTCGCCGATAGAAGTAATGAAATTCCCTTTCATTCCTGATGGAATGGAGCACACTATCTTGTGTGCATAGCTATAAACAAGATCGGAGTTTGTCAGATAAAATACCATGTTTTCATCTGTATTCATATTTACCCTCGAACTCTACCAAACTTACTCATTATTTTTGATATAGCTGCGGGATCAGCGGATGAACACTGATTTAAAAATGCTTTACGTGCATCAAATGTTTTACTCCATCGTATTGAACCTTTCTTTTTCTTAAGAATGTTGAAGAATGCTTTTTCTGCTGATCTGCATTCGCCACCTCCGCTGTTTCCTGTAGCTTTTCCGTACATACATAAAACAACCTCGCATGGGTCTGCGGCATAAGAGTAAACAGGTGTGGCGGTTGTTAAAACAAACATTGTTATTGCTGCAATTTTTTTCATGTCAGAACCCTTTGTTTAATATTTTGTGTTAACGCGAAAAGTAGATGGTTGTTTCATTGCACGTAAGACAATTTGTGATGGGGTGATATATAATTACCCCGTTTGCACCATGATGATACAACCAGTTTTTTGCACTGAAATAATCAGCGCCTGACTTTGTTGCTACTGTGATTTGTGTTGAGTGAGCAATGGCATAAAAGACAGATGGCATCCAATCTTCTTTATTGAAATCTTGTGAGCTAATGGATAACGTCCATTTGTCATTAATAACAGGCGATTTTATTATTAAGCTATTGGGGTTCCATTCAGGAAGTTTCTCGTTAAGCGATACCGGCTTTTTATTCCATTCCACGGGTACTGGTGGAGGCGGTGAGGAACATCCGGTAATTAGTGTTACAAGCACAGTAACCAGTATATGCTTTATCATACTTTCATTTCCTCGTAATATTGATTGCGGTGTAACGGTCGGAAATAAATATCATTCATACGGCGTACGTTTCCATCTAAATCAATGCTCACAACAACATCCAGAGAGTCGAGAACTTTACGTAGCAAGAATGAATATGGTAATTGCGCACACTGTGGGTTTTCAGTACAGCGGGTAATAAAACCGTCGATTGCTTCATGGGCTGAACCAGCATGAATGGAGGTCATACTTCCTTCATGGCCTGACCCCGTTATTTTCAGAAAATCCCATGCCTCTCCACCCCTCACTTCTGTTAATAAAATTCTGTCTGGATTCATCCGGTAATTCCAGCGTATAAGCGCCGCTGGTGTTACAACAGAACCTTTTTCATCGGATGACTCAGAAGGATAAAACAGATGAACATAGTTCTTATGTTTGTAGAATATTATCTCTGGGTTGTCTTCTATCGTCGTTATGCGTAAATGGACGGGTATATATTGTATCAACATTTTCATGTATGTTGTTTTACCCGTACTGGTTTCACCTGCGACGGCTAATGTTTTTCCATACTCCACACATTTTTCCATAAACAAAGGAATGTTTTTTGATTTGTATAATTCAATCAATTCTTCGTTATGTGTGGATGCTTTTTCAATGCCTGTGACGCGGTTATAAAAACCGCTATCAATATATGCCTGATGCGGAATTTGAATTTTTGACGGTTTACGGATCGTGATTGAGATCGTGTCACGTTCGCACGCCGGAGGTACGACAACCTGACATCGTTCTCCTGATTCCAGGGTTGCAGAAAGTCCTGGTTTGATATCCTCGATATTATCGTTATGGTGTTTTGCAAGACACCGAGCAAAGTTATAGCAATCGTCAAATTTCAGATCAACGGTATGTTGCCCCCAGACACCATCTATCTTTGTCCAGAGTTCACCTGGACGATTAACAGCTATTTCTGTCAGTCCTGGAAGCTCTAGAAAGTCGCCAAAGAAACGCTGTTTATAGCGGTCGAGAGAAATATTCTTAGCGGTCATTTTTTACCTCTTTCATTTGAGAAAATATTTTATCAATCGAAAGAACTAAACGGACACTGGCGGCAACTATCCAAGCAAGTTGAAGTAAGTCAGAAACACATTTCCCTAACATGACTGCTTCATGGTCAGTTAAAGGGCGCAGGTTATACCAGATTTTATTAATCTCTATCCACGCAGAGGTTGGTGCAAAAATCAGAAACAGAAAAGCCATCAGAATTAGATATTTCGGTATATCAAACAGGCTTTGATAAACAATGTGGACAATATAAATAACAATATTGGCGATGCGTTTCTTGTTTTCACTAGTCATAATACATTCCTTAATGTTTCATTTTCAGTGTGTAAATATTGGAAAAATCAATATCCTGCCCTGTAATCAGGTTGATAATTTCTCCCTGATTTTTGTAAAGCGTTGGTGGAATATTAATGCTGTTTTCCAGCGTGGTTCGAGCCATATCCGCCATAGCCTGGCGGCTGTTCTCTGTATAGTCTGTATTGCGGTCTTTTTTACCCGCATTGTTTGATGCCCATGCTCCAATATCTGGGATCATGCCGACCATTAATGCGCCGCCAAACCTCTCCCAGAAGTGGGTATCAATCCACCCATCAACCCCTGATTCTCCAAGCTCGCCAGCGGCGTTAGTATCAATCAACGGAATATCCAGATATGGTCGCTGTCGGGTGCGTAATTTTGTCATCATGATAAAAGCGCGCCCCTGCCCTTGTGTAATTCCTGTCTGATATATTCCTGTTGCTGTGGTTCCCTTCTCGATAAGTTTTGTATTGCCGCTGGCACTCCAGATATCTTTAGCTACCGTACATCGTATTCTTCCAGCGCGATCGGAAACAAAGCGGTAATCCATAGAGCATGGAATGACTGTGTTTTCCGGTATATACAAATCAGGGTTGTAGGGGATTCTTCGCACTGTCGCGGGGGAAATTGCCTGTGATGCAGTGCCATATTGTGTTGTGGTTGCTGTACTGTCTGTAGGCTGTGTGGCGTTGTTTTCCGCAGTCAGTATCATTTCCTGTTGTCTTGTTTTGACCTGATTTTGGGGGCTGGCCGTATTATTACGACGAACAAGGAAACTGGCCTTATTCAGTTGTGGTGGCTCAAATGTTTTCATCTGTCCGGCAGTACCGGCTACATTGCCCGTGTTATCCTGGCTAACAGTTTGCTCTCCCTCAGTCGAATTTTCCGACTCATTGGTGGCCATGCCTAAATCGGTTCGTTTCCGGTAGTCATTCGTTTTTTTAGGTGGTGTAACCTCCTTTGTTTTCTCTCCATCTTCTTGCTTCAGGAAGTTTTGATATACCCAGTTACCGCCCCATGTCAGGCCAATCAGGGCTACTGCGCAAATTGCCAGAAAGGCCGCTGCTTTCCCCTTCTGACGTTTTTTCAGTTTGTTTACTGCTGGTTGTAATGAGTTCTCCTTTTCATCGTCCTGTGATGCTTGTAATTCAGCCTCACGTTTTGCCCTGGCTTCTCGTTCCAGCGTAGCAATATCATCCTGATCAGGTGTCGTCACTGGCTTTTCTTCTTCCGTATAGGGGGATTTATTTTCGTCAGTCATATATGAGTCCTTATATAAAAATATAATTAT
>ERZ1034781.328-NODE-328-length-26236-cov-8.403002_pt1 | contig 26236 bp, 17 predicted proteins | sample MGYA00520700_ERZ1034781 | MGnify/ENA primary metagenome ERZ1034781 (study PRJEB33766, sample SAMN09781709) | gut metagenome | biome: gut microbiome | host: Homo sapiens | place: Madagascar | study: EMG produced TPA metagenomics assembly of the PRJNA485056 data set...
ATATATCTAAGACATTTACAGAAGAATTCATGCTGGGATGCATCATGCCCGATGTCACATCGGATAAAGAACGAACGCATTTCCGTCCATTATACCAGAAATATCAGATCACGAAATATCCGGACATGGCAGCGGTTTATGCTCTGTATGGAAATCAGGAGCTTTCTCCTATCGATCTGGGGATTCTTGCTCATTTACAACTGGATGCCAGTTATGTGACGGATTTCTGGCAACATTTTTTTATCTTTGAAGATGAATCCGGTGCTCCCTCTGTCGATACCAGGCATCCCTTATTTGTAAGGCTTCTCAAAGGGCAGGAGGCACGAATCCCGCTTGCGGACTTCTTCTCTGACAAATGGTTCTATGGCGAGTATGACCGGATCAATCCTGTTCTGAACAGACAGTTTCATCCATTTGTCCCGGATCATGTATCATATCGGGCGGAAGATATACATATCAAAGAATGTATCCCCAACGATGCCGGAATGATAAAAACAAGTTTATCGGCATATGTCGGAATCGTGGAGGCAATCGTGTCTGAAGATCAGGCCGCATTCGGCTCTGGTAATCAGGCGGTCTGCTCTAATGCACAGAACTCTCCTGATGATTGTAAGACAAAAATCTTTCCTTATAAGGATATCATTTCCTTTTTGCGGGAACAGGCGGACAGTTATCCGGCAATACCCTATATAAAAAACATCTTACACAACCAATATCTGTAGTCATAACGATACGCGATACGACTTATCAAATAATCATAAATAAAACTCCATCCACAGCAGCCCTTATTCTCTCTGAATATGATCCGCTGTAGATGGAGTTTTTATAATGCTTTCATCTATTTAATCTTTGCTTTTATAACCTTTGTATAAGCACCATACGTTTTCTTACCCTTATATGTCTTATACGCTCTGACTTTGAAATAACAGGTCTTACCCTTCTTTAATTTCTTTTTGGTAAGTGTTACTTTCTTGGTCTGACCGATCTTCTTATATTTGCCTTTCTTGGATGTAGCCATATAGACTTCATAACCATCGGCTCCCTTTGTCTTCTTCCAGCTTACTACGCATGTCTTTGCTTTCTTGGATACTGCCTTTGTCTTCTTAACAACACCCGGCTTTGTAACAAATGTGTATGCTGTGCCGGAGCCTTTGATCTTGGTCTTGCCTGACAATTTGTAAGCATAGATCGTGTATGTATACTTGGTCGCTGATTTCAGCTTGGTTACTTTATATGAAACTGTTTTTGAACTTACAGTCTTTACAAGCTTGGACTTTCCGGTTGATGGATTCTTCTGGTAAATCATATAACCGGATGCACCTGATACCTTCTTCCATTTCAGGGTTGCAGATGTTGTCTTTACACTCTTTACACTGATTCCTTTTACCTTACCCGGCTTTGTTACCGTAGGTGTAACAGGTTTTGCTGCTGCCTTGATCGCAAATGTCGCCGAAGCGCTTCCAACATAATTACCCTGACCTGTAACCGTAACAGTTGCCGTTCCAACATTTATATTATTGCTATATGCTACGGTGTAAGCTGATGCCGGAAGAACCGCTCCATTTAACACTACTGTTATACTTGGTATCAATGTCTTTCCGGTATAGGTCTGATCTGCAACTGTTATCACAGCGGATGACAGATTGATCTTCTCCGGTGTTGGATCATTCTTCTTTACAATCGTAAAGCTTCCGGTATAGGTTCCGGTATAATTGCCCTGACCTTTTATAGTGATCGTAGCTGTTCCGGGATTTGTATTATTGCTGTAGGAAACTGTATAGTCCTTATCCTTTGTAAGTTCTACAGCTTCTCCATCCATTACAGTTACTCCCGGTCTACATTCCATACCGGTATAATCAACACCTGAAGAATAATGAACCTGACATTCTATGATATTCTTTGGTGTGATCTCGTAAGTTCCTGATGCTGTACCTGAGTAATCTTCACAGCCTTCTACGGTTATCGTAGCCGTACCCGCACCTATATTATCCTTTACTGCTACAATTGTATATGATGTATTATCAAGTACCGTTCCATCTGCTAATTTTACAGTGATATCCGTTTTTTCCGGTGTCTGTACACTTCCGTTATATACAAATGTCTTATTTACCGTTACTGTGGCACCGGTAATATTAATAATGTCCTTACTGATCTCAAACTCTTTGGTAAACTGACCTGTATAGTTACCCATACCTTTGGCAATAGCTTTTGCCTTTGAATATTCCGTTGTTACAGCCGTATTATTCTCGTAGGTAACGGTATAATCTACATTTTCAGTCAGTTCTTTACTTCCATCATAAACTCTGACTGAAGGCTTACATTCCTTACCATCCTCATAGGATACCTTTGAGGCACATCTCACATCAATGCTGCTATCCTGTAAGTTCTTAGCCGCAATCGTGAAATTGCCTGTCATTATCCCGGTGTAGTTATCAACACCTGCAACTGTAACTGTGGCTGTACCTGCATTTGTATTTTTATCATAGCCTGTGATCGTGTAGTCACCTGAACTTAACTGTCTGCCATTTACGCTGACTGTAAGATCAGATGCCTGCGGCTCCCATGCCTTTCCATTATAGGTATAAGAACGATTAACATTTACTGTTGCTCCGGCTATACTCTGCGGATTGATCGTAAAGTATACTGTCTTCTGACCGGTATAATTATTCACACCTTCGATGACTATTGATCCGGCATCCTTGCCGGCATTGATATTCTCTCCATAGGACACAATCTTATAATCAGACCATTGCTGAAGATTATTTCCGTTTCCGGTTACCTTAATATCAGATGTCTTAGGCTGTATCTGAGCTCCTGTATAGGTTGCATCTGCTACTTTACAAATAATATCTGCTGCCGTAATTGACTTTCTCCGGATCTCAAAAGACTTTGATATGCTTCCGGTATAATGATTCGTCTTACCTGTGATCGTTGCCGTTGCTGTACCTGCCGCCGTATTATTAGAAGGCTGTACCTTCAGTTCAGACAGATCTGTAATCTTCTTTCCTGACTTTGTCGTGATCATCTTCACAACCGGAATGATCGCATCCCCTGTATACTCAAATGTATCCTTCTCCAGTTCTGCTACTGCTCCTGTAAGGTCAATTGCCGTGATCTTGAATGTCGCTTCTCTTGTTCCTGCAAATGCATCTTTACCGGTGAGCTTCACAGTAATTACTGAACCGACTTCATATCCATTGGTCTTATTTGTCACAGCTACATCATAAGATTCTCCTTCTGCCAGAAGCTTTCCGTTCTGTGTCACTGTTATAACCGGTGTTACTTCCTTTCCACCATCATATTCCAGATCTGATGCATTAACCTTAATGGAACTGTCATTAATATCTGTTCTGTTTCTTGTGATCTCAAAGTAATAGGTCTTAGTTCCTGTGAAATTGCCTGTACCTGTTACATTAATCTCAGCATATGCGGTTTCATTCTGATTGTTTTTATAAGTAACTGTGTAATCGGTTCCTTTTACAAGGGTGTAATTGCCGAGTTTCAAAGTGATCTCCGGCGTAATTGCCTGTCCGTTATTCCACATTGCCTTTGTAGCATATGAAGGAGTACAATCTGCGATCACTGCTTTTCCGATTGTGAAAGTTCCTGATACTGAATCGCTATATCCATTTCTACCTGTCACAATTGCTGTAGCGGTTCCTACATCCGTATTATCTGTATACTTAACTGTATAGTATTTTGAATCCAGCTTCTTACCATCCAATACAACTGATACCTGATCTGCATTCGGAGCAAGTGCCGTACCTGTAAATATCTGATCCGGAACCGTCACCTTTGCATCTTTTATGCTTCTGCTGATGATCTGGAATTTCTTTGTAACGGAACCTGTATAATTTCCGGTTCCTGTCAGATGGATCGTTGCCGTTCCGACGTTGATATTACCCATATAAGATATCGTATAATCCGTTCCTTTTGTAAGGACTCTGCCAGCTGCTCTCACTGTTACCTCCGGCTTGATCTCACTCTCTGTAAAGGTCTGATCTGAGATATCACTGACCGTACAGGTATCAGCAGATAAGGCAGCCTTTTTGATCACAAATGTCGTGCTTGCAGTGCCTGTATAATTCTTCGTCGTACTCTTTGGTGCAACAGTGATCGTTGCCGTTCCGGCATTTATGTGATCCGCATATCTCACATCGAAGCTGCTCATATCCGTGATCCTTGTACCATCCTTCAGCACAAGTGCTGTAACCTCTGGTGCCTTCTCTGTTCCATCGTAAGTATCATCATATGTGCCATATCTGACAGATGCTCCATCGATTGAAACAGCTGCGATCTTATATATTATATTTATATAACCAGTGAAATTACCTTTTCCGTTGATCACTATCAGATAACTGCCTGCATCCACAGGATTGTCGTTGCCATATTGGACTGCATAATCTTCATCTGCAGTCAATTCCCGATCACCAAACAGCACTGTGAACTTCGGTCTGATCACCGAACCGGTATATGCAAAGCTCTGTTCATCTTTCAGATTCTTAACAGTACAGCTCTGATTTATATTTGCAGGATTGATCTTGAACTCGATCAGCTTTGTTCCTGCACAGGATGCCTCATTGCCTTTCACTGCAGCCAGTGTGATCTGTCCATATCCTGTATTCTTATTCTCTCCATAGGAAACTGTATAATCTTTTCCTTCTGTAAAGATTCTGCCTCCGATCGTCACTGTACCCACTGCCGGTGTGATCTGCTTTCCGGTATAGGTCTGATCCGAAACCGTAAGCTCTGCATCCTTCAGATTCGGAAGTGGTGATGTGATCGTAAAATATGCGATCTTACTTCCCGTATAATTTCCTTTAAATGTCACGATGACCTGTGCTTTATCTCCGGCATCTACATTATCATTATAAGAAACTGTATAGTCCTTGTTCTTCTCTAAGGAAGCTGTACCGACACTGACCTTTGTCACCGCAGGCATAAATGCTTCACCTGTATATTCATACTCTGTCTGGGCAAGTGATACCTCAGCAAGCTTTGAAGCATCCAAAGGCTGTATACGGTATATCCCACTTGTGCTTCCTGTATAATTACCCCCTTTGGCGGTGATGGTAAATGCATACTGGCCTACCGTTTCCGGGTAATCACCTGTATAATCAATTCTATAATCCGTACCATTCGTCAGTACAACATCAGATGCTGTATCTTTCACTGTTACCGTTGGTCTCGGAATCGCGCTTCCATATACATAGGTTACATCAGGTGCCGTCACCTGGATCGTTGCATCACTCAGATTCTTTTTATTGATAGAAAATTTAACTTCCTTTGTACCGACATAATCTCCCTTACCGCTGATCACTGCTGTCGCTGTCTTATCTCCTACGCTGATGTTGTCTTTATAAGAAACGGTATAATCCTGATCTTTTACCAGTGTCTTGCCGTTGTATACAACCTTAACTTCCGTTTCAACGGATTTACCTGTATAAGAAACATCTGCTGCTGTGATATCTGCCTGTGCGATATCCTGTACAGTCGTCGAATCTGTGATCGTGAATTCCTTCGTCACAGAGCCTGTATACCCTCCCATTCCTGTGATCACGACCTTTGCAATTCCTGCATTTGTATTATTTTCATATGTAACGGTATAATCTTCGTCCTTTGTCAGTGTAGTAGAAATAGCTGCTGTCGCATTCGCATAATACAGCTTGACTCTCGGATCTTCAACTGTGACAGTCGGACGCTTCTCCGTTCCATCATACATACAGTTTGCATATTCCAGAACGATATTCACTGTGTTTTCTTTTGTGATATTCGTCTTTACTACCTTCCACGTAACAGTCTTGCCGGATGTTGTAGACCAGTTTGACTCATTCTTTCCTTTCACACTAAATGAAGCAGTGGTATTAACCGGCTGTGGTTCTGCAAACTCATATTTCTCTGGTACACTAATTATATAATCCTTATTCTCGTATAATTTTGTGTCACCATACATGACACTTGAAATCTTTGGCTGAATAATTCCCGGCTTGACATACGGCACATTCAGCATTGAGCTGTTGTAGTATGCTCCACCATCAAAATTAACCGTTGCCTTGGAGAGATCTCCTTCTTTGATATGGAAATAAGCATAGCAGGAACCGGTATAGCCACGGCTTTCTATACCATATACCCATACCTCAGCTGACTCATTTCCCGTACGAAGTCCTGTATTATTCTTATACTCCACAGTATAGTTATCAGAGCTTACCGTCCGTCCATTGACCTTTAGAGTGATTTCCGGCTCGAGCGGCGCTCCGGTATATCCGAATTCACCATCTCCATTTTTCCATTCAATTCTTACATCGTTCGTATCCTCATCGCTCAGGTCGACCAGTCCGGCCGCCTTCACACTTCCACCAGGATCTGCTGCCAGTCCTCCCCACTGGAACACCGTCACTGCAACCATTACCACGGTCAACAGCCACGCAGTTATGTACCTTACACATTTTTTCATACCATGCTACCCTCCATGTTTTTATTTTTTGTTGTCGATCATATCCTTCATTACAAAAAAATTCCAAATACAGAATCCACGCAATGAAAATCTAGGTCAATTTTACCATTTTTTCATTTCCGCTTCAATCCGTATTTGGAACATTTTTACAAATTTATCTAATCTTTTTCTGTATAAAAGACCTGGATCAGCAGATTCACCAACGCGTCCTGATCCAGTTTGTATTCATCAAAATACGTGTTTCTCTCATATTTACCCGGCAGATCTATCACATCCGCTTCTGTCACACCCAGATCAATCCCATGCATCCGGTAATACAGATACAGGATATCATTCCGATCCAGATTCGTCTGCATATACGGTTTTGCCGCTTCATATACAACCTTTGCTTCTTTCCTGCTATCTCCATAAAGCTGCAGGAAACGCTCAATCCATAAAGTAAGATACTGCTCCTGCCTTGCCATTCGTTTTGCATGTTCGCCAATGGCATCTATGCCAGTTGCCATCTTCTCTACATACATATATGCATCTTCATCTTCAAGCGTCACTGTATCCTTGGCAAATACATTCTCACTCACCGTATCTTTGGCATATAGGGTAACACCTTTTACCGCGTCATTGATATCCGCAATTCCTTCCATATCAAGTGCGATATAGCCATGGATCGGAAGATCGTAGAGCATCTCTGAAATCTTCTTTGTGAAATTCTGACAGCTTATCGTCCCGCCATCTGCATATCCATAGGCAAGCCCCACCTGCATCGTATCAGTCAGCGCGACCTCGCCCTTCGTTGTACAGATATCGACATCCGTCATGCTGTCCCGGTTAATATCGATCACATCCAGTTTTCCTGTCTTTTTATTAAATACAAACAGGAAACACATATCAACCCTTCCACCATACCGTACATATTCCGATCCATTTGCATCGGAATATGTCAATTCATCATCCCTGTCTCTGGTATCGGTTTCTTCCGTTGTCTCTTCCCCATACAGATTCAGGTCATCGGAAGAATCCTCTTTTGGTGCCTGATACTCACTGTTATCTACGCCAAATACAAGGATCGATATAATGTCTTTATTATATACATAATTTTTCCCATTATAGGTTACCGCAGTAGAATGCGAGCCATCCTCATGAAAACTGATGATCTCCGATGCTGCATTTGCTGCCAGCTGTTTCTTTCCCTGATTTATCATCCAAGCCAGAATGGCTGTCGGTATTCCGACCAGAACAAGGATCGCCACAAATGTGCCAACAATTATTTTCTTCTTCAGACTCCACGGATCACGCAGCTTTTTCGGTCCCATTCGCTTATGTTCCCGCGCACGTACATACAGATCCTCATCTGTACTTTTCTCAATATCTCTTTTTTGATTCTGAGTTTTTTCTCTGAACGAAGTTTCGTTCTGATTTTCCGCTTTCTTTTGAAAAAAATTCTTTTTTATATCTTCGGTTCGGATCCCTTCCGCTGCAATCTCATCCTGCGCTTCCTGTACGATCTCTTTAATCAACAGATCAACAGCTTCTTCACCTGTCTGAGGAGCCGGGTCAGCAGCCGGTTCTTCCTGCCGGCTGACCGGACTGCTACTTTCGGTTTCCTGTTTTACTTCTGTCTTTTTTACTTCTGGCTCTTTTTCTTCTGACTGTCCATCCTGCAATGCTTCTGCAAGCCGGATCGCTTCTAACAGCTTCTCGTCAAATAAATCTTCCATATAACAACCTTATGCATACAGTGGATATTTCTCTACAATACTCTTAACAAGGGCTTCTGCTCTTGCCTTATCATCATCAATAACTGCTGCCTTGATAGCCTCAGCAATTGTCTCCATATCAGCTTCATTTGCACCTCTGGTTGTAACTGCAGGTGTTCCGATACGGATACCGCTTGTTACAAACGGAGATTTTGGATCATTTGGTACTGTGTTCTTATTTACAGTGATATGAACCTCATCCAAAAGCTTCTCTACTTCTTTACCGGTACGATCCAGATTCTGAAGATCTACCAGCATAAGGTGGTTATCTGTTCCGCCTGATACGATATTGAAGCCTCTTGCCATTAATGCAGATGCAAGTGCTGCTGCATTCTTTACAACTTGTGCCTGATACTCCTTATATTCCGGCTGTAATGCTTCCTTTAAGCATACTGCCTTACCTGCGATGACATGCATCAGAGGTCCACCCTGGATACCAGGGAATACTGCCTTATTGAAGTTGAATTTCTCATTGATCTCGTTGCTGCACATGATCATACCACCTCTAGGTCCGCGAAGTGTCTTATGTGTAGTAGTTGTTGTAACATGTGCATATGGAATCGGGCTCATATGAAGTCCTGCTGCTACAAGACCTGCGATGTGTGCCATATCTACCATCAGATATGCACCAACCTCATCTGCGATCTCACGGAATCTCTTGAAATCGATTGCTCTTGCATATGCAGATGCACCTGCTACGATCAGCTTTGGCTTGCATTCCTTTGCGATCTCAAGAACCTTGTCATAATCTATAAATCCATCATCATTTACACCATAAGGTACGCAATGAAAATATTTACCAGACATATTTACAGGTGAACCATGTGTCAGATGTCCGCCGTGATCCAGATTCATTCCCATAAACGTATCGCCGGGATTTAAAATAGCGAAAAATACTGCCATATTCGCCTGTGCTCCGGAATGTGGCTGAACATTTACATATTCACATCCAAATAATTTTTTTGCACGCTCTCTGGCAAGATCTTCCACTACGTCTACATACTGGCATCCACCATAATATCTTTTTCCGGGATAACCTTCCGCATATTTGTTTGTCAGATGGCTTCCCATAGCTGCCATAACTGCCTTTGATACGATATTCTCTGATGCGATCAGCTCCAGATTGTTATTCTGTCTGTTCAGTTCATCCGTCATTGCCGCCGCAACTTCCGGATCCACTTTTGTAATTTCATCAAATCCAAACATTTTCTTACCTCCTGGTATGTAATAATATATAACGCATTAATAGAGACAGTATAACATGTCCTCCCTTTCCATACAAGCCAACAAGTACCAGAAATAGGATGAAATAAGATAGAAATAAAATTGATAGGAATAAGATCCGATCTTATTTTTCAGAAATGGAAATATTTTCACTTCGCCCCTTGACAAATAAATCTCTCTATACTAATATTGATGAGTATGTTTACATTGAATTGTCCGTGTCCGGTTTTAATGTAAAAACCTTATTATAATCTATAATTCAAATGGAGGTAGAGAATTTTGGCTAACATCAAATCTGCAAAGAAAAGAATTGAAGTAATTGACAAGAAGACTTTAAGAAACAAGATGATCAAGTCTAAGGTTAAGACAGTTATCAAAAAGGTAGAAGCTGCTATCGCTGCTGGTGACAAAGAAGCTGCTCAGGCAAATCTTCTGGTTGCTATCTCAGAGATTGACAAGGCTGCTTCAAAGGGCGTTTACCACAAGAACAATGCTTCTCGTAAAGTATCACGTCTTACAGCCGCTGTCAACAAGATGGCTTAATCTGACTCATATATATTTTTATAATTGATTACATATGTAAGGCTGCACATATATAATCAAAACCGTCAAAAAAACAGAACCCTTGAGGTTCTGTTTTTTTGTGTAATAATTCCGGCATCCAAATCGCAATACCTACGGTATGTTTTGACTCACTGCATTCCTGCGCGTCACATACCAGCTACCGACTCAATGATATTAACAGCACTTCCACTGCCACTACATCCGATGCCTGACTCGTCTTTAATTTATAGTCAGTATCCTGACAGGCTTCCATGATCTTCTTTAATTCCTGTTCCGAATAATTCCGGCACTGTTCCGCATATTTCTTCACCGACCAGGACGGAACCCCAAGTACAGATGCCGTATCTGCATAATTCTTATTCTCAGCAAGACACATCTTAGTCTTTAACAACAGATCGTACTGTCTCGCTATCAAAAACAAAATCCGCATCGCCGGTTCCCGGTTCTCAAGCAACTCATGGTACAGATGGATTGCTCGATCCTGCTGTTTTCTGGAGATTGCATCAATCATCTCAAAGATATGTCCTTCCGAATTCCCCACGCAGAGATTCTCGACATCGGATGTCGTTACAACCTCTCTGTCCACTGTATAGCTTATCAGTTTATCAATCTCATTCTTGATTGAATTCATATCCGATCCGGTATGCTCGATCAGCGAACGGATTGCATCATCGGTTATCTGTTTTCCTTCGCCTTTGAACATTCCTTTAACCCATACAGCCAGAGTCTTCTCATTTGGAGTTTCAAAGCACAGGGCTTCTCCCAGCTTATCAATGGTTTTATATAATTTATTTCTCTTATCAACTTCGGACTCAACAAACAGGATCAGCGAAGTATCCGGCAGCTCTTTGATCCGCTCGACAAATTCCTCACAGCTCTTTTTAAACAATCCGGTCCCTTCTGCCAGCACCACACGCCGATCAGCGAAGAATGGCATCGTCTCACAGAAGCCTATGATCTCCATCGGATCTGTCTTCTCGCCTGCAAACTTTGCAAAGTTCATATTATCCTCACGGTCTGTTACCGCCGAAAGCAATTTGTCTCTGTACTGGTTCACGAGATATGTTTCGTCCCCATATAAAAGATATACCGGAGCATAGCTTTCATTCTTTATATGCTCATTGATAACCGCCATTGCATCCTTGCCGCTCTGTTTTTTCCCTGCTGCCATAGCTATGTCTCCTTTCTTTCCTGCTCCAGTACATTATGCCAAATACCGTTTTTATTTTCAACACCTGTCTATGATATTCTTCCGTAATACAGATGATCACGCCATGTTCCAAATGCCTTTGTTACCGATCCCGGTACAAAGCCCACCAGATATGCCACCAGTCGGATTCCCAATCGATCCTTCCGCTACAATTTCTCTCATCTTTCTCTTGTCACTTAGACCGTAATCTCGATCTGGTTATCCTCTACATCAAAAATGCAGCTCTCATAATATCCGTCTCCCGTCACCCGCGGTCCACTGATGACTTTATATCCGTCCTCCTGAAGTCTCTTGGTAAGTTCATCGACTTTCTCTCTGCTTCCAACCGAAAAAGCCACATGAATAAGACCGATCCTTGCCAGTTCCTTTCTCAGATTTGACACCCTTGGCTTTTGCATGATCTCAAGTCTTGCTCCACCATCAAAGCTTAAGAAATACGACTGAAGCTCCGTTTTCGGATTATAATAACGCTCGCCCGCGTTTGCTCCAAAATATTTTATAAAAAATTCTTTTGTCTTTTCCAGATCTTCTACATACATAGCAACATGTTCTATCTGCATATCTGATCTCCTCCTGTTTTCTATGTGTTTCAAAAAAATAACCGAAATATAAAATTTATCCAACCCGGATTATCCAGGTTGTCAATTCAACTCTTTTCTGTTATAGTAGCAGAGGTTTTTGAGAATATCAAATACAAAAATCTAAAATTCAATTTTCAAATGGAGGTGAATTTTCATGGATAGTTGCGATCGTATTGGACGAAGTAAAATATGCGATGTTAGGATAAGGAAGCATAAATGGATGTGGCTGTCTATGAAGCTCCGATAACCCCATCTTATATTGTTGTGTGTCTTTTCATACATCGCATCAGACGATCCTGACCATCCGGTCTTCACACTGAGACGATGTATTTTTTATGCCTGAAAACAGGCAGGAAGGAGGTCACAATGACAAAAATCACAGTATTTAAAAAAGATTATGTAACAGAACTCGTAAAAATCATTCGTAATGCAAAGAACGCACAGGTATTGCAGAAGCATTTGGCAAACTATCACGACAAAGATGTCGCAGAAGCAATCACACGGCTAAACGAAACAGAACGAATCCGCCTGTACACTATGATCGGCACCCCACGGCTTGCAGAAATTTTCTCCTATCTGGATGATGCAAAGCCATATCTGGATGAACTGTCACTCGATAAAGCCGCAAGAGTCATATCTGATATGGATGCAGATGATGCTCTGGATATTCTAGATGAATTCTCTGACGAACAGCAGCAGGAAATGGTTGCCCGGCTGGACGACGACTCCCGGAGAGATGTAAAGAAACTGCTTTCTTATGAGGATGACGAGATCGGAAGCTGTATGACGAACAATTATATCTGTATTCCTGACACGCTGTCTATCCGTGAAGCTATGAGCGCACTGGTTCGGCAGGCAGGAGAACATGATAATATCTCGACGATCTATACCACCGACCGGGCTGGTCAGTTTTCCGGTGCTATCGATCTGAAAGATCTGATCATCGCACGAGAAAATGACCATTTGTCAAATATTATCAGCCGCTCCTATCCGTCTGTATATGAGCATGTGAAGATTGCAGACTGTATCGAAGATCTTACCGATTATGAAGAGGATTCCATCCCGGTTTTATCGGAAAACGGAACCATAGCCGGTATCCTGACTGCAAATGATATCGTGGAACTGGTGGATAATGCTATGGGTGATGACTATGCCAAGCTCGCCGGTCTTACATCCGAAGAAGATCTGAACGAGCCTACCTTTACCAGCATGAAAAAACGTCTGCCTTGGCTCATCATTCTTCTGTTCCTTGGCATGGCTGTATCCTCTGTGGTAGGAATGTTTGAATCTGTTGTTGCAGTGCTTCCGATCGTGATATGCTTCCAGTCCCTTGTCCTTGATATGGCCGGAAATGTCGGCACACAATCACTTGCTGTTACAATCCGTGTGCTCATGGATGAAGATTTGAGTACAAAAAAGAAGCTTTCCCTTCTTATCAAAGAAATGAAGATCGGTTTCTTAAACGGTGCAAGTCTCGGAATCATGGCACTTCTGTTTTTAGGAATTTATATCCACTATTTTAAGAAATATGTATGGGCATCTGCATTCCTGATCTCCGGCTGTGTCGGCATCTCGCTGATCGTTGCAATGGTGATCTCAAGCTTTGTCGGAACTATCATTCCTATGTTCTTCCACAAGATCCATATTGATCCTGCGGTTGCTTCCGGTCCACTCATTACAACGGTCAATGATCTGGTGGCCGTGATCACCTACTATGGACTGGCAATGGTATTTTTAATCAATATTTTTCATATTTAGGTTTTGAATCTTCATCGTTCCGGCAAAAGACAGGTTGTTTTCTATAACAGAAATCACTTATCTTTTGCCAGAACTTTTTTACACCAGGTTTTTGTTCCACATTTTGGGCATTTCAAATATCTGGTTGAAATCATATGCATTCCCATTGTATATGCACCAAAGGTCGGAACAAACAGCTCATTGCAATGACGGCATTTGTAATAACCGATGGTGCGCTCACCTTCCATCGCAACCATAAGTCCACAACCAAATATAACACATGCGATCACTACCAGTAATATCTTAACCGGTACTGCGATCACCTCTGTATACACTGCAACAACCATGATCAATGTAATAAATGATATCGTTGCAATTAACCCCGTTATAATTGTAGAAATTAATTTCTTCTTGTTTTCTTCTCTTTCTTTAATCATATTCACCATATTTTCCTCCGCTTTCTTTTGATATTCTTCCTCAGACACTCTTGCACCGGACAACAGTTCATTTACCGTAATGTCCAGTTCCTTACATAAAGGTAATAACAGGGACACTTCCGGAAATCCCTTTCCACATTCCCATTTGGAAACTGTTTTATCACTGATATTCAGTTTTTCTGCAAGTTGCTTCTGTGTACAACCTTTTCTTTTTCTTTCTGCTGCAATAAACCTGCCTATACTGATCTGATCCATATCTGCCTCCTTTCTGACCAGATTATTACATACCTGCATCCGGCATCATACCCATAAAGCGTAGAAAATGGTGAATTTCTGCGGATTCTACGCACTGTAGAGTGTAGTTTGCCATTTCTTTATACTAATTATATCATGTGCTTCGCACATTCTATGCATTCCGCAAAATCAGCATCCTTGCGAGCAAATAATTTTGCGTTCATTATATCAAATGTGTCATTTATCCGAAATAATATTCTGCCACTTGCTCTATTCTTTCCATTCCGATAGGACAAGCACTGGTTTCATACGTCATAATTAAATTAATAGATGGTATTATTCCATTATCACAATATGTTTTTATTTTCCTGCAGGCATGACTCGCATATTCCGGATTATCCATCATACCGAAATGTTCCCAATAATAATACTCTCCTGTTTTGGGATGTCGAATCGTAAAATCCGGATACATTACTATCCCATCCAGCACCAACTGATTTTCATATCGAAATGGTATCCTTTCCCGAAATAAAACATTATCGATCATTGCTTCTGATTTAGAACGAAGATACTTGCCCTGTGTCCCTTTTATATTCAACTTCTCCGGATATTTCTTATTTGTTTCATATTCTTCTGCCATCCATGCTTCTAAATTCTCTGAATGTGGTCCAAATGCCTTTCCCAGCAATTCAACATAGCCTTCATTTTTTAATAGCATACCAGATGTATCATTTTCATTTGGCATTTTCCTGATATACGCTTTGCATGCTTCAAGCTCGCACATTAAATCTCTTTTTCTTAACATATAATACTTTTTCATAGCAAGTTTTTCAGCCAAGTGTCTCTCTTTCTTTGGCAGATATATTGATTTTCCTGCATTCTTCAAATACCACTTGTGTCCTTTTCCGTTTTTGGCACATATTAATTCTTCTTTCGGAAGTGTTTTCTCTAACATCTCAATCTCATGTATTTCATTTTTCAATTCAGCAATTCTTTTTATTATCATATCTTTGATCATACGCATTCTCCTCGTTTCTTTATATGCTGTTATTCTGCAATATTTTTTATTGGTATAACTCTCATTTTCATTTATTAATACCCCTTGAGAGCACTTCTCCCATGGTATCAGGCTATTTTCCCACTTTGCATACCCTTCTGCTCATCCTGTTTGGGGTATATTGTCTAATTTTCTTTATCCATACCCTTGTTCAATCCGGTGGGACGGGTATTATTTTCGTTTTCCTTCCCCAATACCCGGCTCACTCTTCTGGGGCGGGTATTATCTTAGCTTACTTTCTTCCATACCCGGTGCACTCCGCTGGGGCGGGTATTATCTTAGCTTGCTTTCTTTCATACCCGGCGCAATCCGCTGGAGCGGGTATTATCTTAACTTGCTTTCTTCCATACCCTGCCCCCCGACATTGACATCGGTATGACAGCCTATTTTCTTGAACAATACCCAAAATCCCGCTTCACCAAGGGTATTATTCAAATCTTTTCTCTCATATACCCATTATTTCATTTTAGACTTGGTAGAAATCATAAATTTTATCCCCCATACCCATGAAGCATAATTTTTCCTGATTGTATGTGTAAAATTATTGCACCACATTGATCGGTGCGGTAAACCCTTGCACCAATTGTCTGAAGCTGCATCAGAGTTTCTTCATGTGGATGTCCATAATGGTTCTTTTTGCCGCAGCTAATAATGGCATATTGCGGTTTTGTCGTCTGAAGGAAACCTTTGGAAGATGCGGAATGCGAACCGTGATGCCCCACCTTTAATGCATCTGTCTCTGACAACAGGATACTTTTTTCTAAAATCAATCTTTTCTCTACCATACTTCCGGCATCTCCTGTAAACAAGATTTTTCTTCCATCATATTTCGCAAGAAGAACCATTGACAGATCATTCGCATCCAGACCGGATCCTGTAGCCTCCTCTCCCGGAACATTCGCTGTAATTGCATTATCCAACCCAATTGCTATCTTCTTATCATCCGTTATACCAGAAGCTTCTCGTTCAGCCACCTGTTTTGCTTCCGCTTTACTATCAGCTTCTCGCTCAACCACCTGTTTAGCTTCCAAAGTGCTCCCAGAGGGATAAAGACATTCCAAAGTCAAACCTGCTATATTCGGATTCTGCTTTTCCTGAATCTTATCCCCTGCTTCCATGTATACAACATTGATATTCTTCTCTTTTGCCAATGTCTCTATATTTGCAAGTCCTTGTCTATCTCCATACTTTGCAAGAACCAGATTCCGTATCCGTACACCGATATGTTCGGCATTCAGCAGATATTCTATGCCTGATATATGATCAGCATCCCCATGCGTCACAAATACATAATCAAGCTCTGCCATTCCATAATATCTGATTGCCGGAAGCAGAACATATTCTCCGACCTTCCGGTTGCTGGTAGAACCCCCATCGATCAATATCGAAGTTCCCTGTTCCGTCCGTATCAGAATTCCATCACCCTGACCAACATCCAGAAATACAGTGACAAATGAACGATCAAGATTGGCGTATTCATATAACGCTGTCAGCAGTATAACAAGTATAATTCCATATAAATATCTGCCACATCTGCCTGACTTTTTCCTCACCGACTTAGTCAAGTCTCTACCTAATGATTTGCTCATCGACGGCTTTGCTAAGTCTTTGTCCGACGGACTGTTTGTCTCCGGCTTAGTCAAGTCTCTACCTAATGATTTGCTCATCGACTTATTAACTTCTTCGCCCGCCGAATTGTTCTCATCCGTACTCTGAGAGGAATTCTTCTCTCCCGCATAACACCTCAAGATAAAAAGAACCACTCCAAGTCCCAAATAATAAACGAAAACCATTCGAACAGAAATATGCCCTACATTTATACTGCTAAATGGAATCTTCTCGGACAGACCGCACAGTCTTTCATACAATATCAGAATAAAATGTGCCGGTATCCCGGCAAGCTCTGCCGTCTTTATAGAAATAATGCCACATCCTGCTGTTACAAGTGCCGACATCAACAAGCAGGAAACTAACGGCACAACCAGAAGATTTAAAAGTATTCCATATAACGGGAACTGATAATAATAGAATACACAGATTGGAAGGGTAGCCAGAGAAGATGACAGACTGACCCCAAATGCCTGCCTCAGCTTCCCATTTTTCCCAAACGTCTGAACATATACCGGATGAATCACCGCTAACCCTGCAACAGCAGCAAAGGATAATTGAAAACCTGCATCCCGGATCACATACGGATTCCATACAGCCATGCCTATACTTGCAATTCCTGCCGATGTCAGAAGATCCGCAGATCGTCCTTTTGCTTTTCCGATCATTACAAGTCCCATCATAATCACCGCCCGGCTGGTAGATCCGGACAGTCCTGTCATAATTCCATAAAATACAACCACAATCATCGCCACACATCCGGAAATACGATAAGACCCTGTTCTTTTACGAAGCCATTCAAAAAGTGTCATACCAAGTATCGCTATATGAAGCCCCGATATCGCAAGAATATGTGCAATTCCATTTAGCTGATACATATTTCTTGTATCCCTGTCCAGCCCTCGCTTATCACCTAGTACCATTGCAGAAAGAACCGAAGCAGCCTTCGGCTCAAATGTCTGATCATATACGGAAGCAACCCGTTCCTTTATCCCCTGCAGGATATTCAACAGTTCAGATTTTTTCACTCCTGTTTCCACATAAGAAGTATCTTTTAAGAACATAAATATCTTCTTTGCCTTATAATAATCCGCTGCATCAAATCCACCCGGATTCGTTGCATGCTCCGGTAAAGCTGCAACACCGGACAGCACTACATCTTGTCCAAGTATCGGTTTTTCCGATGTTGACATATATGCGACTATCTTCATCTGTCCCGAATAAGCAAGCTTGTTCCCTACTTCTTCAATTTCTTTTGTCTTTTCAGCTACTTTTGTCTCTTCGGCTCCTTTTGCCTCTTCAGCTACTTTTGTCTCTTCAGCTACTTTGATAACCACTTTCTTTGCACGAATCTGTATCACCCAGCCGGTAGTCGTCTCCTGCCTGTCATATATAATTCCACTCACTTTACAGGAAGCCCCCGCTGCAACCTTTGCAAAATTCTCCTGTGTCCGGAGCGAGGACATATTGCAATACCCTGCAATTCCCACAAAAACAAAGATCAGCCATACAAACACTGTATTACGCCACTTATGTACACAATCGATTCTTCTCCGTCTATACTTATATCCTGTGTTCAGCTTAATATGATCGTTCTCAATCCCACCATTTCCTTGCATATGATCGTTTTCTTGTCCGGACTTTATCATAACATTATCCTCATCAGCCTCAGGTTTTACCTTCATAAAAGCTTTCTCAGGTTCCTGTTTCAACTTTATACAAAAGCTCTTAGGACTGAACTTCTTCACACGATCATTCGTATGCACGATCATCTCATATCTGTGCATAACAAAAAGAGCTGCAAATATGATTGCAGCCCAAATACACCATCTGCTGCCAGCTATTGCCCCCGTCTCTCCAAACAGAAAGGCACACGCTACCCAAAACAGTGGTCTTTTTATTTTATTTTCCTCCTGACTTACCGCTATTAAACTTCCAAATGCCTGTACTCCTGCATTTGCGTTTTATACCTTTATCCTTTATTCTCAATTACAAATTGAATAATCTGCCGTATAAGCTTTAGTAAAATCAAGATTTTCACCATAGATCAAATCCTGTTTACCATCTACCTTGAATACAACCTTATCTACATCCGAAAGCTGAACCAGTGAATCTACGATAGAATACAAAAGTATCCTGTCATCATACTGTTCTACATTTGTCAGAAAAGAACTGCTGTAATTCACATAGCAGACACGATCCTGAACATAGATGTCCAAAATATCTATATCATCTCCTAACGGACTTTTCCACTCCTTTGAGTTTCGCAGATTTTCCATCACCTGCTCTTCCGATGTCTTGTAGGACATTGCATCGATCACAATTGTTTTCTTATCCAAGCGTTTTCCGGTTGTATCAGGCACATAGATATCAACCGAATAATCAGACTTCAAAAAATTACCGTCTATGGTTGAAAAAGACTGTTCTGAATAGACACTCGTATCAAGTTCCCTCTCTCCGATCAGATCAGACAACTCAAAGGATACTTTATCAACACCCTCAACCTGACAAAGAGTATTTGTAAATGCCATCTTGCACAGCAAGATCTGATAATTCTCAGCAGTTTCATAATCCAGATTAAACATAATCGTCACAACACCCTGTCCATCATATGCGTAGCGCTGATAAGCCATGCCCATTGGTACCGGTATCTGGCAATTCTTGTCATCTGTTGATGTTATCAACAGATTCATTAATTTATCTATCGTATTCTCTGTTGCTTCAAGCTGGTCAATATTCGTACGCTTAACAACAAAATCAGTCCAGTCACCATTCATATAATAAATAGAATATATATCCATGCCTTCACTGGCATCCAGACCCGAACCCGTCGTATCCTTAACTTTATTATCTCCACACCCTGTCAGTGTAAATAATAAAGCAAAAACCATGACCATACGAATAACGATTCGATAACCGAAGATTCTAGTCTTCATATCTTACTCCTTCATCCTTCCGTCTAGTTGACATAATTCATCGGAACACGAACCGTAAATGTAGTTCCCTTACCCGGTTCACTATATACATTGATAATTCCCTTATGCATAACAATAATATTCTTGGATATCGCCAGACCCAATCCTGTTCCTCCGGTATCTCGGCTTCGTGCTTTGTCTACTCTGTAAAAACGTTCAAAGATATGCTCTACACAATCTTCCGGTATACCAACACCTGAATCAGCGACTTTTATATACAGATTTTTATGATCTGCATTCAACGATACCCTGATCCAGCCACCATCCACATTATACTTTATCCCATTCTCGATGAGATTTGATATTGCAAGTGTGAATTTCACTTTATCTATATCCGCTGATACTTCACGGAAACTCTCAAATGTAATCTCAATATTTCTTTTTTCTGCCAACGGAGTCAATCTTTTCAGAATAACCTCCATCAACTCATTAATATCTACGCGTTCAATATTCAGACTGTCTGATCCCTTATCTGTTTTTACAAGAGTCAGAAGATCACTGATGATCTGGGCTTCGCGATCGATCTCAAGCACAATATCATTCATAAATTCTCGATATGTCTCAACAGGAACATTCTCCTGCATCAATATGGACTCGGATAAAACCTTCATAGATGTGATTGGCGTCTTCAATTCATGGGATACATTTGATACGAATTCCTGTCGTGATTCCTCCAGAAGCTGAGCTTTTGCAAATATCCCATTCATATTATCCACGACCATACCGGTTTCTTTCCATAAACCGGTCTTTTGAAGCTGCCCAAGGAATCCATCCTTCATGTTCAAAAGCTGTCTGCGTATCTCTCTGGTGTCACGGATCGCTGTATAAGAAATCACTACAGCAGCAATCACTCCAAGTACCAAAAATATACAAATCAAAATATTCGCACGATACTCCAGATATGTCTTATTATCATTGAAATCCTTAAGACTGACTGCCACTACTGCTACATCATCGGTATAGCCTTCCCGATTTACCACAGGAAACATATACTCGATCGAAGCAGCATCTGCCACCATCTTTTCCGCCTCATCACCGCTCATGATTCTGTGAATATCATTATCCATGATATAAGTATCCCTCATTAAACGAAAACTATCATAGATCACATTATAATCTGTATTAACGATAATGATCCTGGCCGACATACTGTACGCAAGTGTATCTACTCCCTGATAAGTCTGGCTTGTGCCCTCGGCTTCTGAATTAATATCATTGATCAGATATTCCAGATTTTTTGAATTATTTCTCAGAAGCTTTTCAACATCACGATATTCATTTTTTACAAGCAAATTGAAAAAAACAGTTCGCATACCTATCGCGACAAGGAACACCAATAGAACAATAATCAGAAAGAGCACTGTCTGAAGACGAATATGCTGTTTTCCATGTATCATGATATTTGTCTTTTTCAAATCATCATTTCTGTCTTTTTTCATCGCAAATATCAGCCTTTAAAATAATAGCCGACGCCCCATTTCGTATGGATATATACCGGTTCTCCCGGGTTATCTTCGATCTTTTCTCTGAGTCTTCGAACATGGACATCCACGGTACGGGCATCTCCCGGATATGTACTTCCCCATATAGTATCAAGAAGTTCGTTTCTTGAATATACTTTATTCGGATGTGCCATTAATAATTCCAAAAGATCGAATTCTTTTGCTGTCAGATTCAGTTCTTTTCCATGAACAAATACCCGTCTGCTGTCAAGCTCTACCTTCATACCATTAATTTCCATGATATTCACAGGTTTTACAGGTTCTGCCTTCTTACCGCTTCGTCTGAGAATTGCTTTTATTCTTGCTTTAACCTCAAGGATATTAAACGGCTTTGTGATATAATCATCTGCTCCATATTCCAACCCCATGATCTTATCCATGTCCTCTCCCTTTGCTGTCAGCATTATGATCGGGACATTGGAAAACTCACGCACCATCTGGCAGACTTCTATTCCTGTATATACCGGTATCATAATGTCAAGAAGAACGATATCATATGAATTGTTCTTTATTTTTTCAAATGCCTCTCCACCATCGTAGGCGACATCGACTTCCATATCATCCTGTTCCAGACTGAATTTCAATCCCTTGACAATCAATTTTTCATCATCTACAACCAGTACTTTTTTCATACGATTACACCCCTATATCTTTATTTAACATATATATATTCTTTTATCTTCTGAAAAAGGCTCTCGCCAATCCCGTCTACATTTGTAATATCTTCGATCTGTGCAAAATTTCCATGCTCCGCCCTATATCGGATGATGGATTCTGCCTTCGCCTCTCCGATACCGGAAAGTGTCATCAACTGTTCTTTATCAGCCGTATTGATATCTATTTTCTGTGACTGTTCACTATTGTTCGCCTGACCATCCGTATACGTTCCGTCTACCGGAACGCCTTGCTGATTCTCCATTTCATCCTTCGTTGGAAAATAAAGCTTCTGTCCATCCTGAACCGGTTCTGCCAGATTCAAAACACCCGAAGCCGCATCCTCAGTCAGTCCACCCGCAAGAAGCAGCGCATCATTGATCCTGGAGCCTTCCGGCAGCCGGTATACCCCTTCCTGCCTAACAGCACCGCACACATAGACATATACATATCCTGTATTTTCCGATGTTGCCGAACTTTCATCTGTCTGCTGCTCTGTCACCTGTGCATCTGTACCATCTGTCACATCTGCAGGTTCATAGGAAACGTGGTCACTCCCACAGCCCGACAACATAAAAATAATCATAAAACCAGCTATCGCCCTGAATAAAATACAGCCGGCATTTTTTCTTTTTTCCTTCATCATATCTGCATAACCTCCTGTATATGCCGATATGACCATACACATTTCCATTTTAACGAACTTCTTTTCCTTTTACAATAGTAAAATGGAAAAAAGACCGGAACTGTAATTCCTGGTTTTTCTCATTATTACCACACAGTTCCGATCTTTTTCTGTTTTATTTTTTATGTATTACTAAAATTATCATTTAGAATAGAGGCTCTTTTAAGATTGCAGTACCGATACCCTTCTGAGTAAAGAACTCAAGAAGCAGGCAATGCTTCAGGCGACCATCCAAAATATGAACTCTTGATACACCATTTTCCATGGCTGTGATACAGTTATTAAGTTTTGGAAGCATACCACCGCCGACAACACCTTTCTCAATGATATCCTTTGCCTCATGGATATCCATTTCTGAGATCAGGGTAGACTTATCTGTTGGATCGATAAATACACCTTCAATATCTGTTAAGAATACCAGCTTTTCTGCCTTTAATGCTGTTGCAACAGCACATGCAGCATCATCAGCATTAATATTATAATCCTCATATTCTTCACTGACACCGATAGGGGCGATAACAGGTATAAAATCCTGATCGACCAGTGCATCGATCACCTCTGTATCAACCTTTGTGATCTCGCCTACATAACCGATATCTTTTCCACCCGGTAGACGCTTCTTAACGGTAAACAGTCCACCATCCTTTCCACTGATACCCACAGCCTTTAAACCAACCTTCTGCATCATGCTGACAAGACTCTTATTTACCTTGGATAATACCATCTCGGCAATCTCCATTGTCTCCCCGTCTGTTACACGAAGTCCATTAATAAATTCAGGTTCTTTTCCAATCTTCTCTACCCATTTGCTGATCTCCTTACCGCCACCATGCACGATAACCGGTTTCAGTCCAACCAGCTTTAATAATGCAACATCTTCAATCACATTATATTTCAGATTCTCATCCAACATAGCACTTCCGCCATATTTTACAACAATTGTTTTCCCCTGAAATTTCTTGATATAAGGCAAAGCCTCGATCAGTGTCTGTGCTTTTGATATTACCTGATCTACTGTATAATCTCCCTTTACCATCTTATTTACTTCCTCACTTTCTATACTCTGCATTTATCTTGATATATTCATATGTAAGGTCACAGCCCCACGCGGAAGCTGTCTCTGTACCGGCATGCATATCCGCATGAAAACATACCTGATCCGGCGACAGGATCTCCGTCGCTCTTTCTTCATCATAATCGGTACAGACCCCGTTTTCAACTATTTTTAAGGAACCGGCCTCACTGGATATTATAATATCTACCTTATATGGATCAAAAGCGATCCCGCTCTGTCCCATCGCGCACACCAGACGTCCCCAGTTCGCATCCGAACCATATACGGCGCATTTTACAAGGTTTGATGTCACCACGGATTTTGCAAGCTTTCTTGCGCCCTCCTTGGATTCCGCCCCTGCTACCTGTACCTGAAACATCCTCGTCGTTCCCTCTCCATCCGCTGCGATCAGCTTCACGAAGTAGGTATTGATATATCGAAGTGCCTCCGCAAATGCCGGATAGTCCGCATCCGTTTCAAGCAGCTCATCATTTCCTGCCATGCCATTTGCAAATATCATAACGGTGTCATTCGTTGAAGTATCCCCATCGACAGATAACATATTATAAGTGTCTATGACATCATTTCTCAGTGTTTTCTGCAATAACTCCTGACTGATATTCAGATCCGTTGTCAGGAATCCAAGCACCGTTCCAAGATTCGGATTGATCATACCGGAACCTTTGCACATGCCTCCGACGGTAACTGTCTTCCCTTTGATCTGCAGCTTTACCGCGATCTCTTTCTTATATACATCGGTCGTCATAATGGCTTCCGCCGCATGACTTCCACTTTCCAAATCATCGGAAAGCATCCCTGAAAGTTCGCGGATTCCATGCGCGATCGTCTCCATCGGAAGCCTTATACCTATTACTCCGGTCGAAGCAACCGCAACCTGATCAGCCGGTACCTGAAGTTCTGCTGCCGCAAGCTCTGCCATATGCGCCACATCAACATCTCCTGCTTCTCCGGTACATGCATTTGCCACTCCACTGTTTACAACCAGTGCCTGACATAAGCCGATATCGTCACATAATGCTTTGTCCCACATAACAGGTGCAGCCTTGACTACATTCTGTGTAAATACTCCAGCTGTCTTCGCCGGACACTTGCTGACTAGCAATGCCATGTCTTTTTTCTTTTTATTTTTTCTTACTCCGGCGTGCATACCTGCTGCCAGAAATCCGATTGGAGCTGTCACTCCGCCGGAAATGATCTCCATACCGATCACCGCCTTATATCATCTGTTCTTCCACGATATCCGATGCCGTTACTCTTTATGGGAATACCGGAGCCATCAGCAGTCCTTCTTCTTCCGGAAGTCCAAACATAATATTCATATTCTGAACTGCCTGACCGGCTGCTCCCTTTACCAGATTATCAAGTGCTCCCATTGCAATGATACGTCCGGTTCTTTCATCAATCTTAAAGTTGACGTCTACATAATTGCTGCCCTCTACCCAACGTGTCTCCGGACATACATCCTTGTCAAGAACACGGACAAATCTCTCATTTGCATAATATTTGTCATATGCAGCACGAACAGTATCGTAATCTACCTTTTCTTTTAATGAAGCATATGCCGTAACCAGAATACCACGATTCATCGGAACCAGATGTGGTGTGAAATTAATCATGATCGGACTGCCGTATGCATATCCAAGCTGTTCTTCGATCTCCGGTGTATGGCGATGAGTCGTTACTCCATATGCCTTAATGCTTTCATTTACCTCACAGAACAGGTTCGGGATCTTTGCTCCTCGTCCTGCTCCTGATGTACCGGACTTAGCATCTACAATGATCGTATTCGGATCGATCAGCTTCTCTTTTACAAGCGGATATAAGGAAAGAATGGAGCAGGTTGTATAACAGCCCGGATTTGCCAGAAGTCTGCATCCCTTTACCTTATCTCTGTTGATCTCACACAGACCATATACGGCCTCGTCGATAAATTCCGGACTCTTATGCTCGATCTTGTACCACTTCTCGTAAGTAGCAACATCCTTAATTCTGAAATCCGCACTCAGATCAATGATCTTAACCTTTGATAAAATATCTTCATTTACAAGAGAAGAACATAAGCCCTGTGGGGTTGCAGTGAAAATAACATCCACTTTCTCAGCCAGTTCATCCATGTTCTCGCCCAGACAGGTTGCATCCACGATCTGAAACATGTTTCCAAATACTTCGTAATATTTCTTATCTATAAAACTTCTGGAACCATACCAGACTATTTCCACATCCTTATGTCCAAGAAGAATTCTTACTATTTCCTGACCGGCATATCCGGTTGAACCAATAATTCCTGCTTTTATCATATCTTACTCCAATCTGCTGCGACCGGTCATTTTCCGTTACAGCCATCGTCCTATTTGTATTTCTACACATTCATTTATCTTACTCTCTGCATTTTCTTCCGTCAACCGCTTTCATAGGAAAATACAGTTCGTATAATCTTCCATGATTATACAGTTATTGTGCATAATATTCAAGCATTAATTAATAA
>ERZ1034781.329-NODE-329-length-26137-cov-16.003642_pt1 | contig 26137 bp, 17 predicted proteins | sample MGYA00520700_ERZ1034781 | MGnify/ENA primary metagenome ERZ1034781 (study PRJEB33766, sample SAMN09781709) | gut metagenome | biome: gut microbiome | host: Homo sapiens | place: Madagascar | study: EMG produced TPA metagenomics assembly of the PRJNA485056 data...
ATTTAAATCACGATGGAATTTACTCTTGCACTGGAATTTACTTTTTCAAGTCAGCACTTATTTAATCAGCTTATTTCAAAGCAATATTATAAAGTCATGTCTGTAAATTGCAACTCACAAGCTCTACAACTCAATGTGTCCCGCGAGTCAGCTTTGATATAATATCATCCCGGCACACATATGTCAACGGATTTACTGCAATTAATTAAAGTAGTAAAACTATCTTAAAAAACACAAATTTTCTAAATTGTCTGTTTATTATATACAATTCTCACAATTACTATCTGACAGCCTCTATCGCTTCCTTGATATTTGCCACACCGACAATCTCAATTCCACTAATATGCGACACTCCTGCAAGACACACTTTGGGAACAATACACTTTTTAAAGCCAAGCTTCTTTGCCTCAGCAACACGCTGCTCGGACATGGTAACTCCGCGCACCTCTCCGCTTAAGCCCACCTCTCCAAAGCATATGGTATCCTCACGCACTATAATATCCTTTTTGCTTGATGCGATTGCAAGCACTATCCCAAGGTCTATCGCCGGTTCGTTCATCCTTATACCGCCTGCTATATTCACATAAGCGTCACAGTCTGACAGTGACAGGTTTGCTCTTTTTTCAAGGACCGCCATGAGTAGATTTACTTTATTATAATCTGTACCATTTGCTGTACGCCTTGGATTATTAAAAAAACTGTGACATACAAGAGCCTGTATCTCGAGAAGTATCGGGCGGCTTCCCTCTATGGAACATGTGACAATTGATCCTGATGCTCCCTCGGGCTTACCGCTAAGCATATACTCCGATGGATTTTCCACCTCAACAAGTCCCTCCGCCTTCATTTCAAATACGCCTATCTCATTGGTCGAGCCAAATCTGTTCTTAACGCCTCTAAGTATCCTGTACGACTCATACCTGTCACCCTCAAAATAAAGCACAGTATCAACCATATGCTCCAACGTCCTCGGTCCCGCAACCGCACCATCCTTTGTCACATGTCCTACTATAAAAACAGAAATACCCAGAGTCTTTGCAAGCTGCATAAGCACTCCGGTTGTCTCCCTGACCTGTGAGACACTGCCCGGTGCCGACGCTATCTCCTCATTGTACATAGTCTGGATGGAATCTATTACAACAACCTCCGGTTTTTTTCGTTGAATCACGTCCTTTGCAATATCAAGACTTGTCTCACATAAAAGCTCCAGTGAATCCGTAAAATTGCCAAGTCTGTCGGCACGCATCTTTATCTGATGCAGGGATTCCTCACCTGACACATAAAGTAATGGCACCTTTTTTTGTGAAAGTTCCCTGCATACCTGAAGTAGAAGCGTGGATTTTCCTATACCCGGGTCTCCTCCCACAAGCACAAGTGATCCCCTCACAATTCCTCCACCAAGCACTCTGTCAAACTCGGCTATACCTGTCACTATACGCTCCTCTTTCTCGCTTTTTACTGCCGAAAGAGGCAGAACCTGTGCCGCCTTTGATTCTTTTTTTACTTTTCCAGACGAGCTTATTGACTTTTTATCTACGGTTTCCTCTACAAATGTATTCCATTCCTTACAGGCCGGGCACTGTCCCATCCATTTTGCCGATTCATAACCACATTCCTGGCAGAAAAATACAGAGGTCTTTCCTTTTGCCATATTGTTCTCCTTTATAAAATACAAAAAGCCCGGCTTTCACCGGGCTAAAAATATGCTCTATTTTCTTGATACTTTGATATCGACTGAATCAACACCCTCAAGCTCTACGCTTAAGCTGAGCTTGCCGCCGAGATTTGTCTTCATAGTACCTGCAACAGCTCCAGCTATATCAATTTCGTACTCTGTCTCCTCTTCAAGGCCAAGAGTAATCTGAGCATCCTCAGGTCCCTCCACAGTAAATGTCACTGTATCAGCAGTCTCCTCGAAATCCATAACCGCTGTTCCCGGAACAGACTCGTATACAAAGAGTCCGTTTCTTTCGAGCTTCGTAATCTCCTTAAAGGTCTTTACCTTGTAGATATCTCCATCCTTCTCAAAATTGTCAAGCTTTGCCTTTGCAGCCAATGTATAATCTCCGAAGCTGAGCTTTCCGTTTTCCTCAGTACGGATTAATTCACTTATTACAGCCATTTTTATCCTCCCGTAGCTATATTGATATATTAATTATAAATCCAATTCTACTCAACAGTCAATGAAATTTGTTTGTTTTTCGTAGAAATTATTACCTTATTGCCGCGCTTAATTTTGCCGGTAATAATATCCTCTGACATACGGTCTTCAATCTCCTCCTGAAGTTTTCGTTTAAGAGGTCTTGCGCCATATTTTCTGTCATAGGCTTTGTCCACGATAAAGGATTTTGCACTGTCGCGCACTGTGAGCTCTATATCAAGCTGTTCTTTACAGCGTTTCTTAAGCTCCTTTACAAGAAGTGTCACTATATGCTTCATGTCATCCTTGTTGAGAGCTCTAAATACAATGGTCTCGTCGATTCGGTTCAAAAACTCAGGTTTAAATATACGGCGGACCTCCTCCATGACACTGTTCTTCATACGCTCGTGATCCTGCTTTTCATCCTCACCAGCGCCAAAGCCAAGGCGCTTTGGTTCTATAATAGAAGAAGCTCCTGCATTTGATGTCATGATGATTATTGTATTCTTGAAATCAACCGTGCGCCCCTGTGAATCAGTGATTCTACCATCATCAAGCACCTGTAAAAGTATATTGAACACATCAGGATGTGCTTTTTCTATCTCATCAAACAGTATAACAGAAAAAGGATTGCGTCTGACCTTCTCTGAGAGCTGTCCGCCCTCCTCATGGCCCACATATCCCGGTGGTGAACCAATCATCTTTGAAACACTATGCTTTTCCATGTACTCTGACATGTCAACACGTATCATGGCATCTTCTTTGCCAAAGACAGCCTCAGCAAGCGCCTTTGACACCTCCGTCTTACCTACTCCTGTCGGTCCCAAAAACAGGAATGAGCCAATCGGCTTCTTAGGATCCTTTAAACCAACACGGCCTCGTCTGACTGCCTTTGCGACAGCAGAAACAGCCTCCTGTTGTCCTATTACACGCTTGTGAAGTATCTGTTCAAGCTTTGCAAGTCGTCCTGCTTCTGACTCTGTAAGCTTATTTACAGGTATTTTGGTCCATCCCGATACTACATCCGCTATCTCATTTTCACCGACTACAGGCTGATTTTTGCTTCCTGTGCGGTGATTCTTTCTGATAAGCTTCTGCTGTTTATTTTCAAGCACTTCCTTTTCTGACATAAGTGCGCCGGCAGCTGCGATATCCCCTTTAGACAAAGCATTTTCCAACCGGTTCTGCTTATCTGTTATCTCTTTTTTCAGAGCAAGCAGCTCGTCAGATGATGTCAGATTCTTAAGCCTTATCCTGGCTGCCGCTTCATCCATCAGGTCTATCGCCTTATCAGGTAAAAATCTGTCATTTATATATCGTGCAGAAAGGTTTACTGCTGCTTTCACACCCTCATCTGTTATGATGACACCATGATGCTTTTCATAGAGTCCCTTTAATCCTGTGAGTATCTCTATTGTCTCATCCACACCAGGCTCCTCAACCATCACCGGCTGGAAACGGCGCTCAAGCGCAGCATCCTTTTCCACGTATTTGCGGTACTCTTCTATGGTAGTGGCGCCGATTACCTGTACCTCGCCTCTGGCAAGCGCAGGTTTTAATATGTTAGATGCATCTAACGAGCCTTCTGCTCCTCCTGCACCTATTATAGTGTGAAGCTCATCAATGAAAAGAAGTACATTTTTGGCATTTGAAACCTCGCTTATCACCTTCTTGATACGCTCCTCAAACTCACCACGATACTTTGATTTAGCTACAAGCCCGGACATATCAAGAGAAACCAGTCTCTTTCCCAAAAGAATATCCGGGACATTGCCACTGACTATATCCTGTGCAAGCCCTTCTACTATAGCGGTCTTGCCCACTCCCGGCTCTCCAATCAGACATGGATTGTTTTTGCCACGGCGGCAAAGTATCTGGATAACACGCTCCATCTCCTTTTTTCTGCCTATAACAGGGTCAAGAAGCCCTGCCTCTGCCATATCTGTCAAATCTCTGGAATACTGATCTAATACAGGAGTCGCAGAATTGTATGATGTATTGTAGCTTTTCATCAGATCCCTGTATGCAGACGGATCCTCACCCATCGCACCAAGAATATCTATAAACATCTTCTGACTGTTAACACCCATGGTGTTTAAAAGTCTTGCAGCTGCACAGTCTCCCTGCAGTACTATAGCCATCAGCAAGTGTTCTGTACCTATCTCATTGCACTCAAATCTATCGGCTTCCTCCGATGCACGCTCCAATACTCTCTGTGTCCTTGGTGAATAGCCATCCCTGTCCATCACTTCGATGTTATCCCCCGGTGAAATCAGGTCTTCAATCATCGAAATAAGCTTATCATATTCCACATTGCAGGCTGTTAGGACCTCAGCTGCCACACCAGTGCCCTCTTTTATAAGGCCAGCCAGTATGTGCTCTGTTCCAACATAGCTGTAATTCATTTTCTTTGATATACGTGCAGCCAAATCTATTGCTTTTTTAGCCTTACTTGTATATGGTTTCAAGTCATATCCTCCAGTCATATTCACTAATTTAAGTCGATGAACTGCAAATCATCATCTTCGCTGTCATCTTCATTGTCATCCTCTGCACTGCTGTCTATAGTCTCAGACGGCTTATTTCCCTCATTGACAAAGCCATCAAGTGCCCTTTGAAGCTGATTCTTTAAAGCATCCTCATCAGCATCGTTTTCTGTGTCAGAAACGTTTTCCTGCCTTGAATCGTCTTTTAAATCAAACTCAGAGTTTTCATTCTCAACAGCTTTCTTAGAATCAGGTGTAATTTCTACGGTTCTTCCGACATAGGATGCATTTGATATATTTTCATCCGTAGCCATCTTTTGCTCATCTGCAGCACCTTCCGCTGTTTCTTCTGCGACTTCATCTGCCGGCTCTTCTACAGCTTCATCTGCTGTTTCTTCTGCGGCTTCACCTGCCGACTCTTCTGCAGCTCCTGCCACTTCATCCACCGACTCTTCTGCAGCTTCTTCTGCCACTTCATCTAACGGCTCTTCTGTAACCTCTTCTTCCAGCTCATCTGCTATCTCGTCCGCAGTTTCATCAGTTGTTTCTTCCAAAGCTTCATTTGATACATCTTCTGCTGCATCATCTACATCATCTACATCATCATCGTCATCATGATAGTCCATTGCCTTATATTTTCTGTTTTTCACAGCTGATACAATAAGCAACAGTAACAGAATAATGATAATAAGAACCAGTATTGCAGCTAAAACAAGATATTTATTGGCAATTCCCGGGACAAGCTCGCTCTTTGTTGTATCGTTTTCCTCCTGTGCCACTGTAGGTGTACTGAGCTCAGTTCTCATATATGTGCCATCTACGCTATCATATGTATACCAGCCACTCTCACCATTGTCATTTATGGCATATACGAGGTAAAAATCCTTTGTCTTATCATCGGTTTTTTCGGCTTTGGTCTGGTAGGCTGTTGCCACACCCTTGCCCTCTATGGAGAGTGATACCTCATTGTATCCCTCAGGCACATCATCCACCTTAGGCAGTAAAACCACTATAAAATGCGACTCTGAATTGATACGGACAAACTCATATGCTGCATTCTGTGCTGCATCATATACAAAAAGCCCATTGCCGCTTTCCGACTGTAAATACACAAGCGTGATATCACCAAAGGTGCCATGAAGGGTATTGTATTCAAGTCCGTCAATCACTGTCTTTGAGTGTTCAAAGCCTTCAGGGACAACATCCTCTGGAATGTCATTTACCATAGTCCACTCTGTGCCATTTATATCGAACTTCTTCCAGTTATCCTGCTTATCTGCATTCTCCGGATCATCCTCGGCTCTTCTGGTAACAACTATATTGTATGTGCTTGTGCTGCCGTCCTCTGCTGTCACAACAACGCTGACCGTATTCTCTCCAACCTCAAGTGAATCATTGCCTGTGACGGATGTCACACTCGCCTTGGAATCAGCCGGATTTGCTGTAACCGCAAGGCTTGAACAGCTGTAATCTACTGTAGCTGTGTAATCCTTTGTCGCAGCAGAAAACTCAGGGGAAAGCGTACCTGCTGAGATAACAAGTGAACCAAGAGTTGCGTTTGAGGATTTCTTTTCCTCTTTGTTTTCATTATCTTTATTCGAATTGCTGTCATTGCCGGTATTGCTGCCGGAATTGTCCTTGTTATCCTTGTTGCTGTTTGAATCGTTGTTTGATGAAGCACTTGTTACTGTCACCTTCGTGCTGGCACCGGTAATTGTACCTCCGGCATCGTTGCCCTCTGCATCTCCTACAACTGTACAATATGCCTTTATAGTGCAGCTTCCTGCAGCCTTCGCCGTAAATGAAAATGACTGCGATGTGGGATATCCTGCGGCGTCACCAATATTTGCCACACCATCCCCTCCGTTACTCAGTACTCCCTCGTCAGAGCTTGAGATAACTACAGTGCCAAAATATCCAGACGGCATGGAAACCGTCACCTTAACTGTTTTTCCAACAGCTACAGAGCTTGAGCTGACACTTAATCCAAGTCCCTGCGCATATACATGCTCGGCAGGTGCGAAAACAAGCATCACCGCCACAACAAGTGATAATATACATCCAAATAATTTCTTCATATTTTTCCTCACATTTCTAATTCTGCGATATCTTTGATTTGCCCAGTATGTGTCTGTTCATGATTATCATATCAAGAGCATTTCCACCATCACGCTTTCTGTTAGCATCAGCTGCCTCCAGATAAGCACCTGTGAGTGTTCCCTTTCCTAAAATATGTCTGTTGAGCTTAATCATATCAAGAGCATTTACAGCACCATCACCATTGATATCTCCATATATAACAATATCGTATGTCTTTTTCAGATTACCTGAAGCGTCATAAACAGCCACCTTATTGCCTGTTGCAACCTTCCCGCTGTTTTCTGAGCCTGAGCTTGTCAGAAGCTTTACAGTACCTGATGCTGATACTGCTATATTCTTCACAAAATCAGCCGCACCGGTTCCGGGCTCAATGCCTGTAATATAAGTGCCTATACCGTATTTACCTGATGTAATATTTACATCTGTATTATTTTGGTTATTATTGTTCTGATTATTATTGCCACCTGCATTATTTGCAGATGCCGCCTGCCTGTTTATATTGATAGTGTATGTTCTTGTATCACCGCTTTGCGACTTGCATTTTACCTTAATTGTATTATTTCCGACAGCAAGCGAATAGCTTCCTGTGCCTGAAACACCACTGTTTCCTGAAACTGCATCTGCTGAAACAGTCACTGAGCTTATAGCATTTGAAACAACTGCTGAATAGCTTGTTGTCGCTCCATTAAAGGCCGGTGTGAGTGCTACACCGCTTATCGCAAGCGACTGCAGATAGTTATTGGTATCGCCTGCTTTATCGAAGCCCACTGCTGACGATGGCATATTGTTGTATACAGGTATTTTAAATACAAAAGCCTGATTCTTGTCTGAATATCCTTTAGCCAGACTCTGTCCCTCAGTAAGAGCCGCTGTGGCATTGCCCATGTACTGATGGAAATACAGCGAGCTTGTATTTACTACATTAAACTTCTCAAAATACAGTGTATTTTGACCCTTATTTATATAATTGCTGCCCACCTTTACAGCTCCGCCGCTTATGGACTTTACCCTTGTATTCCAGCCCTGCTTCTTGGCAAAAGACAGACCATTTTTGTAAATCTGAGCCTTCGTGCTTCCGGTTGCACTAAAATTAAAATAATTATAATATCCTTCGTATCCGGAATATGTACCCGAAATAAGAGGGCTCGTTCCCTTTTGTCCCTGCTCCTGCTTTATACGCGATGCTATATGGTATGCACTTACTCCACTGCTCTTTGCCACATCCATGAATGTGCTTGCATAATTGATTTTCTCGCCATTGTTGGAATAGGTCTTTGTTCCCTCCATAAATGTGCCTTTTACTATGGACTTGACACCTTCAAGTGCCTCATTCGGACTGTATGCCAGACTCTGAAACTGAAAAATATTGGTCTCATCAAGAAAATTCCTTGGATCCATGAGATAAGCAATATAGGCACTGCTTGCTGACACCCATCCCGGTTCATACTCAACCCACGTATTTGTTGACCAGTTATATGCTCCGGAAGCTGTGGATTTCTTGGCATTGTCTGCTGATTTGGATACCAGATTAAGTCCGTTTACACTCTCATTTTCAATCACCGTATCCCAATTCAAACCTGTATTTACAGCTTCAAATGTCCAGCTTGGATACTTATTGTGAAGAGCTGTAAGGTTTGGAATATAGCTGTCAGGAAAGCCTGCATTCTTCATAGCCGTGACAAAATCAGTATTGTCTCCGCTATTATTATATGTCACCTTTATGTATGTACTGATAGTCCAGCCAGTAAATGCCTTGCCGTTTAAAGTACCCTTGACATTGTACCAGACCACACCGTTTACCCTGGTCTCTCCAATTATGTCAACCTGATGGTTCCAGTTGAGTGAGACAACCTTGGTAGTGCCGGATGTGCCTGCTGCATTGCGGACATACACATTGCCACCTGTAATCGTACCTGTAGCATATACTCCCGATGCTGTTGCAAGGGCAAGCTGCTCCTCATTATTCTGCTGTATGGCATCCGCATTGCCGGTGTCTGCCGAAGCATCCCCTGTCTGCGCATTGTCTGATGCAGCTGTGTCGGTACCTGCTGATACAAAATCAGACCTTATATAGCTGACACACTCCTCGTTATTTGCTGCCAGATTGTACTTTGCCTTGTACCACACCTTGCCGTCTGCACCTGTGGTCTGCTCAAGAATAGTAATATCCTTGCCGTTTGAAAGCTTGTGCTCCAGCTCATACTCTGTGCCCGGTCCGCTTCTCGCCGCTACCCAGTATCTCTCATCACACACAACCTTAGCCGCCTGATTTGCATAAACTGCTATGCTGCTGTATGGTGCCAGGTCACACGCGGCTAATGACAATGTAACGACAGAGGCTGCCAGAAATTTATTTATCTTTATCATCAAATCCCATCTTTCTTATGTGCATTGTTTACATTAATCCATTATCCATTTAATTATAATAGAATATGACCTTTGTATCAATGTATTCGGCAGAAATTTATTATTTTTTTATTAATAATATAAAAACTCCCTTCAACGTGCAGCTCATGCTTACGTTTCAGGGAGTTGTCTGATTCATATTCTGCTTATTCTTACTGTCTCCTGTAGCTTTTCTAGCTGAACAGGGATTTTATCTTATCCCATAAATCCATGAAAAAGTTACCAATCTTTTCCCAGAAGCCCGGGTCATTTATCTTATCGCCAAGCTTTGATGCCCAGTCCTGTGCCTGGTTGATGACTGAATCCCAGTCGATATTGGCATCCTTTAGCTTCATAAGAAGCGATGTCAGCTTTGCAATATCATCATCAGAAAGGTTCAGGTCGTAATCCTTTGCAGCCTCCTTTATCGCATCCTTTATCTGGCTCTCATCCTTGAGCCCTCCATCGGCAAGCTGCTTCTTTAGGTCTGCAATCATTGCCTCGATATCCTGCGAATCGCCGTCAATGCTCTTGTTGAGCTCTCCTGTTGTGACAAGCTCATCCATCGCTGCGTCTGTCACCTTGTCGTCAAGCTTCTTGCCTGTCATCTCCTCGTATGCCTTTAGTGTGCCTACAAGTGCTGCCGTTCCGGAAATAGGGAAAGGTCCTGCGACTATGATTTTAGCATCAGCTATGCCTGCTGTGGCAAGCGCATTCTTGTACATTCCTACCGTACAGTAATTGATATTGTGTGTGGAAACACTAAGACCCGCACCCTTTTTATCCTCTGTAATGAGTACTGAGGAAAGTGACCTTGTGCCAATCTCGCTCTTGCTGATGTATGAATCGAGGTACTTGTGCTCCTCATCATTATTTACATAGACCACATCGTATTTGTCCAGATCAGTGAGCTCGATTCCCATAAATCCAAGCACTGTCGCTCTCTGATCCGGTGTGAGGTCTGCTCCAAGACTTAAGTATGGCTTATCATTTTTGCTGATGGTCACCTTGTCGTTTGCCTCACTGCCGGCTGTCGTTGTGCTGTCTGCAGTACTGTCTGTGTTACTCTTATCAGCTGCGTCACTGCTGTCACTGCCTGATACATCAACGCTTGAAACTGTATCAGTCTGCGTAGCTGTCTCTGTTGCAAATACTGCCGGATTCATTGTAAACAATGTCACCGCAGCAAGCACGCTACATACAATACTCTTTGCTTTTTTCTTTATTAATCTAATCATTTTTCCTCCAATCTACTGCTCTATATCATACGAAATTGTAAAGCTGCTTCCGTCGAAGCTGACATCTGCCATGCTTCCGCATACCACAGGCATCATCGGCGACATATGACCTATATCCAGATCCATGATGATTGGCACATTAAACTCTCTAAGCAGTGATAAAAGCGCCTGTCTGTGGTCTATGCCAAACATTTCCTCTCCGAAGTGCGCCGGGCGTCCGATAAGAAAGCCCTTTACATTTGAAAACCATCCTGCATTTTTCATCTGCCACATAGCCCTTCTCATGCCCATCACATTAAGGTCACAAGCCTCAAGGAACCATATGATACCATCATCACTGTAGCGCTCATTAAATTCCCTTACATGGTCAAACGATGTACCAAGCAGATTGATAAGACAATCCATGCAGCCACCAAGCAGCCTGCCTCTCATGGTAAGCCTGCTTTCCTTTGCCGCCGCAGGAATAGAGCTGATACACGACTTTTCAGTCAGGTTGTAGCCCACAAACGGAGCATTCTCATCCTTTATAGATTCCTTCTCCCACATAGGGTAATTGGTAAATGAAAGCTTCCTGCCACAAAGCAGATTAAATGCATCGGTAAGTGACTCATGCCACACCTCCATGCCAAAGCTGCCCGCACACGGTCCGTAAATACCTGCTGTATCTGCAATAGTAGCCTCCAAAAATGTGAAATTCGTGTTGTCGGAATAGCCCATGTACCATTTCGGCTTTGACTGCTTCACGCGCTCAAAATCAATATAAGGCACTACCTCGCACATCAGCTCGCCACCACCACAGGATATAAGCACATCACTGTCAGCAGAAGCATAGCTCTCGTTCAGCTCTTCTGCGCACTTCTTAGGTGTATTGCTGATACCTATGCCACTGTCGCACCTGCAGTTAGGTCCCTCTATCGTCTTATAACCCATGCTGTGAAACCTTTTAATGGCATTGTCAAAGGCACTCCTGTACGGCTCTGTTGTACAGCCCATCGAAGGCGCCACAAAGCCTATTGTTCCTCCATCCTTTAGAAATTCAGGGTATCTCATGTTTCTATCATCCTATCACTATTATTTACATATCTAAGCTTCTGTCTGAAGTAAAATATGTAGGATTTTATCATTTCTGTCAAGGTCATTTTACTGTCATAATTAAATGTAGTCGTGTACTGCACATGCTGTCTGTTACACCAGTTGTATATATCATGCAGACTTATCGAATCAACATGCTTCATATTGTTCGTAAACACCTTAACCTTTGAAAGCTCATCCTCACTGTCAATGTATAGATGAAAGATAGTATTCGGACATTCAATTATTATCTGCTGTTCTTCTATATTTTTCATCACTGTATCCTCTATTGAATAATGTATCCTGTGTGATTAAAAACATTATCATCTGTCACACCGGGATGTGAGTAATAACAAAATATCGTAACTGTTCAGTACCTTCACAGTTAAAAAATATCACATAACCATAGTACTACACCGGTGTCACAAAATCCAGTCATTTTTGCCTGCCAATTCTTACTATTTTATTAAGAAAAACGGTAGATATCATACTCCCTCACAGTCAAATGCCGGGATGAAGCTGTCCTTTGCCACGTCACCCTCCTGTATAAATGCATTCGTGATTCCTATTTTAAGGGCATAGTCAACAAGCCTTTCATACTCTCTCCTTGTCACTGTGCGGTTTATCTCAGGATAATCCTTTAGTGCAATCGGCGTAAACTGGCTCATCATGCTTATATATACGTGATCATGATATGTATCATACAGGTACTTAAGTACAGCCTTTGCATCATTCACATGTCCCGGCAGTAGAAGCTGTCGCACAATAACTCCCTTTTGTATGAGTCCTGTCGCATCGTCAATCACGACATCCGGCTGCTGCCTGACCATCTCTGAAAGCGTCTGCTTTGCGACAGACGGATAATCCTTTGCCCTTGAATACATTGCCGAAAGCGTACTGTCCATATATTTAAAATCCGGAAGATACACATCCACTATGCCCTCAAGCAGCTTTAGCTCTGTCACATTTTCATATCCGCTCGTATTGTATATAATAGGAAGCTTCATACCGCGGCTTTTTGCATCGTTTACCGCCCACACTATATCAGGGATATACTGCCCCGGTGTGACCAGATTGATATTATTTGCGCCTTTGACCGCAAGTTCCATAAAGATATCACTCAGCCGCTCTTTACTGATCACCTTTCCCGCTTTTCCGTCAGAAATCTCCCTGTTCTGGCAGAACACGCAGTGCAGGCTGCAGCCTGAGAAAAAAACTGCCCCACTTCCTTTTTTTCCTGATATGCACGGCTCCTCCCAATAATGAAGAGCTGCTCGCGCCACCTTTATTTCAGATGAAACGCCACATACACCTGTTTGTCCGGTGCTTCTGTTTATGCCACATTTTCTGGGACACAATAAACAATCTTCGTATTTATTCATATTTTTCATTTTAACCCTTGCTAAAAATAATGTTTGATACTACAATCTATATGATTAAAGGGTCAAAAGGTATCATCGATGCATGCTTGCATGCAATTCGATGTATACCTTAGTGACCCGCACTACACCGAGAAAGTAGCAATTTGCTGCGGGGACGCAGGAAATTAGCGGATTTCGAGGTGTAGTCAGATTACGGGAATGCGTAGCATGTAGTAATCTGATTAATCATCATTTTATAATTATATCATAACTATTCTTACAGAAGAGAATAGTTAAAATACACAATAAGGAGATTACAATGAATCAGTCAAACTGTATCGTCGCCCAGTCAGGCGGCCCAACTGTTGCAATCAACGCAAGCCTTGCAGGAGTCATCGCAGGAGTAAAAAGCTCTGAGAAATACGATATCTGCTATGGCGCCGTAAACGGAATACTCGGCATATTAAATGAGAATTATCTCAATCTGTCAGATATTTTTGCAGATGATGCTAATCTTGAAAAGCTCAAGACCACACCTGCCATGTATCTTGGCTCATGCCGTCACAAGCTCCCTGATTACAAGGATGATGATTCACCATATGTATACATCTTCCACCAGTTCGATAAGCTTTCTATAAAAGCTTTCTTTTACATCGGCGGAAATGATTCGATGGATACCGTATTAAAGTTATCCGATTATGCAAAAAAAATCAACAGTGATGTGAAAATTATAGGGATTCCAAAAACCATCGACAATGATTTGTGCATGACAGACCACACTCCGGGCTTTGGCTCTGCCGCCAAATATATCGCATCAAGCATGCTTGAGATAGCCCATGATACCTTTATCTATGCTGTTAAGAGTGTGACAATCGTTGAAATCATGGGACGTGACGCAGGATGGCTCACTGCCGCTTCCGCTCTCGCACGTAATGAGTACAATACAGCTCCTCAGTTCATATATCTGCCTGAGGTGGATTTCGACAAGGACAAATTTGTTGCCGATATAAAAGAAGCCCTCGAGCACACTAACAATGTAATAGTTGCCGTATCTGAAGGAATACATGACGCAGACGGCTCATACATTACATCATCAAATGCCGCATGTGACCAGTTCGGACACCAGCAGCTAAGCGGTGCCGGAAAAGCTCTTGAGTTCATCGTAAAGGAAAACATCGGTGTCAAGGTGCGCTCTGTAGAGGTAAATGTGCTCCAGCGCTGTGCCTCACATCTTGCATCATTAACCGATATCGAGGAATCTTTTGCTCAGGGTAAAAAGGGTGTCACTATTGCAGCAGAGGGTGTGACCGCATCAATGGTATGCTTAAAGCGCATCTCAAATAATCCTTATCAGGTGGAATACACATATTCGGCTATCAAGGATATCGCAAACGAGGCCAAGTCTGTGCCAAGAGAGTGGATCAATGATGCTGGCAATGATGTAAAGCCTGAGCTTATCGAATACTTAAAGCCACTTATTCAGGGAGAAACCGCTGTAGTCTACAAGAATGGTCTGCCTGACTATATGGATGTGTCACATCTTCACAAATGTAACTGATTTTAGCTGCCGCCTACACCCCGGTGTGGGCAGCAACAGCATATCTCCAAGGAGGTCGATTTACATGAAGAAAAAAGTGCTTATAACCTGCGCCGTTGTGCTTGGTGTGCTTTTGGCCGTTTATCTTGGCTTTGCCTTTTATTTTAGCAGCCACTATCTGTTCAACACAAAAATTAACTCTGTAAAATACGCAGGTAAAACTGCAAAAGAGGCATTAGAAAAAAATACAGCCCTAAGCCGCGACTATCTGCTCACAATCACTGATAGAAAAGGCAACAGCTTTTCACTTAAGGGACCTGATTTTTCCTATGAATATGTCTCAAACGGTGACGAGGAGCAAATCCTAAAAAGTCAGAATGCTTTTACATGGCCTGTCAGTCTCTTTAAAGCTCAAAACTATACTCTAAAGGGTTCGTCCAAATATGACGATGCCGCTTTGGCGGAAAAGCTCAAGGCTCTTGATATTTTCAGTGATGACTACATTGAAAATCCGGAGGATGCCCATATCGAGATAAAAGACGGCGAATACGATGTGATTGAAGAGAAAAAAGGCTGCAAGCCGATATATGACAGCATCCTTGCCGAGGTAAAGGACGCCCTGGACAACGAGCTTCCAAAACTTGCCTTAAGTGATGACTGTTATGAAGCTCCAAAAATCACAAAAAACAGTGATACAATCAAAAATGAAAAAGAAGCCCTCGACAAATACACTGCTTCAACCGTCACCTACAAAATTGAAGGTGCCGACGAGAAGCTTGACTCAGCCAAAATCCTTGATATGCTAAGCATCTCAGATGACGGCAGCGTGAGCATAGATGATGCCAAGGTCACTAAATATGTCCAGCAGCTTGCTTCCAAGTACAATACCTTCGGCCGCAAACGCTCATTCAAGACATCGTCCGGTGACACTATTGAAATAGGTGGTGGAGACTACGGATGGGTAGTCAGCAAGAAAAATGAGAAAGCCCAGCTCCTTTCAGATTTAGAGGGAGGCAAGCCTGTAGAAAGAGAGCCTGTTTACGAGCAGACTGCTCTTCACCGCGGTGCTGACGACATAGGTAATACATACATAGAGATTGACTACACAAAGCAGCACATGTGGTATTACAAGGATGGTGCTCTCCAGATGGAGTCTGATTTCGTATCAGGTAATCTCGCCCGTCAGAATGGCTCCGTAGATGGTGTATACAAGATTGTTTACAAGCAGAGAAATGCTACTCTTGTCGGCGAGGGATACTCTTCTCCTGTCAGCTATTTCATGCCGTTTGCCTACAATATAGGTATCCATGATGCCAGCTGGCGTGATACCTTCGGAGGAACAATTTACAAAACCTCCGGCTCACACGGATGTATCAATGTGCCGCCTGCTTTTGCAGAGCAGCTATTTAACGCTGTGGATAAGGGCACTCCTGTCGTTGCCTACTACAGAGAGGCTGTCACTCTGACAAACAATGCTGCAAAGATGTCCAATGCATACTCGTATGTAGCTCCTGATGCTGCGCAGTAAATGTGGATTTCTTCATATTTCATAATACGTGAAGACGACCGGCGCACGGGAAATTTGCCCGCCCGGCAGAGGTGCTCCCGACGAGCTAACGCTACGCAGCTAAGGTACTGTACGAATTATGCTTTTTATGGTTTCTATGCTTGACGAAACCGTCGAAACGCGCCGTCCATGGCGCGTTTTCTCCTTGCCCCGGCGTCCATGCCGGGGCATTTCTGCGTTTCATGGGCATAATTCTACAGTATCTAAGCCGCTGCGCTAGTCGCTCTTTCGGGAGCACCTCTGCCGGGGGCCAATTTCCCGTGCGCCGGTCGCCTTCCATCAAAATACTAAGTATATTACAAATAAATTTTCAATTATACTTTCCCTTATATAGCCTCTATGCTATGCAAACTGGCTATTATAGAGATTTGCATAAAATCCATCGGCTGCAAGCAGGCTCTCATGATTGCCCTGCTCTATAATCTTTCCATCCTTCATAACAAGGATAAAATCAGCTTCCCTGATGGTAGACAGACGATGAGCCACTATAAAGCTGGTCCTGCCCTGCATCATGGTAAGGAACGCCTTCTGAATCTTAATCTCTGTTCGTGTATCAATCGAAGATGTAGCCTCATCCAATATCAGCATAGGCGGTAAGCAGAGCATGACTCTTGTGATGCATAATAGCTGTTTTTGTCCCTGTGACAGGCTGCCGCCGTCCTCACCGATTTCAGTGTCATAGCCCTTAGGCAGACGTCTGATAAAGCTGTGGGCATGGGATGCCTTTGCTGCTGCAATGATTTCCTCATCTGTGGCATCAGGCTTTCCCATTATGATATTGTCACGGATTGTGCCCTTCTTAAGCCATGTCTCCTGAAGCACCATGCCATAGTTGTCACGAAGACTCTCTCGTGTGATTTTTCTGATATCGTGTCCACTCACCTTAATTGTTCCACTGTTTACATCGTAAAACCTCATAAGCAGATTGATAATAGTCGTCTTTCCACAGCCTGTCGGGCCTACGATAGCCACGCGCTGTCCCGGCTTTACGTGGAGATTAAAATCCTCGATAAGCTTTTTATCCGGCACATATGAGAAATAAACATCCTCAATGTCCACGCGTCCGTCAGCCTCACCGAGTGTTACCGCATCCGAAGCATCCGGTATCTCCTTTTCCTCTTCAATCAGCTCGAAGATACGAGCAGCACAGGCAAGTGCGTTCTGAAGCTCTGTGATGACACCTGATATCTCGTTGAACGGCTTGGTGTACTGGTTGGCATATGATAAGAAGCATGAAAGCTGTCCTACTGTGATTCCGCCGGTGAGTGCACTCATGGCGCCAAAGATTCCGACTCCGGCATACACGAGACTGTTCACAAAACGTGTACTCGGATTTGTAAGACTTGAGAAAAATGTTGCCCGCAGTGAGCATTTCTGTAATCTGTCATTTATCTCGTCAAACTGCTCCAGAGCCTCATCCTCATGGTTGAAGGCCTGTACTACCTTTTCATTTCCCACTATCTCGTCGATGAGTGATGTCTGCTCTCCCCTTGTTCTTGTCTGCAGCTGAAACATGGAATATGTCTTTTTAGTGATAAAGCTTGCCACAAAAAGCGACAGAGGTGTGATGAGCACTACAATGCATGATATCTTCACATCTATCATGAGCATGAAAATAAGCGTGCCTGCTATTGTTGCAATTCCTGTAAAGAGCTGTGTGAAGCCCATCAGAAGTCCCTCTGAAAATGTATCTACATCGGCGATGATACGGCTGACCATATCACCATGTGAGTGACTGTCAATATATGATAACGGCATTTTCTCAATATTCAAAAATGCATCATGCCTTATATCCCTCACTATGTTGTAGGTCATCCTGTTGTTGCAGATATTTGTAAGCCACTGGGCCGCTGCCGCTATGACGACTATTATTGCTGCTCTTGTGAGGATGGCTGTCATAGCCGTAAAATCAACCTCTCCTTTTCCTACAATCAAATCAATTGCGCGTCCTGTGAGGATTGGAAAATAAAGCGTAAGCGCCACTGTAACAACAGACAGGGCAAGGGAAATTACAAGCAAAGGAATATATCTCTTCATGTAGCTTAGTACCTTGCGCATTGTACCTGCTTTATTCATTTTCGCATTATCCATAGCCATACTCTACACCTCCTTTTGTCTGGTCATATCCGACTCTTTTTTAAACTGTGAATCATATATCTCTTTGTAGGTCTCGCATGTCTCAAGCAGCTTTTCATGCGGTCCGAAGCCAACCATCTGTCCGTCGTCGAGCACTATGATATTGTCCGCAAACTGGATAGATGAGGTACGCTGTGACACGATAAATATTGTCTTGTCACCATGCATGCCCTTTAATGCCGCACGAAGGCTCGCATCTGTAGCAAAATCAAGTGCCGATGCACTGTCGTCAAGTATCAGTATGTCCGGATCCTTTACAACCGCCCTGGCAATTGTAAGACGCTGCTTCTGACCGCCTGATAAGTTCTTGCCGCCCTGCTCTATCATGTAGTCAAGACCGCCCTCTTTGCCCTTTACAACCTCTGTCGCCTGTGCTATATCCAGTGCCTTCCACATTTCCTCCTCTGTGGCATCATTTTTGCCCCAGCGCAGGTTGTCGGCTATTGTTCCTGCAAAAAGCACTGCCTTTTGCATTACAACACCGATTTTATCTCGAAGCTGCACTGCATCGTAGTCATTTATATCATTTCCCTGAATCCTTATAGTGCCCTTTGTGGCATCATAAAACCTCGGAATAAGGTTTACAAGGCTTGATTTTCCTGAGCCTGTACCACCGATGATTCCGATTGTCTGCCCCTTTTGCACTGTAAAGCTTATATCTGTAAGTGTCTCATCGGCCGCTCCCTCATAGGTCATGCAGACATGGTCAAACTCAACCTCAGGTGCCCCTGCCTTTGCATCAATGAGCTTAGGATTTTTTTCAGGAAGCTTTGATGGAATAGAAAGCACATCCGCTATACGATTACCACACGCCACTGCCTTTGTCACCTGTACGATGAGATTTGCAAGCTTTATCAGCTCGACAAGTATCTGTGACATGTAGTTTACAAGTGCCACAACCTCACCCTGTGTGAGGATTCCTGCGTATACCTGTTTGCCGCCTGATACGATAACTGCGATTGTTGCAATATTTATAATGATAAATGTCAGAGGATTGGTGAGTGCAGAGATTCGTCCTACAACCTGCTGCATATTGGTTAAAAGCTCGTTGTCCCTGTTGAAGCTGTCAATCTCATCATTTTGCTTATTGAAAGCTCTTATAACCCTGGTTCCCTCTAAGTTCTCCCTGGTGTGTGAAAGCACTGTATCAAGAGAGCTCTGCACCTTTTTATAAAGTGGAAGGCTTGCAGCCATGACTGAGAATACCACTATTGAAAGCAGAGGTATGGTAACTACAAAAACCATTGCCGCTCTTACATTTACTGTAAAAGCCATCGTCATAGCTCCGAATACAATAAATGGCGAGCGAAGGAAGAGTCGAAGCACCAGATTGACTCCTGACTGTACCTGGTTTATATCGCTTGTCATCCTCGTGATAAGTGTCGATGTACCCACTGTATCCATCTTTGAGAATGATAGCGACTCTATCTTTTCAAACAATATATGGCGAAGCTTTGTGGAAAAACCGACTGCCGCCTTTGCCGCAAAATACTGCGCTGTGACCGAGCTTATCAGGCCGACTGCCGCAAGCAGCACCAGCACACCTCCCATCTTCCATATATATGGCTTGTCCGAAGCCGCGATTCCGTTATCAATGATTGTTGCCATGACAAGCGGTACTATAAGCTCGAAAGATGCCTCGAGCAGCTTAAATAGCGGAGCACAGATGCATTCCTTTTTGTACTCCTTCAAATACTTTAATATCTGTTTCATCTTTTCCCCTTCCAGATTTTTGTTACTGTTTACGTCTCTGTATGACCAGCAACGATTACAGCTTCACTATTATAGATGATTTTTCTCATATGTACAAGAAAAACGATACACAAAAAACCACAAAAAAACCAGCACCCTGCGGTACTGGTTTCATAAGTCAGCTCTTATGTATATGCTTCTTGATTGCTTCAAAGCTCTCAGGACTGATGACATGCTCTATACGGCATGCATCCTCTGCTGCAATCTCCTTATCAACACCAAGCTTCTCAAGACACTCTGACAAAAGCTCATGTCTTTCGTATATCATCTCTGCTATCTGTCTTCCTGACTCTGTGAGTGTGATAAAGCCTGCATCACTAACTGTGATATTGTTCTTCTCTCTAAGGTTTTTCATGGCTATACTCACGCTGGATTTCTTAAATCCAAGCTCATTTGCTATATCAACTGAGCGTACCACAGGAAGCTTCTTGCTGAGAATAAGTATGGTCTCTAAATAGTTTTCTGATGATTCATTGTTTCGCATTTCGAATACCCCCGTGAGTTTATTTTCGTTCGTTTTAATTCAGTTATTTTATTATAACATACATTTTATTGTTTGCAAAACTTTTCTTTTTGATTTGTACGTGATTTGTACGTGATTTATAAAAATCCAAAAAAATATCAAAATCCCATATTTGTTATTGACTTCTAATTTGTGTTAGTGTATACTAACTATCGAATCAGAAAACAAACGTATGCATGATATATTTCTAAATCTTGTATGCCATAAATGTTTAATTATAACAGATAAGACCGGCCGATCACCGGTCTTATTTATTTTAAAAAATGTACATATTCAGCTTAAACGAGAGCTCTTTTTAACCTTTGAAGCCCATCCATAAGCACTGACTCAGGGCATGCGATATTTAATCGCACAAAATACCTGCCGTTGCCTCCAAACTCAGCCCCCTCCGACAGATAAAGGCCTGTCTTTTCACGAATCATCTGCGTAAATGCCACAGAATCATCTGTGAGTGCACTGCAGTCAAGCCACATGAGGTATGTCGCATCGGCATCCACTACATGTATCTGCGGCAGGTTTTCTGCCATGAAGTCACAGACTGTTTTGCGGTTTTCCCAGAGATATTTTCTAAGCTCCTCAAGCCACGGCTCACCCTTTGTGAATGCCGCAACTGCTGCCGTGATTGCAAATGCGTTTGGCTCCGCCACCTCGTCTGTATTTAATGCGCGCCATACCTTGTGGCGCAAAAATTTATTTGGCACCATCACTGCCGCAGTCTGTAAGCCTGCCATATTAAAGCACTTGGTCGGTGCAATACAGGTGATGCTGATATCGGCGCAGTCCTTTGATGCTGCCGCAAACGGCACGTATGATTTTCCCGGTGCTGTGATGTCGCAGTGTATCTCGTCTGAGATGACCGTCACATTGTACTTCCTGCAGAGTGCACCTATTTTCGCAAGCTCATCCTTTGTCCAGATGATACCGCACGGATTGTGAGGGTTGCAAAATATCATAAGCGAGGTCTGTGGATTGGAAAGGTCATGCTCCAACCTGTCATAGTCCACAAAATATCTGCCGTTTTCGTACCCAAGCGGGCTTTCCTGCACATTTACGCCGTTATTAAATATAGAATTAAAAAATATATTGTATACCGGCGTCATGATAAGCACATTTTCACCGGGTGTTGTGAGCTTTCGCACTGTAGATGATATGGCCGGTACGACCCCTGTGCAAAAAATCAGGCTATCTCTTTCGATTTTAAGCCCATGGCGTCTGTCCCACCACGAAATATACGCATCATTCCACTCATCCGGAATGATGGAATAGCCAAACACTCCGTGAGAAACACGCTCTGATATTGCATCTATTATCTGGGGAGCTGTCTTAAAATCCATATCTGCTACCCACATCGGGAGCTCATTTTCTGCCACATCCCACTTTAGTGAGCCTGTGTTTCTTCTGTCTACAACGGTGTCAAAATCATACATAGATTATTTTCCCTCACATATTATCTTAGTCTTTGATGGGTCAACTCTGTCCTTTTCGATAGTCAGTGTGCCAATCTCCTTTGCCCTTATCACTCCGCTTGTCGGATTTAAAACACTGTCCACCTTACTGCAAATCTCTGCATCTACCGAAGAATACTCAAATGCCAATGTAGTGTTTATGAGCTTACAGTTTTTCATAACGAGGTTGTCGATGTAGCAAAGCCCCTGTAAGCTTTCGATTGTGCAGTTTATAAGTGTCAGATTCTTTGCGTTCCAGCCAAGGTATTCACCTGTAATAAATGAATCGTAGACTGTGACATTTTCCGTATTCCAGAAGGCATCCTTTGAGATAAGCTTTGAATCGTGCACCTCTACATTTCTTGAGCCGTCAAACGAGTAGTTGCCGACCAGCTGGAAATTCTTCATGATAAGATTATTTGTATTCATGCCAAAATAATCTCCCTTTGCCGAGACATTCTCGATATCGACATGATCACAGCTCCAGAGGGTCTCCTGGGCATTTGGAAATGTCACATTTTTAAGCTTTAGGTTATTGCAGCGCCTGAAGTTCTTAGGTGCCTCAACTATTGAATCAGTGACAGAGATATTGTCTGTATACCAGACACCCGCACGCGCCATGTCAAACCATGTGCAGTCCTTTACAGCTATGTCACTGCAGTACCACAACGGATATTTCCATCTAAAAAAACAGCCTGTCAGGCTAATGCCATGGCTCTCCTTAAGAGGAGACTCTCCGTCATCAAAAATTGTATCATATATATCCAGGTCATTGCTTGCAAACAGGGCTCTTTCGCCTGTCAGAAACTCCTGATGGATTTGTTTTCTTTCGCTCATTATATATACTCCTTTTTGCTCTAAGTAGTTCTAAAGTTATATGTCATTAACTAAAAGAACTGCCAGGCACATAAGAATATGCAGCCCGACAGTTATCATTATACCCCAAACCCTACTGAATTTGTAGTATTTTATATAAGTTTAATATTATGCGCTTGATATTTACAGCTCAAGCCCATCGATAATGCTCTTAAGTGCATCAGCAGACTCCTTGAGCTTTAAAGCCTCTTCACCGTTTAACTCGATTGGAATATCACTCTCCACTCCGTTTGCTCCAACGATTGCAGGCATTGAGAGAACCACACCGTCGATGCCGTACTGTCCGTGCATCATGTGTGAAACAGGAAGAATAGACTTCTCATCACGCATAATCACCTCGCAGATACGTCTGACCGACATAGCGATACCATAATATGTCGCATGCTTTCGGTTGATTATCTCGTAAGCACTGTTCTTTACGTTTGCAGCGATTTCCTCTGTATTCTCCTTGTGCTTGTAGTGACCTCTCATCTCGCACATCTTGTGAAGCTCCACTCCGGAAACATTGGCTGATGACCATGCCACTACCTCACTGTCTCCATGCTCACCTACTATAAATGCATGTACGCTTCGGCTGTCCACCTCAAGGTGTTCTCCGAGCGCGTACTTAAGTCTTGCACTGTCAAGCACGGTACCTGAACCGATGACACGCTCCTGCGGAAGTCCTGAAAGCTTCTGTGCCACCTGTGTTAAAATATCTACAGGGTTTGCAACGATAAGTAAGATTCCACCGAAGTTTCTCTTTGCAATCTCAGGAATGATGCTCTTGAAGATTGCAACATTTTTATTTACCAGATCAAGTCTTGTCTCGCCCGGCTTTTGACCTGCACCTGCAGAAACAACAATGATAGCAGCATCTGCCACATCATCATAACCGCCTGCATATATCTTCATAGGTCTGGCAAAAGGAATACCGTGGCTTATATCCATCGCCTCTCCCTCAGCCTTGTCCTTATCAGCGTCAATAAGAACTATCTCAGAAAAAAGACCGCTCTGCATAAGTGCAAAAACTGATGCCGAACCAACGAATCCACATCCGATCATGACAGCCTTTCTTGGGTTTGTCTTAACAACTGCGCTAGTTTTATTGCTCATGTACGTTCCTCTCTTTCTTATACTATAATTCAAATAGTTGCTTTTTATTATAACTATTCATCACAAACACAAATTCTCAATATCTGCTTTGTTATCAGTAGTTCTGAATAATTATTTTATATATATATTATACCCGCATTGTACATATAATCCGTTGTAAAAACAACAAATTACTTGATAAAATACAATCAATAGCCCATTGTTCCCATTTTTATACAATTTTAATGCAGATTTTCACACAAAAAATGCAATACTAAAAAGCAAACCGGACCAATACAGCTAAATGAATTGTCATTTGGCATATTGATCCGGTTATATTAAAATGCTGCATCAGCTTATTTTGTGCTTGAATTTCTGTACTCAAGCGGTGTCATTCCATACAGCTTCTTGAACTGTCTGTTAAAATGCTCCACGTTCTGATATCCTGCCTCGATTGCGATATTCTCAACAGTTGTGATGCTGTTTCTAAGCAGTGTGCGTGCCTTCTTCATCTTGGCATTGGTGACCAGCTCTCCGAAAGTCTTGCCTGACTTCTCCTTTATGTACTTGGAGATATACGGCTCTGTCAGGTTGAACTGTGCAGCCATGTCTGCAAGCGATACTGTCTTGTAGTTGGCCTGGATGAAGTTGAGCATGGCAATATAGCGCTCATCCTTCACGTGACTGTCAGCCTTGGTGGCAAGATAATGGTTTACCGCAACAACAAGCGCTCCGATTGATGCCTTGATGATATCCTCATCCACACCTGTGCCCCAGAACATACTGCCGTCAACTGTGATACCCACATATGCCATAGCCTTTGATGAAGATCCGTGTGAAAGCGCATGCTCCTCGTATACAGTGAGCTCAAAGCTGATGTCAAAATACTGCTTAATTATATTGCTGACTGCATCGAGACGGCCGTTTCCATTGGCATCTACCTTTCTGGTGCTGTCATTGTGTAAAATAACTGCCTCTGCGAAAATGCCGTTTACCTGCTTAAAGTGGCACTCCGGTATAGTGAAATATGGATGAAAATCCACATAATTGTCTGTAAAGATACTGTGTACCCACTCAGGTGAAAGCTCCTTGTGCTCCTCGTCCGATACCTGCTTGACCATGTATCCGACCTGCTCTCTCATCTGCTGTGGCACATTGATACCGAAGCTCTGCTTAAGGATATATGCCACTCCGCCCTTTCCTGACTGACTGTTGATACGGATAACATCAGCCTCGTATGTCCTGCCGACATCCTTTGGATCTATAGGCAGATATGGAACCGTCCACTTATCAAGCTTCTTTTCCTCTCTCCATGCCATGCCCTTTGAGATTGCATCCTGATGTGAGCCTGAAAAAGCAGAAAAAACAAGGTCTCCCGCATATGGCTGTCTCTCGCCTACCTTCATTCTGGTAAATGTCTCATACTTCTCCCTGATCTCAGGCAGATTTGAAAAATCAAGCTGTGGATCCACTCCGTGTGAGTAAAGATTCATGGCAAGTGTCACGATATCTACATTTCCTGTTCTCTCACCGTTTCCAAACAGCGTACCCTCTATCTCCTCAGCTCCTGCAAGCACACCAAGCTCTGATGTGGCAACACCGCAGCCTCTGTCATTATGAGGATGTAAGCAAAGCACTACTCCGTCTCTGTACTTGAGGTGCTTGTTGATATACTCTATCTGTGTGGCAAAAACATGTGGCATAGCATTCTCTACTGTGGTAGGGATATTGATGATGGCCTTATTATCAGCCTTTGGCTGCCATACATCAAGCACAGCGTTGCACACATCAACCGCATAATCCACCTCAGTGCCCGAAAAGCTCTCCGGTGAATACTGGAAACGGAAATTACCGTCTGTCTCTGCCGCAAGGTCTCTCAGTAAAATAGCTCCGTCAACTGCAAGCTGCTTTATCTGTTCCTTTGACTTCTTAAACACCTGCTCACGCTGTGCAACAGATGTGGAATTGTACAGATGTACAACTGCTCTCGGTGCTCCCTCAAGTGCCTTGAAGGTCTTCTTGATGATATGCTCTCTGGCCTGTGTCAGCACATGTATAGTGACATCATCAGGAATCATATCCCTCTCAATAAGAGCTCTCGTGAAATTGAACTCTGTCTCAGAGGCTGCCGGGAAACCTACCTCGATTTCCTTAAAGCCTATATCTACAAGCATCTTAAAGAAGTCAAGCTTCTCCTCAAGACTCATCGGCTCGATTAGAGCCTGGTTGCCATCACGTAAATCAACCGAACACCACAGTGGTGCTTTATCTATATAATCCTTCTTAACCCAGTCATAAGTGCATTCAGGAGGCAGAAAATAACTGCGCTCGTATTTTTCATATCCTTTCATCTTAAAACCTCTTTTCGTTTGAACTGATATAATTGTAACACATAAGCGCAGTTATTGGAATGATTATATTTAATCACTTTGGTTGATGTAATTTA
>ERZ1034781.340-NODE-340-length-25778-cov-31.338180_pt1 | contig 25778 bp, 24 predicted proteins | sample MGYA00520700_ERZ1034781 | MGnify/ENA primary metagenome ERZ1034781 (study PRJEB33766, sample SAMN09781709) | gut metagenome | biome: gut microbiome | host: Homo sapiens | place: Madagascar | study: EMG produced TPA metagenomics assembly of the PRJNA485056 data...
AGATAAGCTGCACTCGGCAATTTGTAAGCAAGCTTACATTGCGCTCGTTTGCATTTTCTTTGCAGAAGATAAGCTGCACTCGGCAATTTGTAAGCAAGCTTACATTGCGCTCGTTTGCATTATCTTTGCAGTCGTTGAATATATAATAAGGTATAGATATGGCAATGAAGAATCCTTTTGTCACAAACGGTTACGCCGGTCCGGAATACTTCTGCGACCGTGTGGAAGAAACCCAGCACATCACAGAGATGCTGACCAATGAGAATAACATGGCTCTGATTTCCCCTCGACGCATCGGAAAGACAGAGCTGATTCACCATTGCTTTGCCCAGCCAGTCATCCAAAAAGACTATTATACTTTTATCATAGACATCTATTTAACCAATTCCGTCAGCGACCTGGTCAATATGTTCGGCAAAGCCATCATAGACGCACTTCGCCCTAAAGGCAGAAGCGCTTGGGAGAAATTCCTGATAGCACTCTCTTCTCTCCGTTCAGAAATCTCTTTCGATATCAACGGGGCTCCAGTTTGGGGAATAGGCATCGGCAACATAGTAAATCCCGAAATTACGCTTGATGAGATATTCTCTTATCTCAACCAAGCCGACAAGCCATGTCTTGTTGCCATCGACGAGTTTCAGCAAATCACCAACTATGCCGACAACCGCATAGAAGCTTTACTCCGTACCTATATCCAGCGATGCACCAATGCCCACTTCATCTTCTCGGGTTCTCACCGCCATCTGATGGCAGAAATGTTCACATCTCCTGCCCGCCCATTCTATCAGAGCGTGACGCTGATGAACCTGAAGCCTCTGGATATTGAGAAATACAAGGAGTTTGCCACTGCCAAGTTCGAGGAGCGCAACAAACATCTAGATACTGCCATTATCGGAGAACTCTTCGTCCGTTTCGGTGGTGTCACCTCATACATCCAGCGAGTAATGAATGTACTCTTCCTCAAGACTCCCGAGCAGGGTACCTGTACTCTGGATATGGTAGATGACGCCATCAACTACAATCTCAACATGGCATCAGACACCTACGAGACCCTTCTGCGCCAGATGCCGGAAAAGCAGCGCAATGTCTTCATCGCCATCTCTGCAGAGGGCGAAGCCAGAAGCGTAAAAAGCGGAGCCTTCGCCAAGAAATATCATCTCCCGTCGCCAAGCTCAGTAAATTCCGCCCTGAAGGGATTGCTAGAGAAGGACTTCATCATCCAGCAGGATGATGCCTACGTGGTATATGATAAGTTCTTCGATTTGTGGCTGAAGAAATATATGAAATAAATGCTTAGAAAATTGCATGAAAAAACATAAAGGGTTGCAATCCATCATTCCAAGGATTGCAACCCTTTTTGAAAGCTTTCGGACAATAAAACGCTTTTCTTTTGAAGCATTTATCATCTATGACTTTATAACTCCTTCACCCATTTCTGACCAGCTTTGGTCTTCATCATCCAAAGCAAAAACAAGGCTGCACAAACTGCGACACCACCCAAAATTATAATTAATCCTTCCATATTATTTATGTTTTAAAATATAGTACCCAATAATAGCTAATAAAACTGTCGAAATAACACCAACACCTAACAAGATGGCATAAGGCAAAGCCTCCTCCATCCCTGTTATTAAGGCAACAGAGCCACCTATCACCATTGCGGTGAAAGTAGTTTTTGCCAAATCAAAGAAAAACTTACCAATAGTTTCTCTTATCGATTTTTCCCTTTCCCGATCGTCTCTAGCTGTCATAATCAAAAACTAATTTTTATGAATGCAAATGTAGTAAAAATCTAGCTCTTCGCCAAACTTTTTGCAGAAAATCATTGCATAAAAGATAAAAATCCATAAAACATTCGCAAAAAAAGCCCCAACCTTATGCGCTTGAAGTCATAAGATTGGGGAGGAAAGAGATGAGTACGGAAATTTATATTTGATGAGAGGAGGAGACTAGATGTGGAAATGGATGGAGGAAAGCCACTTCTTGACATCAAAGCTGGGACAATCCTTGTGGACACCGGGGAGATCTCTATGACCTAAGATCTCGGCTTCAGGATAATCGGTACAGAGGCTCTTCAGAAGCTCTCTCATCGCAGCCTTCTGGGCTGGTGTGCGGGTGTCGGCAGGACGACCATTGGCATCCAAACCTCCCTCGTAACAGATGCCGATGCTGCGGGCATTGTAATGACGGGCATGAGCTCCCGGCTCCGACTCCGGACGGCACGGATAAATCACTCCGTCCTTCGTGATGTAATAGTGATAACCGATGTCACGGAAACCACGGGCTAAATGACACGCCTCCAATTCGCCTACCGTGAAGTCCTGGGTAACTCGGGTGGCACTGCAGTGAATGACGATTAAATTGATCTTTCTCATTTTAATTTTTAATGTTAAGTGTTAAATGTTAAGTGTTAACTTACTTGCTGTTAACTATAAACAGTTAACTGCAAACTATCCCTTGCAGCTCTGCACGCAGACGGCAGAGGCGATGGCGGTAAGTACTGTGATGATAAGATTGATGATCTTCTTGATGGTTTCTTTTCTCATGGTCTGATGATTTACTTGGTCTGATGATTTACTAAAACTTGATTCAACTAAAATGTTCATAACTAGGTAGATATCCTAAGAAGGAAGCTATATCACCCAGGCACCCGTGCAGAGCTTGCTTTTGATGATTGTTGCAGATGATTCCTGTCTCTTGATGCTCTCGGAATGCCCCTGACGCCATACGGCTCCCTTCTCTCAGATTTTACGATTATCGGCTACAGTTTTACGTCGTCGCCGCCGCCTTCGTCTGTAGAACCGCTATCCGTGGTTCCGCCGCCACCCTGCTGGGTGTTGTCGGTGTTGCCACCTCCGCCTTCTGTCTGGCTGCCACCTCCGCCAGTGGTCTGGCTATTGCCACCAGTCTGGCTGCCACCGCCTGATGGGTTGTCCTTGCCGGTATCATCCGGATTACCTGGATTCCCCGGATTCTCCGTTGCAGGAGCTGCCAGATTGATGAGCTTGATGGAGGTGTCAAGATTCTCGGTCTTGAGCTCGCCAGTGGCTCTGGCTCTCAACTTCAATCCCGAGATGTACTTCGCTACGTTGAAGTCTTCCTTAGTAGGTGCACCGCCTTTCACCTTCAGTCCGAGGGAGAAAATGGCTATGTCGGCAAATTTTACATTTTTACCCAAGAGGAGCAACTCCTTGGTGCAGGCTGCTGCATCGGTCAGCATACCGAGGATGGCACCCTTGCTGTAAGGGGTGTTGTGGCTAGCCATGTGAGCGGCGAGCTCTTCGAGTCCGATGGTCTCATCGGATACTACTCGTGGAAACCATTTGCCGCAAGCTTCGGCAATCTTCTGGTTCGTGTTCTGGTATAAGACAATTCTGATCATAACGTTTAAATGGTTAAATTATTAAAGTTAATCGGCGCTGCGCATTGCCCGTGGTTCTTTCTGAATCACAATGCAAAGATACAACATTCAGAATCCGCCATTCACGGTTTCTCACGTTTACTCACGGTTTCTCACTGATTTTCACGTCTTTTTCTGAAGATGAGCCCGGAAGAATGATTTTCTTCCTATGGCTCGCCCAGATAGTCGAAGATATGGGCAACCTGTATCGGGCTGAATTCCTTCGACCATTTGGTGTAGCCGCTCTTCACCAGAGCATCGTGGAGAGGCTTGCAGCGGTTGATCCATCTTCTGAGATGGGCACTTGCCACTTCGGGAGTGGCATCAGGGAAATACTCAAGAGCTAACTCTTGCTTGGAATAACATTTCTGTTCCATATTGATTGAAATTTAAAAGTGACTTGTTTACGATGCCTAAGTGACTTACTTACGACCCGTAAGTGACTTGCTTAGGATGCCTGAGTGACTTGCTTAGGATGCTGGAGATTTTTTGCTCCGGTATGACACTTATGACACTTATGACAGGCTTTTCTTGAAATCTCTCTCACGTAGGCGGGCGGGAGGCCTTTCTGGAAAATTTTTCCTGCCTGCCCGCGTGAGGAAAGTTTTAGAAAACAAGTGTCATAAGTGTCATAGTGTCATAGCCGGCATCAGAACGGAAGGTCGCCGCTGGCATCGATTCCAAGGGAAATCTGATAGTTCCGAATCTCTTCAGCAGTACGGATGACGGCGATGAAACCACGGCATCTTGTATTACGAAACCTCTTGAAACCCAGGTCGCTGAATGCCCTGCCAGTTTTCTGGCTGCTCAGCTTCTGCGTGATGTTGCAGCCGATGATCTGCATCGCCCGGGCTACGGACACAAACTCTCCTGTCTCTCCCTCCGAAGGCTTCCGGAAGTAGAGATCCACCAGTTCCTGTTCGAGGCGTGGCGTCTCGAATTTGCTGTTGTGCCGGTTCTGCCGCTCTATCTCTTCATCCGTAAACCAGTAGCGGTAGCCGCTCTTGTAGAGGGCGTAAGCCTGGGCATAGATGCCGGGATGATTGAAGGGATGCAGGCGAGGGGAGACGATGCTCTCTACCTCGAAAGGCAGCCAGCGGCGGGTTCCCGTAGGATCGTTCAGAAACTCAGGATTGTTGCCCGTACCGCAGAAGCTGTTGATATGCTTGCGCTGCTCGGCATAGTGGGCATAGGCGGCTCGCTCGTTGATATACTGCATCGTCACCGCTGCCTTCAGCTGGTTCATCTCCGAGGCTGACATCGTATCCAGCTCCTCGCAGCAGATGAGGGCGTACTGCGAGAGGGCGATGAGATCATCCTTCGTCATTCGCTTGGCATTGGTCTTCGTGTAGAAGTACTGCTTCAGCTCCGGCGGAAGGAGATAATTGAACCAGGTGGTCTTGTTGGCACCCTGTCTTCCGATAAAGACCAGGATGACATTGTTCACCGCCTCTGGGTCCAGCCAACCGGCAATCATTGCCACGAGCCACTTTCTCAGGCATTCCTCGAAGCTCAGCACAGAGCTGTCGGTATCCTTCACCTTCACGGTGGCAGCGAGTTCGGCGATGTAGTCCTTGTCGCCCTCCTTCCAGGGCGGGAGATGGGCGAAGTAATCCTCGAAGGGATTGAATACGGGCGTATAATCGCTTTCGATGACATTGCGCATATCCAACTTATTTACCTTCTGCGTGAGTGACAGTTTGGTCCAGAGCGAGTTGACGTGTCGGTCGAGGAGTATCTGCCATTTTGGCAGCTTGGCAGAGGAGGATGAAGTGCCTTCTGGAATTTCCAGGAACTCGTAGCGCTGGGTGATGAGATTGTATCGGAGACGGATATGACCATCGAGAAAATTTCTGATTTCCTCGACCGATGCGAAGCGGTTGTCACTGCCGCCGTTTCCACCGCCTCCACCTCCTCCTGATGACTTTCTGGTGGCACCGGGGGTGTTGTCGTAGCACGACTTAATGACCTGCTCCACACCATTATACTCGGGGAACTTCTGGAGTGCCCACTTCAGTACATCGGCATAGGCATATCGCTTCTTGGCGAGCATATAGCCCACCCGCATCACATAGTTGTTGTGATTGCCCGGTTCGTAAATAATCTTGTCGGCTGCGAGTTTCGGCTGGATGATTTGCTCGTAGTAGGTATTGATGCGGTCCTGTTTCTTCAGCTGCTGATTCTTCTTCGTTGCCTCCGTATGGAATCGTGAAATTTCCTCGGCGGTGAAGGGTTTGGCACAGGATTTGTAGTATGCATCAGAATCGTAGGCGAGTCCACTGAGTCGGTTGACATTCTTGCACTGGAAGTCAGCTTTTTTGCCAATGAGCTGCTGATAGTAGTCATTGCCCTTGGCGAAGGCAGCGGGGTAGTCATCTCCCTCATAGGGATAGATGACTCGGATACCGTTGCCGCTCATCGTGATGTAGCAGAGCAGGGTATGCGGATCGTCGCAGAGCTTCTGCTTCAGGGCGTTGAGAGCCGTGATGTCGGGAGGCACCTGCGGGAAGAGCTCGTCGAAATCTACGAGAGATAGGTGGGTGAGTTCCCGGATGTTGTTCTGGCCTTTGCCTCCTTCGAGGTAGCAGGCTGGGGCAAAGAGGGGTGCATCCGCCTTAAAGTTTTTTTTGCCTGTTTGACGGTAAGACTGGGTGAGGAACATGAGTTTCTTATCGGTTTTCATGAATGAAACCAGGCTTTCGAGGTCTCCCTGTATGGGAGTCTTGCTGGTCATGTTTGCGAATAGCGATACTTTTTTCATCATTTTATCGTTTACTATTGTTTGGTAAAGCGGATTGTTCCGTTTACGTGATGTTGTGAAAGGAGTTGGGGATAGAAAGTATCTCGCTGGTTTCATATCGCAAAGTTACAAAAAAGGATAGAAATGGCGGTTCCCATAGTGGGAATTTCTAAATATATTTTTTTAATTATTAAATAAAATTAATCATATTCAAGAGTCAAATTAAAATTGACATGCATCCATTTGGCAAAACATTGCGCCAGATTATGGATGAAAATGAGATCAACTGCGCAGAGTTCGCAGCCAGCATTCAGCTGGGTACAAAGTACCTTACGGGTGTCTGAAAAGGTGAGGAAGTGTATAACCACGCTATTTACGTGAGAATCGTGGATGGGCTGAAAGGCTTTCCTTTGAAAGAGGATTAAATCTACTAGGATAAAAAAGAATAGCGTAAGACATATCCGAAACAAGGATTGTGTCTTACGCTATCATTTGATATACCCATCTTTTAGTTACAAGACTATGATTCATTTCACCATAGCCTCCTGCTTTCTTTACGTAACTTATACTACCGTAATAGCTACATTTGTTGCTACCGAGGTAGAAACAGAGATAGTTCCATCATTATGTAGGGTAGCTTGTTTTATGGTCAATTTATGGATTCCTGTTTGTTCCATACGATAGGAAAATGTTGTAGGAAACTCCTTGAGCACACATAGTTCTTCATCATCCAAATAAAGGACAACAACAGCATTAACATCACAGGAACCAGTTTTGGAGAAATCAATTTTCTATGATTCTCCTTTCTTCAGCTTACAATTCTTCATTTTGTAATCAATCCCCCCAGAACCTATAGTAATTGTACCTTCTGCTCCTATCACGACATCGGTATTTTGCTCCACATATTCAACATCAGAATCACAAGATATAAATGAGATTGAGGCTATCAGCAATACCAACAAACTCTTGATTTTTGTTTTCATTTTACATACTCTAATTCGTGTCGAGCGCAACTTTTAATTTTGTTGTTATTATCTTTATTCTGCCTATCTATGTCTTTTTCTACACAGAAGTAACCCACCAATTTGAATTATTTTTCAAGTTCTTTCAAAAGTGAGTCGGCTTGCGTCTTATGTACACCTTCTAAGTTCACAAATTGTTTTAATAACACAAAAGCCTCATCTTTCTTCCCCATTCTTAATAGAGAACGAATTTTCATCCAATATAACTCGTAGACTTCGACTTTCAGATTTCTTACCCCATTGTCTTCTCCATATTGCAGACTACTCATATATTGTTTCTCCGATACCTGGCTGATAGAAGGAATATCGTTTTGTTTCTCTAACTCTTCTATTGTCTCCACTATTTCCTTGTCATCATTATTTTTGCGGACATTTTTCATCACTTCCGCAACCCTTTTTTGCTTCTCCTTGACTGATGGCATTTCTTTTGCATCGTTCTGAGCAATCATTCCTTCAGCAGGAGTTGCAGAGCCATTTGGTTTTAACAAAACAAAGCCTATGGCAAATAATGCGGCTATAGATGTTATAGTCACAACATTTACGATTCTAACCTTTCTTTGTTTCTTCCAATGAGCAGTCATATCGAGTTTAAGTTGCCTACTCGCCAAACTTTTCCTTACCAAGAGGGTTAGCCCCAACTCCTTACGTAGCTCATCATTATTCAATGTATCTTGCTCGAAGTTGAGACTTTCTTCTGGGATCATCTCCTTTCTGAGATACCTATCAATTCTGTCTTGAATACTATCATTCATAACTTCTAATATTTAAGTTTATATAGTCGAAATGTATCTTTCACCTTCGCTTTCAGGTTTTCCATACATTTATACTTTCCTGTTTTCAAACCATTTTTGCTGATATTCTTCTCTCCTCTTGCTACTATGATTTCATCCAGAGACATACCCTTGTAATAAAACATAGTCAAGATTTCCTTGCAACGAGGAGGCAATTCAAGTATACAGCTGTTCACAATTTGCTCTTGTAGCGTTTCTGTAGATTCGTCAACAAGCACAGCCGATTTTACTTCCATCATATGTGCGAAAGACTCGAAATCGTCCTCCAATGTCAAATGGTCATTTCGCAACCACGAACGATAATCATTCTTTGCGATGTCAATGAGAAAGGTTTTCAAGTTGCATGTCAGCATCCTAACATTGCCATACCTATCAAACCTATATAACTTACCATCTTCCTCTTTAACAAAGATCTTCTTTGTCTCTATCTCTGTCCAAAGTTTTACGAAGGATTGTTGGAAGATGTCATACATCAAATCCTCTCGTGAAAATACCACCTTATAGGATTCTTTGAAGTATTTCCAAGCAGCATGATAAAAGTGTTCTGTAACCTTTTCGTTTTTATTCTGTATTTGAAGGACATACTCTACTTCAGAAAAATCTTTTTTGCTTATAACCATATCTATCAGTTTTGCTTACTTATTTAGAACATTCATTTAACAAAAGTAACCCATCATTCAAAATAAAACTCGGAAAGTATTACTCTCCGAGTTTTATTTTGAATAAGCCCTATTTTCTTGTTTTTCTAACATTCGCCATTATGTGAACTTTTGCATTGTTAGCAGCAGAACCCAATGGCTGGTATATTATCATTTTGTCTTGTGGAAAATAAATTATGCCCAATGTTGATTCTGCTAAACTTGCGCCATTAAGCCAAGCATACTGACTACCATCTTCAGCCGTACCCTTTTCAAAAACTGTATATTTCGAGTTGAAGTAATTCAACACTGTACTTTCTGACGCATTATCATTTATTGTTATAGTTGCAGTTTTACATTTCTTCGTTTCTGAATCCAATGATAGAAAAACAAAGTTGATGTAACCGCTCTCTATAACATAAGTCATATTTGTTGCATCTGACGAATAAGGATTCCCATATTTCTTTATTATTTGTTCTTGCGTTAGTCCCAATGCTTCGTAATATGTTCCGAAATCACTCTTTTTTGCCACATGTTGTTTCATATTTTGATTATTGTAAACAACAGCAGTTTTTTTCAAATCCATTACTATTTTTATGCTTTTATCCTTATTATAAAACACATAAGTTGAATTAGTTTCTTCTGCCTGTGCCTCCTCATAAAGCTCACTCAATTCATTAAGTATTTTCCTACAAATCAAAGTATTAGCTGACGATGATTCTGTTCTTTTCCAATATAACCAATATTCTGACATCTGATTGTCTGAGTTGAAGACAAATCCCAACATGTTAAAAACGTCATTATCAGAAATAGTATAATAATCTGAACCATTTTCCGAATAAGAATCATCAGACAACAAATATGAATAACCATATTTATCCATAGATGTTTTGATAGTATTCTTATCCATTCCAAACAAACCAGTATAATCCTTTATTATTTCTGGCTTCTTTTGGAAAACCAAGCTGTTAACATCTTCGAAATACTTTAAAATAAATATCGAAGACTCTAAAGTCTTATGGCTAGTATACATTTCTATTGTTGAATTAAAGAAATACTTTGAAGCAATATATTGCAGTATTTCATTTTTATCTACCCCATCGTTGAAATAAAGACCAAATCCAGTTATGATTCCATTTTCTATTGTAAAGCCAACATAGCTAATCAAATCGTGAGTGTTACCAACTTCGTTATAAAAAGCATCATTTTCAGACAAAGCTGTTGGTTCACCTAAAAGATTTTTCATATCAGAGACCTTCTTACCAATCAACTGCGAATAATCCATCCATAGGTCATTAGCATCGTCGCCTACGATAACTTTTACGTAGGTATCATTTGAGTTTTTAAGATACACCGTACCTTTCATTCCCATTGACTTTACCTCTAATCCATCAACCGACACAATTCTATCATCAGGACTTTCCAAACCATAGCTTGGCAATGTTGCCGTTCCTCCTAAATCCAAGTTAATGACATCAGTTATCTTATACAAGATGGTTTTAGCCGTCTTTTTTGAATTCAAAGAAAAGGTTAAATCTGTTACGAAATTGGATATGGTAAAATCAGTGAACTGCGTTTGCCCCATAAATGAATAGGTGCATGTCAACTTATTTACACGAAGTTCATATCTTCCTTCCGTTACAGTAGCTTGATACTTGTTGGAATATTTATCATGAAATGTTCCATTCTCTGTATATTTAACCTCTTCGTTATATACAGGATCGTACCAAGAACCTGCTATGTCTTCATAGCTTACAGTTGACTTACCTTCGCCGAAATGGTTACAGTCTTCTTCGCTACACGATGTGAAGCCAAGGGTTATCGCAGCTGCGATTAATACTAAATACTTTTTCATATTATTCTAAATTATTATTTATAAAGGTCGTGAACTTCCAGAACCTGCACCAGAACTTGAAGTTATCTCTTTATCTACAGAGTCTGTATTGTGATGATGCCTAACCCTTTCCCGAGAGTCTAGCCTTTCTTTAATACCATCCTTTTTCGAGGCTATTTTTTCATCTTGTTTAGTTCCCTTAATTTTTGTTTCCTTTTGACTTTTAATAGTTTCTTTTGTGGAGTACCCATTACTATTATCCGTCTTTTCTACTGCATTTTCAGCTTTTGGACAAGGAACAACAGCTTTGCCATTCATCCACCATACAAGAAATCCAATTGCAGAAATTCCTATAAGAATTAAAAACGTATAAAGAATAGCCTTTGAGGATTTCCTATGTTTCGTTTTTCCTTCCTCGTCCTTTTCTTCCTCATTACAACTTATTTGCATCAGCGCAATGGTGATGTTATCGCTGCCTCCATTATCAAGAGCTATATTGATCAGTTGCTCCTTACAAACTTGCAAATCGGTAGACTCCTCTGCCAGAACTGCAGCAATTTCATCATCCGTACAAACGCCACACAATCCATCAGAGCAAAGAAGGATGATTTCACCATCCTCTAAACGATATTCCTCCACATCAGCTTTTGCCTTTTGTGCTGTATCTCCCAGACTTCGAGTGATGACATTACTATTGGGATGGTTCATTGCCTCGATGTCCGACAAATTACCTGCATCTACCAATTGTTGCACATAGGAATGGTCTTTAGACAAACGTCTGATGCCTTGGCTTGGGGTGAATGCATAAGCACGGCTATCACCCAACCAAGCAACATATGCCTTGTTACCAATAACCCATGCCATGACGATTGTAGAGCCTAAGCCTTCCGCCTCAGGGTGTTCCTTGCTATACTCCTTGACATTGAAGTCTGCTTTTGAGACAACCTTTTTGAGATATTCCTTGATGTTAACCGGTTTAGATAAGACTTTATCTGTCAAGCGATCTGGAGCAAACATTGTTTGCACAGTTTCGATAGCAATAGCACTTGCCACCTCCCCTGCATTTTGTCCACCCATTCCATCTGCCACAACCATCAGGCATCCACACTCACCAAGTGGGATGACCTGCTGATGGTCAACAGGCATCATCCACTCGTTTTGTGTAAGGTCAGGACAAACCGTAAAGTTGTCCTCATTGTTATCTCTTAAGCCGACATCTGTGCCAGCAAATAATTTGAACGAAACCATACTTACTTCTATTTAGTTGGTGTCGGCTCGAAAGAATCCTCCTTCTTTTCTGTTTTTTTCTTCCTATCCGACTTTTCAGGTTTTGTTGAACTTTCTGTTGGACTCGTGGCGACCTCATTTGGCTTCTGATTACTAATTAGTAATTGAAGTGACCATTTGGAAGCAGCATTCTTTACTGCAACACCAGCCAACATCATCTTGACAACTCCACCTTTTTCATACTTCGGGACTACAAACAGTCCACCTATCAGTTTGCCTTCATTATTAGGAGACATCGGAACTAATGTACTATCAGCTTTAACAACTGTCTTGAAAACAGACTGTCGTAATTCTACAACCATAGCACTGTCTTGCGCATCCGTATTAGAATAAGCCCATAACATATAACCTTTCTTTTCTCCCAAAGAGTTATCTACCCCTAGACCGAAGTCACTTTGCAAGTCTTGATGAAGCCATAGACTCTTGTCTGCATTTACTGCCGAGATATAAGAAGTACCATAATCTAGTTCGACAGCCTTATACACACTATCATTCATTTGGCGTTGATAAGTCCAGAAATATTCTGGCTTATATTTACCATCTGCATTCACTCTTTCATAATCAGTATCACCTTTCCAAGGTTCTATAGCTGCATTTGTAACATACATACCTCCTGAGACCTTGATTCCCAAAGAATAAGTCTCACCATAATAAGGTTTGTGACTCTTACCATAGGTTTTACCCTTGCGCTCCAAACGATATTGTTGGCGAATGATATATAAGTCTGGCGAAAGTGCCTCTTTTGTCATATTAATGCCTTGCCCCAATTTCGCTCCATTTTTGAGTAAATCGGCGATGTTTATTTGGGCTACACAAGGTATACAACAGATGGTTAACAACAACCATACTATTAATTTCTTTCCCATAAGCCTTCTTCATTAAAGATTTGACATTGGAACCAAGTGATTGTACAAGTTGGAATTAGAATCACCACGGCTTACGATGCCGATAACATAAGCAGAGTTTCCTTTGATGATAAATACAGGACCACCTGAATTTCCATGATCAACGCCTTGATTAACCATAATACAACGACCTGAGTTTAAACCATCACGTGCAATTGACAAATGGTTGTATATAGGGTCAACCAAACGTTTGCCGTCAGCAATACCATTACCTCCTGGGAAACCTAGCAAATGAACAGATGTTCCTGCCTTAAGGTTTGCCGAATAAGACTTGCCGTCATTAAACATACCCTTCTGACCAACATAAGCTACCGCCCAATCGTTTCCTAGAGAAGCCACCGTACTAAGAGCATGCGTTGCCGTCAAAGTGATTTGTTCTCCTTCCAATTCCATTGTTTCACTATGAGGACTATCATAATTACGATTTATTGTAAATGATGTATTCTTTAACTGGAATCCTTTGCTTTGAGTATTGACAGCCGTTATTTCAGCATAAACCTTCACTCCTTCAACCGATTTAGAAAGAGCATAATAACTCCATAAAGCCCCAGTATCAAACATCCATGGCTCTACACAATGACGAGCTGTTATAAATCTGCCATCACTCATCAAGAAACCTGTACCAATACTACTTTGCAACTTTTTTCTCTCTCCATCTATCTCACAATAAACTTCCGTCTGTACAGCATATACGGAAGACTTGACATTTGCTAAGACTTTGGTTACTGAAGGCTCCGAAGAGGTTGAGCCACCACCAACATAAACTGTTTTAGTGACAGACTTTGGCTTTACATTTTCCAATGAATCAAGTTTCTTTCTATCTTTCTCCAAGTCAACGCCAAGTTTTCCTATCAACTCTTTCTTAACATTGTTGTCTTGCCATAATGCTGCAATTTCCTTACTTTGGTTATGAATTACATATCCAGAGCCAACACCTAACAATAACAACAAAACGAACAAACATGCAATTGCCGTCTTATAAGGACGCAAAGCTTGCTTGCGGAACAATTCCAATCGCTCCGTCATCTTGATACTAGACACAAGGCTTTGCTTACCTTGCGGAACAATGAATCCCATACGTGGACCACCAACAGAGAGTTGGATTTCATCGCCATTTTCCAAATACCATTCAGTTGTAACAGGACGGTTATTCAAGAAAGTGGAGTTCGTCTGAGACAACTGTACCAACTTCCACTTGTCACCATCCTTGATGATAGCAGCATGGCGACGGCTGACAGTTGGAAAACTCTCATCATCAAAACGAACCTGACAATTCTTATCACGACCTAGCTCTATCTGGTCGATGATAATCTTTTGAGAATCACCTGCCTTGTGATACTTAGAAGCGTCCTTATGCTCCAAGATAAAGTAACGGCGACCATTGCCATTAAACAACGCACCTACACCAGCTCCAACCGAACCACGAAGAGTACGCTTATATTTAACCGTTTTCTGTTCCATAATTTTCTATCATTAATTATTCTACTTTAAGTTTATACTCACCCACGGTGATAATATCACCTGTAAACACCTTGATGCCTTGTGAAGACACAGGTGTAGCATTAAGGTACGTTCCATTGGTGGAAGTAACCCAACAACGCTCACTTTTTTGCCATTGCCCATCACGAATCAACCAAGAAAGACCATCAGCGGACTTCTCCAAGGTGAAATGATAGCGTGACACGTATGAGTTGTTGACTGCTGGCAAAACTATGTCATTGGCTTTTTCACGCCCCACATGAAGCATCCTTCTTCGTCCATTGAGCAACATCCTCAAATCATATCGCTTACCGAGATTTTCGCCTTGCGAGATGACAAGGCTAGAGATTGACAACTTTCGTGATTGGCGTTCTGTGGCTAAAATCGGTTCCACAGAACCTATCAAAGGCTTTAAGTCTTGCAATATATCTAAGGTACTCTGATAACGTTCCTTTTGATTTGGGGCTAGACAACGAGTTATGATAGGAAGCCAGAAATCTCCTTGAGAGGCATGATTCAAAGCCTCTCTGTTCCATCTTCCTTGTTTGGCACGTTCCATATATTGTGGAAAGTCCTCTACGCTATCTATATTCCCAAAAGGAAAAGAACCATGAGTAAGCACCTCATACATCATTACACCAAATGACCATATATCCACGGTAGGCAAGTAAGTGATACCACCACCATTCTTATAATATATCTCTGGTGACATATAAAGAGGTGTGCCAAAAGTCTGCTTAGGCTTATTCTTCCACCATCCTACTTCCGACATTCGCTTGGCTTTTTCCATTTCACCAACAACACCAAAGTCTGTTAAGGCTGCTTTTCCATTTTGGCGTAACAACACGTTCTCAGGCTTCAAGTCTCGATGAACCTTTCCCTCACGATGCAAGGCATAAAGTCCTTGCAATATATCGCAAGCATACAGAGCAATCTTAGAAGAGTCCTGCGAAATGAACTTTGAAAGGTCGCCCTTAGGGCAATACTCCATAAGAATAAATGGATTGCCTTGCACTGTACCAAAGTCCAAACTATGAACAAGATATTCACTTGATATTCTCATCACCTTATATTCTTGTTCAAATCGTCTTATGAGTCCTTCATGCAAGTCACCCATAATTTCCCAAAGACGAAGAACCTTTAGGGCATAAACTTCACCTTTATGGTCTGACACCTTATACACATCACCATAAGAGCCATTGCCGATTTGTCCGATGACATGATACTTGCCATCAAACAAATCCCCATTTTTTATGCTAAGATGATATGCTATCATACACTATTTTAGTTGTCGAAACGATATAACTGGTTGCCCAACAGAATCAAAGTCCCTTGCTGAATTTCTATCTTGCCAAAGGCTTGAACAAAAGTAGTCTTGTACTCACTCTTGTCTTCAATACTCCATTTCCCCTCATGGTAAGCTATCGTAGCTTGCGTATGTGAGGTTATTGTGGAATTCTTCGGGTCTGTATTATTTCTGCTCAGGTCGATGCAGTTTCCTTCGAAAGCAATAGGATCACCCTCAGGCAAACCTGTGTCCTCTGATATTGGGGTTAAAGAGAACTTTTGTTCTTTTTCGCCTTTTCTTTGAGGACGAACAGTCTTGCGAACATCCCCTTGTTGATGAGCATTATAGGCTTTCTGAGCCTGAGCTTCTTTCTTGGAAGTGTAGCCACAGTTAGCGCACTCGCCATCTTCCAAAGTAAATCCACAATCAGGGCATACTTGCTGTGAGGCATTAGCGGATGCAACACTTCCAGACATTGCATTTTCTCTTACTGTAGCCTTCGGATTGAAAGAAGAACTTTTTTGTCTCTCTGTCAAACGCTCATGCGAAGCATTACCATTAGCCGAAGAGCCTTCGTCCATATTGCATAAAGGCTTATTACATTTCTCACAATGGTCTTTTCCCTCAGGATTATCCCATCCACAAAATTGACATCTCATAGTTCTTTATTTTTTAAGTTTTAAGTATCTCAATGTATAACCCAGTTTGAACACCAAGCTATTAATACGGTGCTTGTAGCCCTTCATCGTAACATCACTATTGTTCAACACCGTCCAACGCTCGTTCTCCCAATAGTTCTTGTTTGCCATATTGGTCAACATATAAGTATAGGATAGGCCGAAGGAAATACCTGCCCACTCATATGCTGCACCGAAGCGAAGACCACAATTGAACTTTTTGAAAGGAGCTGCTTGGAACTCGTCATGATGTGGAGCGTCAGCATCATTTCCAGTTGTATAGACTTCATCCCACTTCACACAAGGCTGATAGAGATTAAACTCTGCATTAACAGCAGTATGACGCAAATAGTTGGAATTATCAACAGCTTGATTGGTACTGATATAGTATCTACGCATTGTCTCACTATCTGTATTACCAGACAGCTTCATCTTTGCAGACAAACCGAAGTTTAGTACAGGACCAAGATTCAACTGAACATGGCTCATATTGGTTACTTTGAAACGATAAGAAGCCAAAATTGGCACCTCAATCATCGTATGTGTATAGTCCTCGGTATATGAGTTTTGCACATCGCCTCTCAGATATTCATACTTTGTATAAGGCTGGATGAATGTTGTGTTCTGATTGAACGTATTCTTATACTTCACCTGAGTAAAGTTCACACCAGCCATCAAGAAGATATTCTTGTACAAACGCATATCTGCCAAGATACCGAAACTAAAGCCTGAAGCCGACTTATAAGATGCATTCTCAGCACTAGAACCTAGACCGTAATCTACAACCGAACCAACATAATCGCCACCAGCAGAAGCAGAAACGAATGGTACATAATAGCTTGCATAGAAGCCAATGGAGAAGTTACGACCGCCAACTAACTTGGAGTTAGGAAAAATCAAGTCTTGCGCCATACGTGGTGTTTGTGTTACCATCACACCTGCAGTCTGACGGTCTGTCTTCACCTGTACACTACCATAACGAGGCTCACCATTAGGCAAGTTCTTACCACATTCTACACGAATACTGTCCTTGCCTACTCGTTGCACATTCATCCACGTAGGATAGTCACCAACAAACCAATTGTCTGCATCTGTATAAACTTTTACATAATGCACATCGCCTTCAGAATTCAAGACCAAGTTGTTTTGAGAAAGAGTAAGATGCTCCTCTCCTGCACCTTGATAGATTTTAATGGTAACGCTCTTGGAAGGAGAAACGATAACAATATCATCTGTACGTTCCAATACTCTATCATTAGGTGTCACTGTTATTTGAATTCCATCTTTACTCTTTTCTACTTTACACCAAGATGGAACGGAAGTTACATCCCAATTTGCATTGGAACTTACTGAAATCTTGTCAGAAGTACCATTAGCAGGGAAAGCCAAACTCGTAGCCCCCACTTCGATATACTCAGGACGAGCCTCTTGTACAACCTTGACAGTTTTGTACAAAGAACCACTCTTAACGGTCAAGTTGGTTAGCTTTTCACGAGTACTATTGTTCGCTTCACGGCATTTCACAATCAAGTTCTTAGCACCAGAAACATCAGCCTTACACCATTGCCCAGCTCCAGTAACTTGCCATTTTCCATTAGCTTTCACCATTACTTGCTTGTCGCCTCCTTGATAAGGAATACGAATCTCTTGTTCTGAAATGGTAAGATTTGGTAGATTTTTTCTACAATAAGCAATCCACTTGTTACAATCCTTTTTGAGATTTGCATCGCAAGCCATAGCTCTCTGGTAATACACAATAGCCTCAGCATAGCTCTTGCTGCCCTTCAAGGAATTGGCACGTTTGTAAAGGTCTGCACAACTCTGCGCTTGTACCTGCATCGAAAGAGCTAACAAGCCCATCGAAGCAAACAATACTTTTTTGTAATCCATGTTTTCTATATTTAAATATTATTATTGTCTGTATACGAGTGATTTATCTTTCCTGTTGAGAAGTCACAGAAGCATAACTTTTCAAAACAAGGCTTCTCTTACCAAAAGTTCGAGCTGCCTCTTCGGCTCCAATATAACTATACTCTACTCCTTTTTTATAGAGATAGCTATAAGTTTCATCTATCACAGCCTGCGAAGCAGTCCATTCGTCTGCTGCTTTTTTCATAATAGAGTCTGTGGCATGGAGAGCCATCGCTTCTTTATATAATTTAGCAGCAGAGCAAAGTTTCTGTTCATTTCTTGCCTCTATGTTCCTTTTGTACTTCTCCTCATTTACCATTTGGGTGGCTTGCTCTATTTTGGAAACTAAAATTCTATCGTATGGATTGCTCTTGGCAACTACGACTTTTTCTTTCTTTGCTACCTCTTTCATGGAGATATGAGGATAAACGAAATAGCCGACAGAAGAGAGAATTGAAACTGTAACAACTAGCACTCCAACTTTTTTCCAATTTCTTCTTGATGGTATACCTCCATTCTTATGTTGCTCAACCATTTCAACCAATTCTTCTGCATTTGGTCTGTCCCATGGCTCCATTGCCAAGCAACGCTTGATCAAGTCCTTTAGCTCGTTAGAGATGTCGGCATTGACATTTGGTATTTTTCCACCTTCAGCACGTTGAGTAATACCACCATATTCACCAAAAGGAACTTCACCAGTAGCGAACTCATACAACGTTGCACCAAATGCCCAAATATCTCGTGCTATGACATTGATTGGATTTTCTTTCAAGCATTCATACGACATATAGGCTATCGTACCATCCCTTGCTGAATCATCAGTCTTGTTAGCACTTCTACGCATGGTCTTGCGAAGACCTGTACTTATACCGAAGTCGGTTATCATTAATTGTCCATCGGCATTTACAAGCACATTGCCTGGCTTGATGTCTTGATGGATAATGTTGTGCTTGTGTATATAAGCCAATCCTGCCGCCACTTGCCCCACAAAGTCCCAAAGCTCATTTTCTGTCAGTTTTCCAACATACTGAGCAGCAGAACCTTTTTCACAATACGGCAACACTATATATGGACAACCTTGAAAGATGTCAAAGGTAAAAGGCTTCAATATGTTCGTATGATTCAAGTTGCACACTAACGAGAACTCTTTGCGAAACATCTTGATACCTTCCGCATCCATATCTTGCACTGACGAATAGACTTTCAAGGCAACCTTTACTTGCGAACGCAAGTCTTCTGCTAACCATACCTCGGAGAAGCCACCACCACCAATCTTGTCTATCAGCCGATAGTGATTATCCAACAGTGTATCTGTAGCCTTCAGTTGAACCAGATTTATCATTTTTGATTTATACTTTTGTTTGTTTAGGTTAATACTATCCAATAAGTAACCCTATTTTTTTATTTTATTTCATCCAAGAACGCACTCGGCACATATGCCGTTACTGCTGTCACCAACTCATCAACCACCACCGCAACCCTCTGTTGCCCATGCCATCTCGCCACTCTGCCAACAACTCCCTTAAACGCACCATCTACCACTCGCACCATCTGCCCTTTCTCGAACTTTGGAATCTCTACTAATGACACGATGGTATTCTCAGCCTCAGCCTCGCAGATAATCTTCAGACTGTTCATCTGAGAATCTGGTACTATCATCGGAATCTTTTCGACTTCGTTGCCAATATGCAAATGGCGATAATAAAAACGGAGGAATGGAAGGTTTACATTGTCGTAAACATAGGTTTTGAGTTGTACTTCTGTTCCATAGGCGAAGAACATGTTGGGCAAACGAGAAATTGTGACAACCCTTCGTTTACCATTGACGACCCGAACAATGGTTTTGGTCGGATAAAAAGCTGTGACACCCTTTGCCACCATGTAGTCGTATGCTTTCTTCTCCCTACCATACGTAGTACGGAGTGCATACCAGTGAGATGCACTTTTTTCTTTGTTGGGAATATGCTTTGGGGGAGTTTCCGACAAAGCGTTTTTGGTGGACACCCCTGTTTGTGAATTCTCGGCTGTACTATCACCTTGAACTTCGGGGAGGACATCGGGGGTAAGCCCGATGCTGGGAGGGATTTCACCACCTCCATAGGTGTTTACACTTGGTAATGTAAATTCATCGATTTTCATATCGGTGTCAACTTTTTCTCTAGACAGAGCATCTGTTTATAGTTCTCAGAACTTCTACGAATAGTTCTTAGAGGTTCTATTTTGACACAAAAAAAGCGTGAACTTTTCCTGTTGTCCATTCCACAGTCTGAGGCTCTTGCAATTGCCCATCTAAGTCGAACAGACAACGTCAGAGCCCACGCCGATATGAAAATCTACACCGAAAAGAGACCTATATAACTCACCTATTGCACCCTTTTAAAAGGGTACAATCCATGCTTACAAGGTCTCCACGGATTGATATAATCACACCCGAGGGCATCTACCGTTGACCACATCCGAGACTTAGATACTGAGAGTTTGCAAGATTTCAGACTGTCTCAAACATAGCGTCGATAAACGCCAATCATTATGTCTGGATTGTTTCCCACCCAATGCCCGCTTTGGCATAGAAACATCAGCACTTTTAATGTTGATTCCCTACAAGCTGCACGGCGTAGACTACCATCCCTGTCACCATAAAAGAACTCGTCTCAAAGCGGCAACTACAGTTTGGTCTTTACAATCCACTTGCAAATTTAGCACATTTTATCGAAACAACAAAATTTTTAGCAATGTTTTTGCGAAAAAAATGAGAAATACCTATATAAACATAAGCTAAAACCGATATAAGCGCAAGCTAACGCTTATATAAGCATCGCCTCACACCGATATAAGCATTCAGAAATACTGCCATAAGTATCCTCCCGAACAAATACCCCTGGGATGTTACCCATTCGTAATTTTTCAAAATTTACTTTCTTGATATTCAGGCACCTACAAGCAAAAAAACGGCTTATGCTATTATACTATATATACTTAACTAACTTTACAGACTACTAGGTAAGGATTTGATAAATGGTTCACCTATCCGCCAAGACTTTTTCAAAAAGGCTTTAGAATGGATGGCTGAACATGAAACTCGCAATGGAAAGTCACAAAGTGCCGTTGGCTATATGGCTGTTCATCAACACGACAAGAATACCATTCCTCTTTGGACTTATTTTCAAAACGTATTGCATTGGGCTATATCTACATTCAATATGAAGAAATAGGCATACGTCCGTGCGATGCTGACGCATGCCTATTTTTATGCGAAACCTGCGCATGATTCCAATATTTTTTATTACCTTTGCACCCAAATTCAAAAATATCTATTCAATATGGCTATCATAAAGACAGTAGAGGGAAAGACTCCCCAATGGGGAAAGAATTGTTTTATCGCTGAGAATGCCGTGCTGACCGGCGACTGTATTCTTGGCGATGACTGCAGCATCTGGTATAGTGCGGTATTACGCTCTGACGTGGATGCCATCAGATGTGGAAACAGGGTAAATGTTCAGGATTGCGCCTGCATCCATCAAACCGGTACGATGCCTTGCATTTTGGAGGATGATGTATCTGTGGGACATGGTGCCATCGTTCACGGAGCGACAGTTAGAAAAGGTGCACTCATCGGCATGAATGCCACCGTGCTAGACAAGGCAGACATTGGCGAAGGGGCAATCATTGCAGCAGGAGCAGTGGTTACCCATGGCACTAAGGTTCCGGCACATGAGATTTGGGCGGGTATTCCAGCCAAGAAAGTGAAGGCCTGCGCTCCCGGACAAGCCGAGGAGTTTGCCAAGCATTATTCCGGATACATCAAAGACTGGTATCTGAAGGAAGACTAATAATCACTTTATAATTATCGTAAAACGATAATAAAACGCCATTTTTTATCTTTTATAGAAGATAAAAACAAAATATTCATGATTTTTATCCATTATAAAAGATAAAAATCGTGCAAAAACAAAGGAACATACAATGATAGATACAAGACTGAAAGTTTTCAGGAGCGTGGCTACACATCTGAGTTTTACCAAGGCAGCCAACGAACTGTTCATCAGCCAGCCTGCCATCAGCAAGCACATACAGGAGCTGGAGAAGGAATATGGGGTGCGACTGTTCGACAGAATCGGCAATCGCATCCAGCTCACCCGTGCCGGACAGCTTCTGCTAGACCATGCCTGCAAGATCATCGATGCCTATCAGAATCTTGATTTCGACATGAAGAAACTCACGGCGAAATCAGGTGGAGAACTGCGCATCGGAGCCAGTACCACCATCTCACAATATGTTCTTCCCGAACTGATTGCCGAGTTCAGAAAACAATATCCCGACATCCGCCTTACCCTGCTCAGCGGAAATTCTCACGAGATAGAGGATGCACTCGCTACTGGGAGGATAGACCTGGGTATGGTGGAAGGCATTAAGCGACAGCCCACCTTTAAATACACCCCATTTATGAAAGATGAACTGGTGGCATTTGTACATTGTTCGAATCCCCTCGCCCAGCAAGAAGAGATTTCCCTGGACCTTCTCAAGCAGACACCGATTGTAATGCGCGAATTAGGCTCCGGCACATTAGATGTCATCCAAAAAGCCCTACAGGAAAACGGCATTGCTCTCTCGGATCTGAACATAGAGATGAATCTTGGAACCACCGAGGGTATCAAACATTTCGTAGAACACTCCCAATGTATGGGTATCATCAGCGTCAGAGCCATCTACAAGAGTATCTACGAACAGGTATTCAAGGTTCTGGAAGTGGAGAACCTAAAGATGGAACGGGAATTTCTGTTTGTTGAGAAGAGAGGCGAGACGGCAAAACTCCTGCAGACTTTCAAGAGATTCATAACCCAAGGTTATAACGCATAGTTATTCTGTATATACAACAACTCATATTTTTTCGTACCTTTGCACCCGCTTTTCTAAAAGCGATAAATTCGCTTTTCAAAAAAGAAAAAAGCATTTAACCGACAAAAAAGAAAATTATGAGATTATCAGAACAAAGGAGCAGTATGCTGCATGGTGTATTGCTCATCACGCTCTTCGCCTGCGCCGCCTTTTACATCGGCGATATGGACTGGGTGAAAGCACTTTCGTTTAGCCCTATGGTAGTGGGCATCATCATTGGCATGCTCTATGCCAACAGTCTGCGTAACAACCTGCCCGACACCTGGGTGCCTGGCATCAAGTTCTGCAGCAAGCGAATCCTACGCACCGGTATCATCCTTTATGGCTTCAAGCTCACCTTCCAGGATGTGATGGCCGTGGGCTTCTCAGCCATCGTGATGGATGCCATCATCGTATGCGGCACCATCGGCCTAGGAATCCTGTTGGGAAGACTCCTGAAGATAGACCGCAGCATTGCACTGCTCACCGCTTGCGGAAGTGCCATTTGTGGAGCAGCTGCAGTATTGGGGGTGGATGGTGCCATTCGTCCAAAGCCTTACAAGACAGCAGTAGCCGTAGCTACTGTAGTTATATTTGGCACATTATCCATGTTCCTCTACCCTATTCTCTACAGAGCAGGCATCTTTGACCTATCGCCAGAGATGATGGGACTCTTCACAGGTTCAACTGTTCATGAAGTGGCCCATGTGGTAGGTGCAGCCAATGCCATGGGAGCCGAGGTGAGCAACAATGCCATCATCGTAAAGATGATAAGAGTGATGATGCTGGTACCGGTATTGCTGGTGATTGCATGGACCGTGGCAAGAGACGTTGCCAAAAGAGATAGCTTGGAAAACGCTGATACCAATAAGCCTAAGATCAGCATTCCATGGTTTGCGATTCTCTTCCTGGTGGTTATCGGATTCAATTCCCTCGGATTGTTGCCAGAAGGTGTAGTGGCATGGATCAACCAACTGGACACCTTTCTTCTGACTATGGCGATGGCTGCCCTGGGAGCCGAGACAAGCTTTGATAAGTTCAAGAAAGCTGGCTTCAAGCCTTTCCTTCTGGCAGCCATTCTTTATTGCTGGCTCATCGGAGGTGGATATTGCCTGGTGAAGTTTGCTATTCCTTATTTATAGGATAGCTGATTGACGAGAGTATCTTTTCGCCTTCTTCAATAGGCACATTTAACCTATCATCACAGTTTACCGCCCCCATTGCCATCGAAACAGCAGGAGGTTAGTACCATTCAGGAATGCAAAGATACTATTTTTATGCAAAAAAACAGCAGCACGCAGGAACTCCTGCGTGCCTATGGTTAAGCTTCTATCAAATTAGCATGAGGAATTACATCAAGTCACACTTCTCCTCGGTGTTCTTCTCTACCTTCTCGCTATCTTTCAAGATGCGAGCCTTATAGCCAAACTTCTCAAAACCCTTCTGGAGTTTCTCTGGGGTTGTCTTGTCGGCATTATACTGTACTGTGACTGTCTGGTCTGGCACAGAGGTCTCAATGCTCTTGATTCCCTTCTCGAAGCGAAGGTTGCTCTTGATCTTATTCTCACAAGCCGCACAGTGCATCTGTGGGGTTGTGGTGAACACTACGGTCTTGATGTCCTTGGCAAAGGTTACCATTGCCACCATCATCATTGTGAACATTACTAAAATCTTCTTCATAACTTTTCTATTAGCTTTTATAATTTAACATTTAACACTTAACATTTAACATTCAACATTTAACATTCTCCCTTAAAAGTGTACTCTCACTCCTGCGTAGAACATCCTACCCTCTACAGGTCCCCAAACCAAGGTTGGATCGAAATCGCTTCCCCACGGGTTGCCGGCACCATAGATAGGAGTCTTCTGCTTGAAGCCCGTGAGGTTCTCGCCTCCCACATAGATGCTCCAATGGCGGAACCATCTCGTAACCTGCGCACTCACTTGCTCGAAGCTATGAAAGCGAGGAGACCATGACTGGCTTCCATCCGCCAACTGATATGGCTCTGGATTCCTGCCTCCACCATTCAACTGCACAGTGGCATCAAATTGCCAAAGACCAAGCGGAGTCTTATAAGATGCCGTGAAAAGCGCCTTATACTTGCTGGTCAATGGCTTCTCCATCAAACTCTTGCCATAATCGTAGGTACACTTCACATCATTCAGTCGATAAGCCGCTGTTATCTCCAAGCCTTTCAGCAATGGATAGGAGGCATCAATCTGGAAGGTGTGCGAATAAGACTTGCCCATCAAATTGTAAATGGCGATAAGGTCCTTGGCGCTTTCATAATCCACTACTGCCTGATTTTTGAAGTCGGTATAGTAATACTCGGCATTGAGCTTCAAGGTCTTGCCAAACATCGGGATGTAAAAAGCGGTACTCACACCATAGTTCCAAGCCTCCTCTTGCTTAAGTCCATCACCCGTAATCTGAAACTTCCTGCCGCTCGCCAAGAGATAGTTGTACTCTGCCAAACCAAATACCGTGCGATAGCCCTTACCTGCCGACAAGCGGATGCTGATGGCATCGACAGGCGAATACTTCACGTGGAAGCGAGGGGTGAAGAAATTGCCATAGATAGAGCTGTGGTCGATGCGAACGCCAGCCATCGCCGTCAACTTAGTACCAAGCGTATAGGTATATTGGGCGTAAGCTCCAGGAGTCGTCTCCTTCTCGTTTATTCTCTGCATATCCGACAAAAGGTAAGGAGACCCTTCTAGCCCTACTGTCGGTCTCGGAGAAACATTCACATTGGCACGCTGTCCCAGGTAATCATGGTTGACGCTCACCCCCAACGACAGGTTGTGCTGAGTAGAAAAATTGGTCTCAAACATCAGCGAGCCATAGAGATTCTTCTCATTGAGGTCGTAGAACTTGTTGCCATACTGGGCATCGAGCTGGTGCATCGAAGCCGAGGACATGAAGGCAAT
>ERZ1034781.342-NODE-342-length-25739-cov-13.466205_pt1 | contig 25739 bp, 29 predicted proteins | sample MGYA00520700_ERZ1034781 | MGnify/ENA primary metagenome ERZ1034781 (study PRJEB33766, sample SAMN09781709) | gut metagenome | biome: gut microbiome | host: Homo sapiens | place: Madagascar | study: EMG produced TPA metagenomics assembly of the PRJNA485056 data...
TGATGCCTATTCCGTGTCCGCATTTCAAAATTACCATCGTCAAGCGCAGCCAAGGACAGTCCGCTGTTGCCGGAGCCGCTTACCAGAGCGGCGAACGGCTGTTCAGCGAGTACGACCAGAAAACAAAATTCTACAACAAGAAGAAAGAGCTTGTCCACGCCGAGATCATGCTGCCGTCCCATGCGCCGCCCGGATTTGCAGACCGGGCAACGCTCTGGAACGCCGTGGAAGCCGTGGAAAACCAGTGGAACTCCCAGCTTGCCCGGCGCATCGTGCTGGCATTTCCGGTGGAAGTCCCGAAAGAGCAATATCTCTCCATGATAAAAGAATTTTGTCAGGAGCAGTTTGTTTCCAAAGGGATGATTGCCGACTGTGCCATCCACGACAAAGGCGATGGCAACCCACACGCCCACATTCTGTTGACGCTCCGGGCAATGGACGAACACGGCAGGTGGCTCCCGAAAGCCCGAAAGGTGTACGACCTTGATGAAAATGGCGAGCACATTCGGCTCCCCTCCGGCAACTGGAAGTGCCACAAAGAAAACACGGTGGACTGGAACGAACAGAAGTACGCCGAGGTCTGGCGGCACAGCTGGGAAACCATCACCAACCGCTATCTGGAAGCGGCTGGCAGACCGGAACGTGTTGACCTGCGCTCTTTTGAGCGGCAGGGCATCCAGCAGATACCAACCGTGCATCTCGGCCCCGCTGCACACCAGATGGAAAAGCGTGGAGTAGAAACCTTTCTCGGCAACCTGAACCGAGACATTCGAGCCGCCAACAGCCTGATGCAGTCCATCCGCAGTGCCATCCGTGGGCTACAACGCTGGATTGCGGACCTGAACGAAAAGAAGCAGCTTCTTCTGGACGCTCTGGAAAAGGCGACGGAGCCCACGCTGTCCGACCTACTGGTGGATTACTTCAATCTCCGCAACGAGCAGCGCAGCGATTGGTCGAGCAGAGCGCAGATAAAATGTTCTGCCCGTGACCTCAACGAAGTCATGCAATCTGTTGATTATCTGAAAGCCCACTCACTGAACACGGTCGAGGACTTGAACGCCGCAATCAAAGACCTGAGCCAGATCGCCGCCCCGCTTCGCAAGCAGCTGAAACAGAACGAGAACCGTATGCGCTCGATTGCCCAGATTAAAGACGCTGCTGCAATCCATGCCAAACTGAAACCTATCCATGACACCTTTCTAAAGAAGAACTTCAAGCTGACAAAGGATGCTTATACAGCCCAGCACAAAGAAGAACTGGACGCTTTCAATAAAGCTGTCCGCACTCTGATGAAGCTGAACGGCAGCACAGCGGTGGATTTTTCGGCATTGGATGCCGAATTTTCTGCGCTGCAATCCGGCAGCGCAGAGCTGCGCACCCAACTGGAAACCTTGCAGCCGGACGTCTCTGCACTGAAAAATATCCGCAAGTATATCGACATGGTGCTGAATAAGCAGCAGCTTTCCGCACCGGGCGGCAAAACACCGGAAAAGGAATCGGTGCTGAAGAAATTGAACGATAGCAAGTCAGCACTTGAACAGAAAAAGACACAGCCCCAGCCAAAAGAAAACGAACACACATTGTAAAAGGAGAAGCGCAAATGAGCAAAGCTATCACATTGACCGAACATCGCCCCTCTGACGGACTGTTGACCATGCGAGTCAGAAACACAACTTACAACGTCAACATCTTTTTTAATCCGAACGCAAAGAGCACATTGGATACTCAAATGCGAAAAATCATCCAAAAAGAAGCGAAAGCTGGCAATTTTTAAATTTGCAGCAGCATCTTGATTTTTTATCTTGACAAAATGCAGCCCAAAGGAACTATCGTGCTTGAATGTGGCAACGCGATGTTGAAGAACGGCTACAAGGTCAGGATTCTGAACACCATCAACTTCAAAAAGTCCATGCACTATAACCCCTTCGCCTATGTCCACAGCGAAAAGGATATTCTGAAACTGGTCACGACCCTGATGACCAACACCAAGGGAGAAGGCATCGGCGGCGATCCATTTTGGGAGAAAAGCGAACGTCTTTTGCTCACTGCCCTGATTGCCTATCTGCACTATGAAGCCCCTGCCGAGGAACAAAACTTTGCTACTCTGCTGGAAATGCTGAACACCATGCAGGTACTGGAGGATGACGAGGAATATCAGAACCCGGTGGATCTGCTGTTTGAAGAACTGGCGAAAAAGAAGCCCAACAGCTTTGCCGGACGGCAGTACAAACTTTACAAGCTGGCTGCCGGCAAGACCGCAAAATCCATCCTCATTTCCTGTGGTGCTAGATTAGCCCCCTTCGACATCCAAGAGTTGCGCGATTTAACGATGTACGATGAACTGCAACTGGACACGCTGGGCGATAAGAAAACAGCTCTGTTCCTCATCATGTCGGATACGGACAGCACTTTCAACTTTCTGATTTCGATGGTCTACACCCAGCTTTTCAATTTACTGTGCGATAAAGCAGATGATGTGTACGGCGGCAAGCTGCCCATCCATGTGCGGTGCCTTATCGACGAATGCGCCAACATCGGGCAGATTCCCAATCTGGAAAAGTTGGTGGCGACCATCCGCAGCCGTGAGATCTCCGCCTGTCTTGTTTTGCAGGCGAGAAGCCAGTTGAAAGCCATCTACAAAGACAATGCGGACACCATCGTGGGCAACATGGATTCTCAAATTTTTCTTGGCGGCAGTGAGCCGACCACCCTGAAAGACCTGTCGGAAATGCTGGGAAAAGAGACCATCGACGCATTCAACACTTCAGACACCCGTGGCAATAGCCCCAGTTACGGCACTACGTTCCAGAAGATGGGGCATGAATTATTGAGCCGGGACGAGCTGGCGGTGCTGGACGGCGGCAAGTGTATTTTGCAGTTGCGTGGCGTCAGACCGTTTTTGAGCGACAAGTATGACCTGACCCAGCATCCCAACTATAAGCTGACCTCGGACTACGACTCCAAAAACACCTTCGATATAGAAAAATATCTGAACCGAAAAGAAAAAATCAATCCCAATGATGAATTTGTTGTGATTGATGCTGATTCGCTCCCGTCTGCCTGACCCGGTAGGCGGTTTTATTTTATCCTGACCAGAGAGGTACACCAGCAAATCCACTTCTGCCGCAGCTCGTGGCTCAAAAATGTATGATTTCAGGTGTGTACGGACGGTCTACAACTTTCATTTATAAAGGAGAAACGACTATGGAATTCTTTAACTCTGCTATCGAAGTTCTTCAGACTCTGGTTGTCGCTCTGGGTGCCGGTCTCGGCGTTTGGGGTGCCATCAACCTGCTGGAAGGTTATGGTAACGACAACCCCGGCTCCAATGCTCATGTGCCATAAAGTAACACACAAGAATTTAGTAGACGGCTATCCTCATTATTCCGTAATCCGTTAAGATGATTTGACAATTCCCTTAAAATGATATATACTTTTCATGTAAATATGAAAAATATGAATACAAGGAGATGTGATACAATGTCCATGCCAAAAGGAAAACACATATTTGGAACTGTTAAGGTTGGAGAGAGGGGGCAAATTGTTATCCCTAAAGAAGCACGAGAAATATTTGACATAAATCCCGGTGATACTCTGCTTGTCTTAGGAGATGAAGAACAAGGCATAGCTGTAGTTAAGGCAGATGTGATGAAAGAAGTTGCTGTGAAAATTTTAAAAGGTTTAGGGCATTTTAAGGGAGGACTTGATGATGAAACTAAGTGAAACTTCATTTTCCTTTTTAGAAGTGGACTGTATTCAACAGTTTGGGAAAGAAAAAGGAAATCAGATTTTTGAACAAGCAGAAAAAATATATCAAGAACTTCTTAACAATGCCGACTATCGTAACAATGCCATAATTCAAAATCATTTGCAAGCAAAGCTATTTCCAATATTAGCTTATTATAAAGCACTTCGAGAAAAGGGTATCAGCCAAGATAGCGCATTAGAATATGTGAGGAAAGAAACCCATAAAGTTGCAAATATAAAAAAAGAGGAAATGAAAAAGTTGGGAGATATGCCTTTTGCGTACACTATTTATCGATTAGGTGCAAAAAAGCATATGCGGAAGAATTTTCCTGATAGTGGCTGGACAACAGAATGGGTTAAATGTAACGGAAAAGAGATACATTTTAATTTACATAAATGTATTTATTGGGAGCTAACGAAAATATATCATTGTCCAGAATTATGCTGTGTGTACTGCGAAAATGATGATATATCTTTCTCTGGTTTATTACCAAAAATTCGTTTTGAAAGAACTGGTACATTAGCAAACGGCTCACCTTATTGCGACTTTCATTTTTTAAAAGCGAGGTAAAACTTATGATGAAGAATCATCTATATCATTTTTTTCGTTTCTTTTAGCGTTAGACTTGATTATCCCATTTTTATTAGCTCCCACTTACAAAGGATATAATCATTTGACACAAGTAATGAGCGTTTTAGAAAATTCAAAAGCACCATTACATTTAATCTATGCCCATGAACTTTAATGGTGAGGAATTGATACTGATGATGATCTACAACACTGGCTCCCGGCTGGGGCTGATGCAGGAACTACGGCTCATGCAGTGCTATCTGATGCCCGATGAGACTGCCCTGCGGGAACTGTCTGAAGGTGTTATCGAAAAACTGAAGCTGATGACCGATGCGCAGTTTGCGGAGGTTGAGTTTTCTATGGACTGATTTTTGCCGCCTGCGGGCGGCGTACATAGAATTTTTCATTAAAGAAAAACAGCCGTTTCCGCTTAAATAAAGAGAAACAGCTGCCTTTTTCAAAAATTTGTTGTCACATGGAAATCCAGCCAAGAGTATTGGCCACTGAACTGATCAGAATGATTGCTGCGAAGACAGGGCAAAGATAGCGAATCATAAAGTTGAAAATCTTTTTGCGGCGGAACGGCTTACCGTCCATTGTGATTTCTTCTTCGATTTTTTCTACGCCGATGACACGGGATACCAGCACGCAGGTGGAAATGGCGGCGATGGGCATCATAACAGAGTTTGTCAGAAAATCGAAGAAGTCCAGAAACTGCATCCCGAACACCGTCACACCGGCCAGCGGGCCGTAGCCAAGCGCGGACAGACTGCCTAAGACAACCATGATAATACCAATGCAGGCGGTAGCCATCTGTCGGTTCCAGCCGAGTTCATCCTCAAAGGTGGAAACGGCACTCTCTGTCAAGGCAATGGAACTTGTAACAGCGGCAAAGAGAACCAACAGGAAGAACAGTACGCCTACAACGTGGCCGAACCCCATACTCTCAAATACTTTGGGGATAGTGATGAACATCAAAGAAGGGCCTGCCTGCAGGGTGTTCGGGTCACCGCCAGAGAAGGAAAACACAGCAGGAATAATCATCAGACCTGCCATGATTGCAATGGCAGTATCAAAAATTTCGACATTTTCCGTGGATTCCTCAATGGAAACATCCTTTTTCATATAGGAGCCGAAGGTCACCAGAATGCCCATGGCAATGGACAGAGAGTAGAACATCTGCCCCATGGCGGTGACAACAGTCATCCATGAAAAGTTTGCAACGTTGGGAATCAGGAAATACTTGACACCGGCCAATGCGCCCGGACGGGTGACCGAGTAAATCGCAATGACAACAGACAAAACCACCAGAACAGGCATCATCAGTTTGGACACACGTTCCACACCATTGCGAACACCGGCAAAAATGATGGCCAGCGTGAAAACCGTAAAGATGAGAAAACACACCTCGGCAGACTGGCCGCTGGAAATAAAAGCGGAAAAATAGCCATCCTGTGCTAACTCACTGCCGTGTCCACTGACATAGGTGGAAAGATAACGGATGACCCAGCCACCGATGACCGAATAGTACGGTACAATCAGAATGGGAATGATGGCATTGATCCATCCACCAAACTTCAGCTTGCCGCTCTTGCCAAATGCTCCGAAAGCGCCGACCGGGCTCTTTTTGGTCATGCGGCCCAGCGCGGTTTCTGCCACGATCATGGTGTAACCAAACGTGACGGCCAGCACAATGTACACCAGCAGAAAAATACCGCCGCCATATTTTGCGGCCAGATACGGGAAACGCCAGATGTTGCCAAGACCTACAGATGCGCCTGCAGCAGACAGCACAAAACCAATCTTACCGGAAAAGGCGCTCCGTTTGGGATGCTGTGAATCCATAGTAACACACTCCTATTCTTTTTTTCCTATCCAGAAACAGGATTAGTGTACCATATATCTTAAAGAGATACAATACATCTACCTGCGGGCAATCACAAAACGGTTGCCCGCTATTTTTATGCTCAAAATCGGAAGGAGGCAGCAATGTCAAACAAAACCGAAGAATACCTTGCCCTTGCCCAGCGCACGGCCAACGGGCTGACCCGATACTGGGAAAGCTGGACGGACTACCTGACCACCGCATCCCGGCTGTACAAGTACCCTTTTGCAGACCAGCTCATGATCTACGCCCAGCGCCCGGATGCCACTGTCTGCGCCGACTTTGACATCTGGAACAACCGGATGAACCGCTATGTGCGCCGGGGTGCCAAGGGCATCGCCCTGCTGGACGAATCCAGCGGATTTCCCCGTCTGCACTACGTCTTTGACGTAAGCGACACCGGGGTGCGCCGGACGTACCTGATGAACCATCGCCCGGTGCTGTACAACACGATGCTCCTGAACGGGAGCCTGTACCCGCACCTGATGGAGGTGGAGCAGAACGCAGCAGCGATGAAGGATCAGATGATGACCGAACTGCTGGCGAAGAACCCGGCCCCGGACAAAGAGCAGAATCAGATGGCGTGGGTGCAACACATGAACAGCCTGCAGGAGCAGGTCGAGGAAGTAATCCGGACAGAACTGATTTACAGCTAAGTTTTCTGGATGCCGTCCTCCCCACCGAAGCCCAGCAAATTGAAACCATCGACCAAGCGGAGAGCGAAAAAACGCCCTCCGCTTTTTCGTTATCTCAAGCGGAAATTGAGAACGAACTGCGGCGGCACGGTTCGGGATTTATGGGCGGCAAGCAGCGCATTATGGCACTGTACCAAACCCAGCCGGACCGCAATCTCCGTGCCAAGGCACTGGCAAAGGAGTACGGCGTCGGCGGGCACTCCCACGATTTTCTGGACGGAAGCCGGGGTTTTGTGAATCACGACTGGAAGGGTCTGGAATTCGACCATTACCCCGACCACCAGAAAATCACCCTGAAATGGGCACAGGTGGAACAATATATCAACCTGATGATCCAGTCCGACCGCTACCTGACGGATAGAGAAAAGGAGCATTACACGCTCCCTGTACCCGTCAACAAAGAGCCAGATACCACCCTGACCCATGCCAAAAACCTGATTCGGGAGTTTTGTCAGGAAGAATACGATTCTGAACCGGACTTTTCTGACCTGTCCAAAATCGGCGTTGCTTACACCAACGCCACAGACGAGGAGATTCCCATTCAAGTTAATGTGGATTTGGTGGGATATGCTGTGATGTGCTGATAGTTCCTTGCATGAGAACTGCCGACCGTTTGCGTCCTATTTTTCAAACAGGTACAGCAGGTATCCGTAGCCCTCGGTCTCCATTTTTTCATGGGGGACGAAGCGCAGGGCCGCGCTGTTGATGCAGTAGCGCACGCCGTTGGGCGACTCCGGATCGCCGGTGAACACATGACCGAGATGGGAGTCTCCGGCGCGGCTTCTGACCTCCGTGCGGCGCATTCCGTGGCTCAAATCCTCTTTTTCCACCACAGCGGGACCCTCGATAGGCTTTGTAAAGGCGGGCCAGCCGCAGCCGCTCTCGTACTTATCCGTGGAGGAAAAGAGCGGCTCGCCGGTGACGACATCCACATAGATGCCCTTTTCAAACTTGTCCCAGAACTCGCCTGTGAAGGCGCGCTCCGTGCCGCTCTCCTGCGTGACGCGGTACTGCTCCGCCGTCAGCTTGTCCCGGATGGACTCCGCCGCGGGCTTCTGATAGTCACCCGGGTCGATGTGCAGCCGGGAAAAGAGCTTCATCTCCGCGCGCGGGATGTGGCAGTAGCCGTTCGGATTCTTTTCGAGGTAGTTCTGGTGGTATTCCTCGGCGGGATAGAAGTTTTTGAGCGGGCCGATCTCCACGAAGAATTTTTCGCTGCGGCCGCGCTCGATCTCCGCGATGCGCTTCACCGTCTCTCTCGCGCTTTCGTTGGTGAAGTAAACGCCGGTCTGGTACTGGCTGCCGCGGTCGTTGCCCTGCCGGTTTTGCACCGTGGGGTCGATGACATAGAAGTAGGCCAGCAGCAGCGCGTCAAGGCTCACCTGCTCGGGGTCGTATTCCACCCGCACGGTCTCCCGAAAGCCGGTCTCTCCCTTGCAAACAGTCTTGTAATCGGCGTCCGCCTCGCAGGTGCCGTTGGCGTAGCCGCTCTCGGCGGCGATAACGCCGGGGATGGACTGCATCAGCTGTTCCATGCCCCAGAAGCAGCCGCCCGCCAGATAGATGACATTGTCTTTGGTATCCATATAGGTGATCTCCTCGTCGGACCGGTCAAAAGCCGTTCCGTCCATGTTTGTTTCCTGTCCGCTCTTTTCCTTCGGCACAGTCTGCTGCCCGACAGCGCAGCCGCTGAGCAGCAGCACCGAGGCGAAAAGCAGTGCCAATACGCTTCGATACATCACGTTTCCTCCTTTCAGGGGAATCAGGACTCACTCCAACCCTTCGAGCGCCATGGGCAATGCAGCGGCGCACAGCAGGCGCTTTTTTAAATCTCGGGTCAGCCCACATCGGCGGCGAGCGCCTGCTCGATGAGCTTTTGCAGCGTCTCCGCCTGCTTCTTTTCTGTGATGGCTCCTACGATGGGTTCACCCACGATATTGCCGTTGCGGTCAACCACATAGGTGGTGGGGTAGGCAAAAATGTTGGTAGTGAACTTTCCCGCCTCGCCGTCGGAAGCGAAATACACATTCTGGTAGGTGGCGCCCTTCTTGGCCAGCACGTCCTTCGCCTCGGAAATCGCTGCCTCGTCGCCGTCCAGCGTGAAGGTGTTGACGCCGATGAGGGAGCCGCCCTTCTCCGCGAGTTCCTTATTCAGTGCGTCCAGCTCGGCAAGCTCTCCCACGCAGGGATTGCAGGTGGTGAACCAGAAATTCACTACGGTGACGGTGTTGCCGGAGAACAGCTCGTCGCTCTTCACCGGATTCCCATCCAAGTCTTTGCCCTCAAATGCAGGGAACTTCTGCATACTGCCGTCGTCGGGCGGATTGGTCATGTCGCTGCCTGCGGGCACGCTCATATCGCCGTCCATGGATTCCTGCATGATCTCGGGGTACTTGTTTTCCAGCTCGGTCAGCTTGTTCTCGATATTGCTGATCTCCGTGGCCGACTCCTTCAGCCACGCATACTCCTTGTCGGTGAACTGCTCTTTAGCGGCCTCGACGGTATCCAGCAGGAAGTCGCCGTAGTTTTTGCCGTCCTCCTGCATGGTCATGCCCTTATCGGCCGCCATGAACACCTTCTCCCAGAGTTCGGCATTTTCCGACAGGAGCGCGTTTTCCCGCTCCAGCAGCTCCTTGTGCAGAGCGAGCGCCTCCTCGGCGGTTTTCGGCTCGCCGGTCATGGCGGAGCTGTCTCCGCTCATATCCGTCTGCTTGTCGTTGTCCTTTGCGCCGCAGGCTGCAAGGGAGAGCAGCATCATCGCGCACAGCATCAGAGCCAGTATCTTCTTTGCGTTCATATTCATTTCTCCTTAATCTTTGTTGTTGTTTTCTCGCAGTGTCGCTGCGTTTTCTTTCTCTTTTCCATCGCCGAAGCCGTAGCGGAAGCACACGGCGTTCGTCGGACAGGCACGGATACACATCCCGCAGCGGATGCACTCGGTATGGTTGGGCGTTTTCGTCACATCCACGTCCATCTTGCAGGCTCTGGCGCATTTCCCACAGGAGACGCACTTACTCTTGTCCACCTTCATCTGGAAAAGGGACACCCGGTTGAACAGGGCGTAGAACGCGCCCAGCGGGCATAGCCACTTGCAGAAGGGACGGTAGAACAGTACGCTCAGCACGATCACCGACAGCAGGATGCTGAACTTCCATGTAAACAGCTTGCCCAGCGCCGCCCGGATGCCGGAATTGGCGAGGGACAGCGGGATGGCTCCCTCCAGCACACCTTGGGGGCAGAGGTATTTGCAGAAGAAGGGGTCGCCCATGCCAACGTCGTTCACAAGGAACGCCGGCAGCAGGAGGACCATCACCAGCAGGACAGCGTACTTGAGGTATGTCAGGGGCTTGAGTTTCTTTGTGGAGAGCTTCTTTGTCGGGATCTTATGCAGCAGTTCCTGAAACCAGCCGAAGGGACAGAGGAAGCCGCAGATAAAGCGCCCCAGCAGCACGCCCAGCAGAATGAGAAAGCCTGTGATATAATAGGAGAAGCTGAACTTGGACGAGCCCACCACTGCCTGAAACGCCCCGATGGGGCAGGCTCCGGAGGCCGCCGGACAGGAGTAGCAGTTCAGCCCCGGCACGCAGACGGTTTTCCCAGCGCCCTGATACAGTCCTCCCTTGAGGAAGTTCGGCAGGTGCAGGTTGGTCAGCAGCGTCGCACCCGCCTGAATCCAGCCCCGGAAGCGGGACATGGTCTGCGAAACGCCTGAAAACTTTTTACCCAATACCCACACACTCCAGACATAATTTGATTGCTTTGCTCAGCACTGTCGCCGCCTCGCCCCGCCAGACGCCGAAGCACAGCATGGCGACTCCGGCCATCAGCAGCGCGATCTGCGCCGCAGCCTTTTTCCCGCAGCTCATTTTTCATCATCCTTTCCGATTTTCTGCCCCCATCATAGCGCGGGAGAGTTAAAGTCTCTGTTAAGAACAAAAACTTAACGCAAACCTTATCTATTTTTGCTATAATAAAAACAACACAAAAACGGAGAAATAAAAAGGAGGGCTCTCATGCACCTTTTAGTAATTGAAGACGAACGCGCTCTGTGTGAAACAATCGTCCGCAGCCTGCGGCGGCTGGCCTACAGCGTGGACTACTGCTACGACGGGGAGAAGGCTCTGGAGTTGCTGGGCGTGGAGTGCTACGATCTGGTACTTCTTGATCTGAATCTGCCGAAAAAGGACGGCATGACGGTGCTGCGCACCCTGCGGCAGACCGACCGGGAGACGCGGGTGCTGATCCTCTCCGCCCGCAGCGAGGTGGAGGACAAGGTGCAGGGGCTGGACGCCGGGGCAAACGACTATCTTGCAAAGCCCTTTCATCTTGCCGAGCTGGAGGCCCGCATCCGCAGCCTAACATTGAGGCAGTTCACCCAGCAGGATGTGCTGCTAAGCTGCGGAGGGCTGAGCTTCGACACCCGCTCCCGCACCGCCGCCGTCAATGGGCAGACGCTGACGTTGACCCGAAAGGAAACGGGGATACTCGAATACCTGATGGTGCATCAGGGGCGGCCCGTGAGTCAGGAGGAGCTGATGGATCACGTTTGGGACAACAGCGTGGACAGCTTCAGCAATTCCATTCGCGTCCACATCTCCGCCCTGCGTAAGAAACTGCGGGCCGTGCTGGGCTATGACCCCATCCGCAACCGCATCGGCGAGGGCTATCTGATGGGAGGCGAGGAGGAATGAAGCGGCTTTCCTTGCAGTGGCGCATCACGCTGATGTCCGTCCTGCTCATCGGCATCACCTGCGTGGCCATGAATTTGCTGCTGTGCTCCTCCGGTGTGTACTATATGGACACCATTGCGGACAGCTTACAGGGCGGCGGCACGGTGATCCTGAATGATAGCGGAGCGGCGAGCTTTGACCCGCAGCTCATAGCGCCCAACGAGGAGTTGACCATCGTCGTCGATGGGGTGCAGGGGCGCTTCCGCACCACCAACTGGTACATCACGGCGGCGGTAACGCTGCTCAGCGGCATCCTCGCCTATTTCGTCAGCGGACGCGCTCTCAAGCCCCTGCGCAGCTTTACCTCGCAGGTGGAGCAGGTGCAGCTGAACAATCTTGCCGATATGAGGATCGATGAAGATGCTATTTCGGAGTTCCGGCAGCTGAGCCGCTCGTTCAACCAGATGCTGGAGCGGCTGAACAACGCCTTTTCCGCCCAGCGGCAGTTCACCGGCAACGCCGCCCATGAGCTGCGCACGCCGCTGGCACTAATGCAGGCGCAGTTGGAGCTGTTTTCCGCGGAGCATCCCGATGTGCGGCCGGAGACGGCGGAATTCCTCACGCTTTTGCGCGAGCAGACAGAGCGGCTGACGCAGATGACCAAGACGCTGCTGGAGATGAGCAATTTGCAGCAGGTGGCGCGGAACGAGCAGCTCCAGCTCGCCCCCATGGTCGAGGAGATCTTTACGGATCTTGCGTCACTGGCGGAGAAGCGAAGCATCACGCTGGAAGCGGAGGGCGACGCAGCCCTGACCGGCAGCGACGCGCTGATCTACCGCATGCTCTTCAACCTGACGGAGAACGCTGTCAAATATAACCGCCTCGGCGGCTCGGTGCGGGTCGAGCTTGGACAGGGGCAGGAAAAGTGCATCATTCGCGTTTCCGACACTGGCTGCGGCATTCCGGAGGAGTATCAGCGGAGCATTTTCCATCCCTTCTTCCGGGTAGACAAATCCCGCAGCCGCGAGTACGGCGGCGCGGGACTGGGACTTTCTCTGGTGTGGGAGATTGCCGATCTCCACGGCGGCTCCGTTTGGGTGGAGGAAAGCTCGGACAAGGGCACGACCATCGCGGTGGAGCTGCCGGCAGGGGCGGAAAACGATTCCTCCGGCGCGGATATCCCATAATAGTCCTCGGCGGTTTCATGATGATCGTTTTTCAGCCTCCACAATGTTATCGCAGCAGCTCTCGATCAGCTCCCTGTCGTGGGTGATCACGAGAATGGTTCTGCCGCTCCGCGCCTCGCTTTTCAGCCTTTCTGCGATCAGGCGCATAATTCTGCCCGTCAAGACCGCTGGGTGACTCATCAAGAATCAGTAACTCCCCGGTACTTTTCACCGACTTCATCACGGACTGGTTGAAAATGATGAAGTCACGAGTGGAAATCACAACCTATACCAGCTATGAAAGAGCAATCATTCACAAACTCGTCCCATATACACATTTGGATTTCTCCAGTAAGGTATCTTCTGCCAATGCCATCGTTAGGATCTTCCCGGAGGAGACAAAAGTGTGAAAATGAGCCGGATGCGGGGAATAAAAAATAGCAAAAGACCCCCAGCTAAAGCTGAGGGTCCTTCGTTATGCCGGTGGTGGGGGTCTCCCGCGCACTGAGCAACAGCCCGCAGGGCTGATTGCTCCCCTGCTGTGCAGGGTCGTGCTGTTCGACCCGCTCACACGCCGCAGATAAAAACGAAGCCCCCCAGACAAACTGGAGGGCTTCCTTTTTATGCCGGTGGTGGGGGTCGAACCCACACGTGTTATTAGCACAAGGGATTTTGAGTCCCCCTCGTCTGCCATTCCGACACACCGGCTGATCTTATTCAAAACAGAACAGTGATATTATAATCCATTTTCGCGCTAAAATCAAGATTCAAATCGAAATTTTTCCAAACGGGCGGAACGTCTTGTTTTGCTTGGGCACTTTCGTGTATACTGATGCTATTATCCTGCGGGCATTTCCCGCAAAAGGAGTTTCGTTATGAGTACTTTGCTTTCTTCTCCCGTGACAGCTGCGCAGCAGCAGCGGGATCTTTTACTGGGCGCACTGGTGGGGCTGGCCCGCTCCACGGTCAACGAGCCCAAGACCGAGGACACCGACCATGTGCTTGCCGCCGGGCTGCGGCTGGCAGCAAAGCCGGAGGCCGACACCACCGCGCTGGAGCGGATGCGAAACATCGTGGAGGCCGAGAAACACCGGGTCGCCCCCAACTGCGCCAGCTGCACCATGCGCTGCGGCAACACTGACAACTACGACCTTGCCCGGCTGTGGAACGCGCCGGCCGAGGTCCGCACCCTGAAGCTCGAACTTCTGGCAGCACTTTTCGCGCTGGCACAGCGTCGCAGCACCGAGCGAATCGCAGACGAAATTCGGAACGACCTATTTGTCCTCGCAGAGGACTGGGATACAACCCTGCTGTCCTCCATCGTTCCGCGCGCCCAAGAGCTATGCCGCGGGTAACTTTTTGGGGAAATTCACGCTGATTCTTGCATTATTCAGGCATTTTTTCGAAAAACCTCTTTACAAACGAAACAGAAGAAACTATTATATAGTTATGTGTTACCGTTTGAAATGATTTCTTTTCATCGGGGTCATCGGGCGCTGTGTGCAGCGCAGATCATTTGAGAAAGAAGGTTGAACTCATGTCTGAGAAAAAGCCCGCTGTTGTGGCAGACGCTCCTGCTGCAGAAAAGGCCACACGCAAAGCTGCCAAAGCGGACAAGGCAGCAAAACCCACCACCAAGACCGGCAAGACCGCGCATCGCGGCCGCCCGCCTCTGGCACCGGAAGTCTATGTGGAATATTCCGGCAAGCAGTATAACATCACCGACCTCGTGGACCGCGCCAAGGCCGATTACCGCCTGACCCACAAAGTCGGCGTCCAGTCCTGCAAGGTGTATATCAAGCCCGAAGAGGAAGCGGCTTACTACGTCGTCAACAAGGTCAGCGGCAAGCTTCCCCTGTAACCAACTGTGCCCCATCCGTTCCCACAACTGAGATGGCTCCACTGTGAAAGCAAAGCGGCACCGGAACGTTTCGAACGTTTTCCGGTGCCGCTTTTGTTTTGCCCTATTATAAGTTGTACAGCTCGGTATACTTCCGGGTCAGGTAATCGAGGTAGTAATGCGGGTCAAATTCGCCGCACGCATTCTTCACGATAGCGGCAGGCTCCAGCAGCTGCCCGTACTGGTGGACATGTTCCCGCAGCCAGCCGGTCACTCCGGAGAGGCTGCCCCTCGCCACCTGTCCAAATACGTCGAACTCCTGCTCCATGTTGTGCAGCATCTGGGCACCGTACGCATTGCCCAGCGCGTAGGACGGGAAATAGCCGAAGGAGCCGCCGGACCAGTGGCTGTCCTGCAGACAGCCCTCGCGGTCATTGGGGACCTCCACGCCCAGATATTCCCGATACAGCTTCGCCCACGCCGCGGGAACATTCTTCGCCTGCAGCGTCCCGGCGATGAGCTGCTTTTCGATCTCGTACCGCACCATGATGTGCAGACAATAGGTCAGCTCGTCGGACTCGGTGCGGATGAGGCTGGGCTCCACCTTATTGATGGCGCGGTAGAACTGCTCCGCCGTTACATGGCCCAGCTGCTCCGGGAAGAATTCCTGCACCTTGGGGTAGATGACCCCCACGAAGGCGCGGGACCGACCGATGAGGTTCTCGTAGAAGCGGGACTGGCTCTCATGGACGCCCATGGAGACGCCGCCGGTCAGGCAGGTGTACTGCAAGTCGTCCCGGATGCCCAGCTCATACAGGGCATGGCCGCCCTCGTGGAGGACGGAGTACATGGAGGACGCCACATTGTGCAGGTCGTAGTTGGTGGTGATGCGGACGTCCTTGTTGTTGAACTCCAGCGTAAAGGGGTGCTCCGTCTCCCCCAGCCCGCAGTGGCTGCGGTCGATGCCCATGACCTCCATGAGATAGTCGGCAAAAGCCTTCTGCCGGTCGGTTGGGTATTCCAGATGCAGGAAGCTGTCGTCGATCTGAGGCTTCTCCCCGATGGCCCGGATCAGCGGCACGATGCCCTCCCGCAGCGTGTCGAAGAAGGCGTCCAGCTGCTTTGAATCCACCCCGCGCTCGTACTCGTTCAGCAGAGCGTCATAGGGGGCCTTTTCGGCGTCGTAGTAGACCGCAAATTTCCGGTTGTAGTCCACAAGCTCCTGCAAAATGGGGCAGAAGGAGGCAAAATCGTTGTTTTCCTTGGCCTTATGCCAGACATCGCTGGCCCGGTTGGTCAGCTCGGTGTAGGCCATATACTCCTCCGCCGGGATGCGGGTCATCTTTTCGCACTCGCGGCGCAGCAGCTCCACCTCCCGCTTGTGGAGGGGGTCAAGCTTGTCCTGTTCGGCGGCCAGCTCATCCAGCAGTGCCTTGGTCTCCGGGGCGGTCAGCAGCTTCTGGTGCTCTCCGGCCAGAATGCTCAGGGCCACGCCGCGGCCCTCGGCGGTGTTCTTGGGGGCCACCGTCACGGAATCCAGATACAGCGAGCTCTCCGCGCAGGTGAAGGCATACAGCTTCTTTTGCAGCCCATCCAGCTGCACCAGCTTTTCGGTCAATTCCATGGGTCGTTCTCCTTTTCAGTTCTCGGTCGGGAAGGCCGGGTTTTTCCAAAGAAATTTCCGCCGTGCTGCCGGGTCCGGGTCGGGGATCTCAAACTCATACCGCTCGGTGGCATTGATGATCGTGGTCGGGCCGTGGCTGCATACGCGGGGGAGTTTGGCATCGTAACTCAGGTGGATATGCCCATGCACGAACCACTTGGGCCGATACTCTTCCAGCAGGTCGTTGAAGCAGACGAAGCCTTTGTGCGCCTTGTCAAAGCCGTCGTTGATCCCGCTGGCCGGGGAGTGGGTCAGCAGCAGATCGATGCCTCCCGCCCGGTGAGCCTTGAACCAGAGCTTCCGCACCCGGCGGCGCATCTCCCTTTCGGTGTACTGGTAGGCTTCCGGGTCTTTGTTATAGCGGATGCTGCCGCCCAGCCCCATGATCCGCAGCCCTTTCCAGATATAAATTTCATCGTCCACGCAGATGCAGCCGCCCGGCTCCTCTTGGCGGTAGCTGCCGTCGTGGTTGCCGTGGACATATAAAATGGGGGCCGCTGTAAAATTGGTCAGATATTCGAGGTATTTCTTCGGCAGGTCGCCGCAGGAGAGGATCAGGTCGATCCCCGCAAGCCGCTCCTTGGTGCAGTAATCCCACAGTGCTTTGGAGGGGGTATCCGAAATCGCAAGTATCTTCACGTCCGCAATGCTCCATTCTGTTGAATTTTACGCTGGTTACAGCGGCATCCCTTTCAGGCTGCCCAGCCCGTTGATGGCTATCAGGCCGCGGGTCTTCACATCCAGATCTTCGTACTGCGGCAGCGCTCCTTCCACACACTCGCCCAGCCAATCCATTTCCATCAGTTCCTTGGGGGTGTAATTGTCGCCCTGCGGCACTTTTTTCACATGGCCCTGTGCGTAGAGCCCGCCCGCCGGGAAGATGGCCAGCTCATGCTTCTGGAGCGCCTCGGCGATGAGGTTCAGCAGTTGGGCGGTGCCGCCCGCCAGCTCCTCGTAGTAGTCCACCCGCTCGGCGTCGCTCTGGAGGCCCCACCAATAGTTCACGGCCTTGCCGCTGGCTTCGCTCCCCCATGTGCCGTTGAAGATGGAGCGGATGATGCCGATATAGAACACTTCCCACTTCCACACCGGCAGAGCCACCGGCTGCAAGCTGCCGTCCGGCAAGCGTCGGCACAGGCCATAGTCCCGGTTACTGCCCGCCGGCTCGTTGCTGCTGCGGGTGTAGAGCAGGGTGATATCCTTTCGGTCGGAGAAGTTCAGCGGCTGTCCCTCCACCGGCGCACAGGCCCAGCGCAGTACCACATGGGCGTCCGGCCGCACCGCCCGCAGACCGCGCGCGAAGGCGTTGACCGCCGCGGGCACACCGTAGACCGGGTTCGCGGCCACATAGCCCACCCGGTCGGTCTTGGAGAGGATGCCCGCCAGCATACCCAGCAGGTAATTCACCTCGTAGGTGCGGGGATAATAGGTGCGCACCAGCGGGTGCGGCGTGTTGAGGCAGCAGTTCAGGAACTTCGTTTTGGGGTGCTGAGCCGCCACCTTCAAACAGGCCGGCCGCATCCGGATGCTGGTGGTGAACACCACATCTGCGTTGTCGTGGGCCACCTCTTCCAAGATCTGCTCCGCGTCCACCTCCGGGGAAACGTTCTCCCGGTTGGTGATGAGGAGCCGGTCCCCGAATTCGGCTTTCAGGGCCTCAATGCCCTTTTCGTGGCCCCGCACCCACGCGCTCGTCTTGGCGTCGTACTCGTGCAGGAACACCACCTTCAGTTGGCTGGGCTTCTGGGCAAAGATGTTCAGCTTGCTCAGCAGCGGCTCGCTGCCCGGTTTCGGCTCCAGCGAGAGCTGGACGGCGTGGGGCTCCGTCAGGATCTTGATCTCGTCCCACAGTCGCGAAAGGTTTTCCCGCACCTGCGCCGGGGTGGACTGGCACGCATCCGAATACCGGTAGACCGACAGATACACCAGCAGCGCGTCGCCGGGGGTCAGGTTCAGGGCCGAACCGCCCAGCGCGTAGAACTGCTGGCTGAACATGGTGTACAGCGCCGAGAAGTTCAGCCGGTCGTCGTCGCTCCACGCTTCCTCCGACGCTTTGCAGACCAGCGTCTGCAATTTGGCGTAGCCGCCCAGCTTCGAGAAGCGGACGTTGTTCACCTTGGACAGTTTATAGAAATCGAGGAACTCGTAGTAAATTTTATTTTCCAGCGTGTCGTTCCGCGCCGGGATCAGCCGGGTCACGGTGCCGGGGACGGTGACGGCCTCGTAATATTTGAGGACGGACACCCGCTTGTTGCCCTCCTGCACATAGAACCGGTTCAGGTATTCGTAGGCGATGATGGGGGTGTGGATGCCCTCTTCCAAGTGGGCGTCGCACAGGTTCGACCACTTGACCGCGAACTCGGTGCCTTCGTCCAGCAGGGGCATGAAGTTTGCCGCAAAGGCCGTGTGGCGGCCGTTGGTCTTGGTGCCCACGATGCTCTCGGCAGGGATGTCCACCAGCCCCAGCGGCTCCTGCGCCACGATATCCACCCCGGAAAGGATCTCATCCAGCACCTCCAGATAAGGCGACTGGCCCCGCGCCACACAGGCACGGTAGGCACGCTGACCCGCGCGCAGAGCGTTTTTATAATCTTCCAGCATAGCAAGACTCCTTTCAAAGAATGCAAAGCTGATTTTCCTTTTTTCAGAGCCTGCGGCTCCAAGGACAGTATACCATGAAATTTTGATTTGTGGGAGACTTTCTCCCCCAAAGGTGTTGATTTCCATTCTTTTTTCAGGTACGATAAATAGAAAGATCGAATTTTGAGAGGTAGTCACTATGCAAACGGAACAGCTGCCCCGTCTGGAAGCGGGCGAATACCCCGGCGGCATCTGGTATTACGAACCCCACACCTACCAGCCCTACCGCTACGTTCTGGGCCGGGTGGGCAGACATCCGCTGGTCTGCATCGGCATCAACCCCAGCACCGCTCAGCCCGGTGCGCTGGACCCCACCCTGAAAAGTGTGGAGCGCCTTGCCGCCGCCAACGGGTTCGACAGTTGGATCATGTTCAACGTCTACCCCCAGCGCGCCACCGACCCCAACGATATGGACAAGACCCCCGACCGCGCCCTCTGCCACGAGAATCTGCGCTGGCTCAAGGCCGTCCTCGCCGAGACCGAGCCGACCATGTGGGCCGCATGGGGCACCCTGATCGAGAAGCGGGACTATCTGCCCAGCCTGATGCGGGAGATGGTGGCCCTGACCCGTGAGCGGGACATCCCGTGGGTCACCTTTGGCAAGCGGAGCAAAAAGGGCCACCCCCACCACCCCCTCTACCTGCGCAAGGATTCCACCCCGGAACCCTTTGATGTGGAGAACTATCTCGACACCTGTTTTTGATTTTTTCAGGAGGGCTGCACCATGACACCGGAACGCTATCAGAAGCTTTTGCACTGGATGGAGGCCCACCCTGCGGTCAGAACGGCCGTCATTGCCCTCAACCGCTGGCTCCCGGCGGTGCCCTTCGTCTGCTACCCGTTGCTCCTCGTGCTGTTGAACGTCCAGTGGTTCCGGCTGCTGCAAGTGGGGCTGAACCAAGCCGCTCTTGATTTTATGCAGCTCATCGCCCGCGCCATTCTCGTGCCGGGGTTCGTCTTCCTCGGCGGAACGGTGCTGCGGGCCAAGCTCAACTTCCCCCGCCCCTATGAGCAGCCCGGCTTCACGCCGCTGGTGGAAAAGGAGACCCACGGCCATTCCTTCCCCTCCCGCCATGCCCTGAGCGCGGCGGTGCTGGCAATGGTCTGGCTCTACTTCTATCCCGCCGCCGGGGTCGCCATGGTGGTCGTGGCCGCCGCCATCTGCGTGCTGCGGGTGCTGGCCGGGGTCCACTTCCCGCGGGATGTCCTCGCCGGGGCAGCGCTCGGTTTTGCACTTGGCTATGTCGGAATGTGGATTTTCTGACCGCATCGTGCCCCGCCCGGCGAAAAAATTTCAAAAAAATTGGTATTTCTGCTTGACAGAACCGGATGGGTATGGTATTATATCTCTCGCAGCCCGCCGCCGACGGCCCGCTGCCCAAGATAAGGAACCCAATGGGATAACAACGTGCGCCCGTAGCTCAGGTGGATAGAGCAACTGCCTTCTAAGCAGTGGGCCGGGGGTTCGAGTCCCTTCGGGCGCATTTATGTGGTGCCCATAGCGTAGTCGGTTAACGCGCCAGATTGTGGATCTGGAGACCGTGGGTTCGAGTCCCACAAGGCACCCTCTTAAAAAAGATGCAGAAGCGATTGCTTCTGCATCTTTTTTTGTCACAGTGCCTTGTGGGGCTCGAACAGGGCGGCGGTGCTTTGCACCGCAAGCGATCAGCCCACTGGGCTGTCGCTTAGCCCGCGGGTCCTAGACCCCTAGGAATGTCTACCGGGGCTGCTGCATCTTTTTTTATCACAGTGTCTTGTGGGGCTCGAACAGGGCGGCGGTGCATTGCACCGCAAGCGATCAGCCCACTGGGCTGTCGCTTAGCCCGCGGGTCCTAGACCTCTAGGAAGGTCTACCGGGGCTGCTCCCTCATGCTTTCTGCCCGAAAGCAGCCGGGTCCCAAAGCCTGTATTCTGTTCTTCCCGTTCAAACAAAATCAGCCGCAGCGCAGGAAAAAGCATCTCCTGCACTGCGGCTGTTTGTTTAGCTGTTGAGCTGCCTCATGATTCTGGCCACCTCCCCGCTGCTGTACCCCTCTTTCAGCAGCTCGGTGCGGATGGCCGCATCATTCTTGCCCTGACTGCGCATCCGGGCGGCGGTGTAGGGCACGGTGCCGCCGGAGGAAACGCCGCTCTTGCCCACGGTCAAGCCGCCGGTGCTGCCCAGTTGGCCGGTGCTGCTTTTCGCCGCCGCATCCGCGCTGGCCTTTTGGACCTGCTGCGCCGCCTTCGACTGCTTCAGCGCCCATTCCCCCTTCGCGATGTTCAGCCGTTGGCTGGTCACATCGTTGGTGAACTGCTGCTGGCGAAGCTTGTCCTGATACTGCTGCTGGGCAAGGGTGTTGTCGAACTGCTGCTGCGTCAGGCCGTCCTGATACTTTTTCTCCTGCATCTGCTGGTTCCACGCGGTGTCGGCGCGGTCGGCCTCGTAATCGCGGTTGTTGGCGTAGATGTTGTATCCGGTGTTCAGCAGCGAACCGGCCAGCGAGCCGAGGCCCGTGGTGCCGGAGACCAGAAGCTGCACCGCGTCGCCCACGACGCCCAGCGCCGTGACGGCATTGTTGAACCACTGCTGCTTCTTGGCCGCCTGCTGCTGTTCCTGCTGGGAATAGTAACCGTACAGGGTGTTCAGGCGGCTCAGGTAGTCCTGATACCGGCCGTAATCCTTCTGGTAGGCGCTGTTGTAGGCGCTGCCCAACTGTTCAAGCTGGGTGTAATAATCCGAAAGTTTCTGGTTGTACAGCCCCTGCGCGTTCTGTTCCTGCGCGCTGAGCTGGTCCAGCCGAGTCACAAGGGCATCGCCGCTGCTGTCGTAGGTGTCCAGTGCCAACTGGTACAGGGTCGGGATGGCCAGATTCAGCGCCCCGATCTGCTGCTGGTACGCTTGCTGGGCCACGCTGGCCGCGTAGCTGGAGCCGTAGCCGCCGGTCAGCGCCGCCGCCTGTGCCGCTGCGTCCGCGCTGGCGTTGTGGGCGTTCTGGGTGTACACCTGTGCATACTGGTGGTAAAGCGGGTCATTGACGTAATTGTAGCTGAAGTCCTTCTTCTCGTTCAGGTCGTCCAGCGCCGCGTCGATCCGGTCCTGATATTTGCTTTCATAGTCGCCGGGGCGGTTCTCCTGCAGTTCCTTCAGGGCATTGCCCGCCGCCGTCACGCTCTCAGAGGGGCGGTACCCCGCCGAGGCCAGCGCGTTCTGCACCTCCTGTCGGCTGTTCAGCCCCTCGGTGGAATAGGATCTCTTCCTTTCGTCGTTCGCCATAGGTTCTCCTTTCTCCTCACAGGCTGCGCAACTTGGTGCCCAGCTCATCCGATACGTTTTCGATGTCCAGATTGGTCAGCACATATTGCAGCTGCTCCTGCATCTGGTAGAGGTAATTCCGCAGTGCGCGGGCATCCTCCGGGTCCATATTGTCGCTGAGTTTCGGCAGTCCCAGCTTGCTCAAACCGGAAACACTTGCCATCCGTCACACCTCCTGTTCTAAAATGCCGCCCCGCGCCGAAGCGATGGTCCGCGCCAGACTGCGCAGGGTGATCTGCCCTTCGCCGCGCAGCCGGAGCCGGAGCGTGCTGCACCGGCGGGGCACAAAACTCTGGTCAAAGTTCTTCCGCTGGCCGCTCACCTGCCACGCGGCCACAGGCTCCCACCCGCCGCCGTCATAGCTCACTTCCAGCGCCACGGTGCTGGCGCAGTCGGCGTCCAGCCGGAGGGTCAGCCGGGAGAGGTAGCGGTCCTCCGCCCCATCCAGCCCGATATCCCCCGTGATGAGTTCAAAGGGGATGGTCGCCTCCACGCCCTCGGTGGTCTGCCAGTCGCTTTCGCGGCTGGGGTCGGCAGCCCAGATGTCCGCCCCGTCCCAGAGGTAGAGCTGGCCGCCGGTGCTGGCCATCTCGTAGGAGCAGCCGTTCTCCTCCTGCCACAGGCCCCGCTCGGTGTCGTAGACCAGCAGCCGCTCTTCAGGCTTCTCCCCGCCGCTGTCCCGCACGAGATACAGGTAATACCGTCCATCCAGCGCACCGCCCACGGCTGCCCGCACATTGGACAGCCGGGCGGTGTTCAGTTTTTCGGATACCTTGCTGGGCACGCTGCCGTCCCACGCCATCACACCGTCCGGCGAGAGGTAGTACAGCGTCTCGTTCAGCACGCAGAGGCTGCGGCTGGCGTTCCGCGCCACGCCCCGGCAGCAGATGGCGCTGAGCTGAAAGTCCGAGGGCTTGGAGCCGTACAGCTTGTGGATGCAGTTCTCCTTGAAAAAGAGCACATAGCCCAGACAGGTGGACGCGCCGGTAAAATCCCCGTCGCTGCCCACGGTCACGGCGTAGCTGTCCTCCGCGATGCCCCGGTAGGAGAACCAGTTGGTCGGGTCGCCCAGCTTGCAGCCGTAGATGGCATTTTCCGCCTTGGAGCAGCCCCACAGCCGGTTGTCGCACTCGGTCAGGTAATCGAGATCGGGCACCCGCCGCTCCAGCCGGAACGGGTCAGGGCTGCCCTCCAAGCCGCTGCCCTTGCCGTCGATGCTCCTCCAGCGGATGACGTCTCCGCTCTTGGTCAGGGTGCCGTAGAAGTAATCGCCGCCGGGCTCGGCCCGGACCTGCACCCAGTCCTCGCCGCGGGCGTAGACGATGCGGTCGCCCTTCAGCCCCTTCCAATACCCGCCATCGTCGTCCTTGATGCCGCTCAGCGTCACGGTATCCCAGACTGCAAAATCGGCCCCGATGCCCTTGCACTCGATCCGGCACCAGTTCAGTTCAATGGCCGACCAGTTGCCCGAAGCCTCGCTGTAGATTTCGAGGATGCTTTCGCTGCTGTAGGGCACCTGCGAGTTGACCACCTTGAGGAACAGGTCGCCGTCTGCGGGGTCTGTCGGCTCCTTGGGGCCCCGGTTCTTGACGGTGTAGGTCTTCCCCGCCGCGTCGCAGGGCGTCAGCACCACATCCGCGTTCCCATTCGTCCACGCCGCCGCCAAGGGCGTCACGGACAGGTCTTTCGTATCAAAAGCCGCCTTGTCCGGGAAGATGATGATCTTGGTGCCCATGCCCACCAGCACCTTTTTGCTGTCGGTCACGGCGTTTTCCACGGTCTGCACCGTCTGCGGGGCGTCGTCGGTGCTGTAGCAGAGATTCGTTCCTTCCACCACCAGCAGCCCGTTCAGGTGGTACATTCCGTTCACGGGGGCCGCCGTCCGCAGCCTCCGGCGGGGGATGCGGGTGCTCAGCGCCGGAAAATTCCGGGCCGAGAAATTCTTGCCGCTGCTGCATTCGGCCTCGGTGCAGCTGTACGTCTCGTTCAGCCCACCGAAGGCCCGCAGCAGGGTGCGGGTGTTTTTCAGCCCCGCACGGTTTGCCAGTGCCATGGTTTTTCCCTCCTCACCAGCGCCAGCGCACCCGGCGGCGGGGCAGGTTCTCCTGCCGCAGCCCGGCGGCCAGCCCGCTCAGGATGCTGTTGTACTGCGCCTGTTCCCCGGCGTAGCGGTCGGTCTCCCCCAGCGCCGCGTCGATGCGGGCGCAGAGGAAATGCGGGTAGAGGGTGTCGTAGGGCACCGGCACCAGCAGCTCCGTGTTGTCCGGCAGGGTGCTGCCAGACCATGCCGCATCGGCACCGACTTTTTCGTACCCGGCCGCGCCGCTTTTCTCAAAATACAGCTTGCGCAGCATGGCGTCCTCCTCGCAGAGCCAGCGTCTGCGCGTCTCGTCCGAAAGCTTGCACCCCGGCCGCAGCTCTGCGGCGCGGTCCAGTGCTTCTCTAACGGTCATCTCATCGCTCCTTTCGAAAAAGGCCCGGCTGGGCGATCTTCCCGGCCGGGCCGCTGTTTGTTACTGTACGCCGTTTTCGGCAGCCGCGATGCGGGCGGCGGTCCGCTCGTCCTGCATCTGGCTGTGCTCCAGCACCTCGGCCACCTCCGGCGGCACCTCCACCTCAACGCCCCGGCGGATCTTATAATTCACCCCGTTGACGCTGACGAACAGATCCTCCTTGTACCGGCTGTTGTCCTTGAAAAGCTTGATTTTCATATGACTCCTCCTTAGTTCGCGGATGCGCTGGCCGAGTAGCTCGACACACTTTCAATGCGGATCATGTACTGCTCCACCAGACGCTCGGCGGCGCGCATTCCCTTCCAGCCCACGGACGCACGCTGGTTCAGCGGGTCATCACCGTAGCCCAGTTGCTTGACGATGTGCTCCAGACCGCCGCCTTCCAGCTCGGTCACGCCGTAGGCGTGGGCGCCCAGCACCAGCGTGCCGAACACGGCCAGACCCGCCGGGCAGGTGGCGTCCTTCCAGATCTTCGCCTCGCTGGTCTCGATGAAGCGGATGTTGCCCAGCTTGCCGATCTCGCCCCGGAACATGGCCTCCGGGTCCGCGTACTTGTGCACCTCGATGAACTCCTTGCTGGTCTTCAGGTCGTAGGCAGCATAGGGGTGGATGATGGCGATGTAGCTGTCGCCGATGGGGTCGGCGTTCATGGCGCCAAGCTGGGCGGCGGCTCGGAAGAACAGCTTCGGGGTCAGGGTGCAGGTCTTGTCCAGATTGGCGCGGCTCTTCACAACGGACTCGGTGCCGTCCTCCGCCACCTTGGGCGCATAGATGACATTGGTGCCGCCGGCCAGCACATCGCGGGTGATGCTGTCCATGGTGCGGCCCGCCTGACTGGCCAGCACGCGGGTGGCCTGTACCACATTGTTGTCGATGGCGGTCATCTGCAGCTGGTCGGTCAGCGGGGTCCAGCCGCCGTACTGGTGCAGGTCGCTGGTGATGGTGGTCACGTTCAGGGCCTGACCGTTGGGGGTCACGCCCTCGGTCAGCGGGGTGGTCGCCTTGGGCAGGCTGTCGTACTTGCGGAACTCGATGGTCTTGCCGCCGTTCTGGG
>ERZ1034781.349-NODE-349-length-25444-cov-10.457954_pt1 | contig 25444 bp, 22 predicted proteins | sample MGYA00520700_ERZ1034781 | MGnify/ENA primary metagenome ERZ1034781 (study PRJEB33766, sample SAMN09781709) | gut metagenome | biome: gut microbiome | host: Homo sapiens | place: Madagascar | study: EMG produced TPA metagenomics assembly of the PRJNA485056 data...
GGTGTACCGGTGGCTCACCCGGCAGACCCCCGGCGTGCTGCGGCAGCTGGAGCGGGAGTTCGTGACCGACGACCACCGCCTGTGGCCCAAGGACGCCCCCGACCAGCCCCAGCAGATGCCTACTCCCCTGCCCCAGAAAACGTGGCAGAAGATCGGCGAGCGGATGCAGACCGAACTGGAACTGCGGGACAAGGAAGCGGGCGAGGGAGCCGACAACCTGCGCGAACAGGTCAAAGCCGCCAACCGCAGCCGCCGCAGCTACCGGGACTTCCTCCGCCGCTTCTGCGTCACGCGGGAGGAGGTCCACCTTGACCCGGACGAGTTCGACCTGAACTTCTACACCTACGGCCTCTCCGTCTATGGGAACATGCCCCTCATCGAGCCGCTGGAAACGCGGGAGAGCAAAAAGATCGAGGAACTGGCCCTCGTCATCGACACCAGCTATTCCACTTCCGGTGAGCTGGTGCGGGCCTTTCTGGCGGAGACCTACACCCTGCTGAAGGGGCGGGAGAACTTCTTCCACCGGATGAACCTCCACCTCATCCAAGCGGACAATGCCGTCCGGCAGGACCTGCTGGTCCGGAACGAGGACGAGCTCATCCACGCCATGAACCACTTCCAGCTCCGGGGCGGCGGCGGAACGGACTTCCGCCCGGCCTTTGCGTACGTCAGCCAGCTTTGCGCCGAGAAAAAGTTCTCGAATCTGCGGGGACTGCTCTACTTCACCGACGGCATGGGCAGCTACCCGGCCCGCCGCCCGGCCTATGACACCGCCTTTTTGTTCCTTGGCGACCGCTTCGACGACGCCAATGTTCCGCCATGGGCCATGAAGGTGGTGCTGGACGAGGATGAATTCACCGGCCCGTCCGCCAAGGCGGCTTCGGCTCTCGCCGAAGCGCTGAACGACGAGGACGACCCCTACCGCGAACTGAACAACACCTGAGGATGTGAGGAAGCTTTATGAATATCCAACGAGCCAAGCAAGAGATCGAACATACCGTCAAAGCCTATCTGGCCAAGGACGCGCTGGGCGAATACGCCATCCCGGCCATCCGGCAGCGCCCCATCCTGCTGATGGGCCCTCCGGGCATCGGCAAGACGCAGATCATGGAACAGGCGGCGCGGGAATGCGGCGTGGCGCTGGTGGCTTACACCATCACCCACCACACCCGCCAGAGCGCCGTGGGTCTGCCCTTCATCCGCCAGCGCCACTACGGCGACAAGGACGTTTCGGTGACGGAGTACACCATGAGCGAGATCATCGCCAGCGTCTACGCCAAGATGGAGGCTACGGGCCTGAAGGAAGGCATCCTCTTCATCGACGAGATCAACTGTGTCTCCGAGACGCTGGCCCCCACCATGCTGCAATTCTTGCAGTGCAAGACCTTCGGCAATCAGGCAGTTCCGGCGGGGTGGGTCATCGTGGCAGCCGGCAACCCGCCGGAGTACAATAAATCCGTCCGCGATTTCGACATCGTCACCCTCGACCGTGTCCGCCGGATGGACATCGAGCCCGATCTGCAGGCGTGGAAGGACTACGCCCGCACGGCCCGCATCCACAGCGCCATCCTGAGCTACCTCGACCTCCACCCCCAGAACTTCTACCAGATCAACGCCGACGTGGACGGTACTCAGTTCGTCACCGCCCGCGGCTGGGAGGACCTGTCCAACCTGCTGGACACCTACGAGGCGCTGGGCCTCAAGGCCGACGAGTCGCTCATCCGCCAGTACCTCCAGCACGAGAAGATCGCTGAGGACTTCTCGGCCTACCTCGACCTTTATTATAAGTACCGCGACGACTACGGTGTGGAGGAGATCTTGGCCGGTCAGGCCAAGCCCGCCGTCTTTGCCCGGCTGCTGAACGCCCCCTTCGACGAGCGGCTCAGCCTTGTCAGCCTGCTCTTGTCCGGCCTGAACAACCGGTTCACGGCCTCTCGTCAGGCCGATGCCGCTGCCGATGGGTGCTACGATTTCCTGCGGGAAGCCAAACAGGGCTTTGCCACCCTGCCGGAGGATATCCCGGACGGCCCGGCCACCCTGTTCAGCCAGATGATCGCCGACTACGACGCCGAGACGAAGCGCCAGCGGGAGGCCGGGCTGCTGAGCCGGGAGGCTGCGGCCACTCGGCTCACGGTCTGTGCTGCCCTCCGCAAGTGGGAAGCGGAACTGCGCCACGCCAATGCCGTGGGCACCAAGGAAGCCTTCGAGCTGCTCCGCACCCAGTTCCAGACCCTCGCTGACGAGCGGGACAAGGCGCAGGAAACGGCCTCTGCCGCGCTGGAAGCTGCCTTCGACTTCATGGAAGCGGCTTTTGCGGAAGGGCAGGAGATGGTGGTCTTCGTCACCGAGCTGACGCTGGCCCCCGCCGCCCATGCTTTCATCACCGAAAACGGCTGCGACCGGTACTTCCGTTACAACAAAGACCTGCTGCTGGATCACCGCAAGGTCGCCTTGCAGCAGGAGCTGGCTGCGGAAGAGCGCCGCCATGGGGGAATGTGAGCCGTGGGGGAAAGTCTGCTCTTCAGCCTGAACAGCACCATGCCGCTGTTCTTTATCATGGTGCTGGGCTGTCTGCTCCACCGCAAAAACTTCCTGACCGACGACTTCGTGGCCATGGCCAACAAGTTCGTCTTCCACGTGGCGTTGCCGGTGCAGCTCTTCCGGGACCTTGCCACCATGGACGTCCGGGCCAGCTTTGACGGGGCCTATGTGCTCTTCTGCGCCGCAGCCACCACGGCCAGCATTCTGGTCATCTGGGTGCTGGCAAGGCTGCTGCTGAAGGATAAGCACATCGTGGGCGAGTTCGTTCAGGCGTGCTACCGCTCCTCCGCCGCCATCCTCGGCGCGGCCTTCATCCAGAACATCTACGGCACCTCCGGCATGTCGGGCCTGATGATCCTCGGCAGCGTGCCGCTGTACAACATCTTTGCCGTGGTCATCCTGACGCTGGAAAGCCCCTCGTTTTCTCGATCGGCCAAAAGCGGCATGGGGGAAAAGATCAAAAAGAGCCTCAAGGGCATCGTCACGAACCCCATCCTGCTGGGCATCGCGGCGGGTTTTGTGTGGAGTCTGCTCCGGCTGCCCATGCCGACTATGGTGAACAAGACCCTGTCCAGCCTCGCCGGGCTGACCAGCCCCTTGGCGCTGCTGGCCATCGGTGCGGGCTTCAAGGGCCGCGCGGCGCTGGCCTACCTGAAGCCTACCGCCGTGGCCACCGTGACCAAGCTCATCCTCCTGCCCGCCATCTTCCTGCCCATGGCGGTGCACTTCGGCTTCACCGACCAGAAGCTCGTCGCCCTGCTGGTCATGCTGAGCAGCGTGACCACCCCGGCGGGCTACGTCATGGCCAAGCAGATGGGCCACGAGGGCACCCTCACCGGCAGTGTCTGCGTCACCACCACCTTCTTCAGCGCCCTGACCCTGACCTTCTGGGTCTTCTGGGCAAGAAGCAATGGGTTTATTGCGTGAGGAGAAAAGGCTGCATACTCCCTCCGTCATCGCTGACGCGATGCCACCTCCCTCTGAGAGGGAGGCTTTCACAGCTAACCGTTACGCCAAGGCTCCCTCCGAGAGGGAGCTGGCACGGCAAAGCCGTGACTGAGGGAGTATGCGGTTTTTTATTTTGTAAAAACACAACAAAAAAGCATCTTGAAATTCATCAAGATGCTTGGTGGTTGCGGGGGCCGGATTTGAACCAACGACCTTCGGGTTATGAGCCCGACGAGCTACCAGACTGCTCCACCCCGCGATATTTACTTGTCTTGCGTCAGCCTCTCGCTGACTGCTCAAGTATAATACCACAGGGCGGGGAGAATGTCAAGCGTTTTCCGAAATTTTTTTCGGGTTTTGTTCCGGGCGGGGGCAGGTCACTTTGCGTCCTTTGGGTTCGGGCGCTTTTTGCGGGGGTGGCGGACCTGATAGAACACCACGCCGCACGCCGCGCCGATGACGATGGCGGGCCATGCGCCCATGAGGAAGACCACGACGGCCTGTGCCCCGGCGGTGAAGTTCGACCAGCCGTTCTTGGCGGCGTCGGCCAGCCGGGCGGCGAAGCTGGTGCCGGTGGTCAGGGTCTCGACCTCGTCAAGGGTGATGTTCACGGTGCAGTAGGAGACCTGCTGGCTGTACCAGTTGAGCTGGCTCTGGTAGCTCTCGATCTGGTACTGGACATCGCTCAGGGAGGACTCGATCTGCAACAGGTCTGTGAGGTTGTCCGCGCTGGCTTGCAGCTCCTGCAGACGGGTGCGCTGGGCGGTGAGGTTGTCGAGCCGGGCTTCAATGTCCATGTACTGCGTGGTCACATCCTCGGCGGACTCGCTCTTGCTGGTCACACTGCCCGCCTGTTCGGCGGCATCAACGAAGGCGTCATAGGAACTCTCCGGCACCCGCAGCGTCAGGGAGAGAGTGCGGGTGCTGTCGGTACTGTCGGTGTACTCGCTGCTGGACTCCAGATAGCCGTCCACACTGGACAGCGTATCGTTCAACTGCTGGTAGGCCCAGTCGTAGTCCTTTGTCTCGATGGAGAGGTAGGTGGTGTAGATGATCTTCGCGTTGTCGGCGGTACGGGCAGCGGTGTCGTTCTCCACATTGCCGGAGGTCAGCAGGGTGCTGCCGGAGGTGTTCACGGCGCGGTCGGCGCTGTAGGCGGAACCACCTGCGTCCGCCATGGAGTAGGTGGCCAGCTCCGGGGCGGCCTCGTAGGCAGCGGCGGTGCTGGATGCCGACCCGCCGGAGAGCAGGGTGACGCTGGGCAGGGAGCCGACGCGGGCAGCCCCGTAGAGGATGCCGCCGCACAGCGCCGCACAGGCGGCGGCTTCCAGCACCCGCCGGCCGGGGAAGCGGATGGCCTTTTTCTTCTTCGCGGGCTCCGGTACGGGGACCGGGGTCAACTGGGGTTTCGGGGTGGCGCCGGAGGCGTCCGCCTTGGCTTGCATCGCCAAGAGCTTGGCCTTCAGGCCCTCTGAGGCGTGCAGGTCATCGACCTCCATCTTGTACTCATACCACCTCATCTTCGATCTCCTCCTTCAGCATGGTATGTAGCTGTGCGCGGGCGCGCCGCAGCCAACTGAGCACCGTATTGGTGGGGGCCCCCAGCATCCGGCCTACTTCCGCGGCGGTGTAGCCCTCATAATAGTGGAGGTACACGGCGTTGCGGTAGTTTTCCGGCAGGGCGCGGACCGCATCGAGCACGCTGCCGTCTTCTGTGGGGTCGGGGGCGGGGATATTCTCGTCCAATTCGGTGTCCTTCTGGCGCGCTGCACGGGTCAGGTCCCGGCAGCGGTTGATGGCGACGCGCAACAGCCAAGCCTTGAGGTGCTCCTCACTCTCAAAGCGGCCGTTGTAGTTCAGGAGCTTTTCAAATACGTCCTGCACCACGTCTTCAGCGTCCGCCGCGCAGCTGCAATTGTGGTAGGCTGCGCGGTAGACGGCGTCACTGTATCGCTGCACAGCCAGCGCAAAAACTTCGTCTTTGGTCAACTGTCCCATAAGTCTTACACTCCTTTGCGGCCCCGGTGGCCGGGGCTTGCTGGAAATCCTTGGTTCCAGAGGGACATTTCACCTAATACACGGCTGAAATGCCCCAATTATTGCAGGGTAGAATGAAAAGAATATAACAAAATCCTAACGTTTGTACAATCGCTGGAGCAACGCGATCCGCCCGGCGAGGTAGGTATCGGCCTTGGGGTGGGCGAGCCAGTGTTTGCCCGCCGCTTCCCGGCAGAGCCGCCGGGCCAGCGCGGCGGGGTCGGCGTCGATGGCTTCCACATCCCGCAGGGTGAGGGTCAGCGTCAGTGCGGCGGCGCAGTCCGGTAAAGGCGGCAGCGGGTCCTCCCAGACAAAGGGGGGCTGGAGCTGCACCGCGTAGACGGTGCGGGAGCACTCCTCGGTGAGGAGAAGAGCCGCCGGGGTGCCGTCCGGCAGGACGTGGAGGCTGCTGTATAAAATTTGGAGCATCCGGGGCGGGAGCAGCAGGGTGCGGCTCTCCGCCGGGGTCTCCGATAGGGTGAGGAAATCGGCGGCTTCGTCGGCGTAGATGCGCCGGGCCGGGGCCTGAAAGGCTGCATAGAGCGCGGGCAGCGCAAACACGCCCTCGCGGTCCAGCCCGCGCTGAAGAAGCTGATAGAATTCCGTCAGAGGATAGTCCGGGTTTGGCTGGGGCATCCCGAAATCCGGCCGGGAAAGGTGTCCTCCGCCCATCTGCACACCTCCTTCCATTTTGGGTGAATGCAATCACCCCAAGTATAGTGGATTCTGGACGGTTTGGCAAGCAAAAACGGAAATTGTAAACCTTTGGAAAACTTTATTGTTGACCGTCCGGGAGCGGCGGGGTATACTTTCAATCGTGACAAGAATCTTTTATACTGTGAGAGAGGACAACATGGAAAAGAAACTGACGACGTATCAAATGGCGGTCACGGCGCTGATGGCGGCTGTGATGTGTGTGCTGGGCCCCCTGAGCGTGCCCATCGGGGCCATCCCCATTTCGCTGGCCAATCTGGTCATCTGCTTCAGCGCATGGCTGCTGGGGCCGAAGTTCGGCACGTTGAGCGTGGCGGTCTATCTGGCGCTGGGCGCTGTGGGTCTGCCGGTGTTCTCCGGCTACGGCGCGGGCCTTGCCAAGCTGGCGGGCCCCACGGGCGGCTATCTGGTGGGCTACCTGCTGATGGCGTTCATCGGCGGCCTGTTCATCGAGAAGAGCAACGGCAGCCCGGTGGTTTCCGGCATCGGTCTGGTGCTGGGCGACGCGGCCTGTTATGTGCTGGGCACGGCGTGGTTCGTGTTCCAGATGCAGTGTGATCTGGGCTACGCGCTGGCGGTCTGCGTTTATCCCTTCATTGCACTGGACCTCGGCAAGATCGTGGTCTCCTGCATCGTCGGTGCGCTGATGCGCAAGCGGCTGATTCAGGCGGGCGTGCTGAAGCTGGCGTAACGAAAAGCGTTCTCCTTATATATTGTACGGCTCCTGTGCACGGGGTGCACACGGAAACCGGGCCTTTGCAATGCGGCAAGGACCCGGTTTCTTTCTTTTACGACCGTTTTCGCGCGGGTACTTGACAACCGGACAAGAAGGTTGTATGGTTAAAAGTGTTTGTGTGGGAACTTTAGGAAAGGAAATTTTCAGGAGGAAGAACGTGGCAGCAACCGTTTTGGAACCGCAAAAGAAAAAGACACGCCTGATGACAGAGGGCAGCATCTGGAAGAACATCCTGCTGTTTTCTGTGCCGCTGATCTTGGGCAACCTGCTTCAGCAGTTGTATAACACCGCCGACTCCATCATCGTCGGCAATTTCGTGGGCAGCAACGCGCTGGCGGCCGTCGGCTCCAGCGGCTCGCCCATTTTCCTGCTCATCGGCTTCAGTCAGGGCATCGCCGTGGGCGCGGGCGTGGTGGTGGCGCAGTACCTCGGCGCGAAGGATCGGAAGGAGGCGCAGGAGGCCGTCCACACCTCGCTGGCGCTGGCGGCGATCCTCGGCCTGATCCTGACCGTCGGCGGCATCCTCATCAGCCGCTCTCTGCTCACGGCCATGGACACCCCGGCGGAGGTGCTGGAAGACGCCGTGACCTATATGCAGATCTATTTCGGCGGTGTGCTGTTCAGCGTCGTGTACAACATGGCGGCGGGCATCCTGAACGCGGCGGGCAACTCCCAGCGGTCGCTGCTGTATCTGGGCATCGCGTCGGGCACGAACATCCTCCTCGACCTCGTGCTCATCGCGGGGCTGAAGATGGGCGTGGCCGGTGCGGCCATCGCCACGGACGTGAGCCAGCTCGTTTCCTGCGTGCTGTCGCTGGGCTTTTTGATGCGGGTGAACGACGACTACCGCGTGACCGCAAAGGAAATCAAGGTCCACAAGAAGATGGCTGCCCGCATCATCAAGGTGGGTCTGCCCACCGGCATTCAGAACATGGTCATCTCGCTGTCCAACATTCTGGTCCAAGCGGGCGTCAACGGCTACGGTGCCGCCGCTATGGCCGGTTTTGCGGCCTATATGAAGGTGGACGGCTTCAACATCCTGCCCATCATGAGCTTCAGCATGGCGGCCACCACCTTTGTGGGCCAGAACTACGGCGCGGGCAAGACCGACCGGGTGAAGAAGAGCATGTGGGTCACGCTGGGCATGGGCGTCGGCTACACCGTCCTCACCGGCGTGCTGCTGCTGGCCTTCCAGAACCCCATCATGCAGTTGTTCACCCGTGAGGCGGAGGTCGTGGCTTTTGGCTGCACCGCGATGCACTACTTCTGCCCCTTCTACTGGGAACTGAGCATCCTGCACGGCTTGGCGGGCACGGTGCGCGGCACGGGCAAGACCCTTCCGCCCATGGTGGTGCTGCTGGTTTCCCTTTGCGTGTTCCGCATCGGGTGGATCCAGTGGGTGCTGCCCTTCTTCCGCTCCATCGATGGCATCTTCGTCCTCTACCCGGTGTCGTGGGGTCTCGGCGCGGTGCTGATGATCCTTTACACATGGAAAGCAAATTGGCTGGAAACTTAAAAACATTCAGGAAAAACCTGCCAAAAACCGCCCCCAAAACGAAAAAAATTGCAAGGGGGGGGGGGGTAGAAACACTAAAAAAACAGTTGATTTTCGTAATTTTGGACCGTATAATAAAGGGCAAGAGCCGTTTTTTGGCAATGAAAACGATTTCATCTTTTTACGGAAAAGAGGGTGCCCCAAATGGAAACAACGTATCCCGAAAAATGCGAACGCTATATCCAGAACCTGCGCAGGGTACGGGCACTCTCCAAACCACAGTTTGCGCCGGAGACGGCCCCGGAGGCGCTGCTGGAAGAGATTCAGAACAACGCGGTGTGCTGCTTTGGGCTGATGCAGGAGAACAACGCCCTGCTGAATGAGCTGATCTATGTGCTGGACCCGAAAACGTTGACGGACGAGGAGATCACCAACCTCGAAGCCTTTGCAGGGCGGCTGTTCAACTTTGGCAACAGCGAGGACTGCGGCGTGGCCTACAAGATCCACAGTCTGCTGCTGGAAGCCGCCCGCTTCCGCGAGGACGACCGGATGATCGTGAAGGAGCTTTACTACAACGGCATCACCCTGCATTACCTCAACGTCCGGGACGACGACCATGGGATCAATCTGCTGGAATCCCGCATCCATGCACACTTTATGGAAGCGGCCAGCTATATCAGCAGGTACGAGGAGATGGACACCGAGACGCGGCAATACATCATCCGCAGCCTCGGCAACATCCGTCTGACGGTCTCCCGCCAGACAAAGGCGGACTGCAAGCGGTATCTTGAGCTGTTCGACCTCGCCATGGGCATCATCGAGTCGCCCTATTATCAGGAGCTGGATCCGGACATCCCGTGGCAGCGGTTCATTTATGCCATGCACATGGATCAGATGACCTTGATGGCTTACCTGCGCCACCACGATGACCCTGTGGTAGCGCAACGAATGTTGAAATCGGCAGCCTACGTTTATGAGCATCAGAAGGCCAACAAGGGGGACGAATCCCGCTTGCAGAACTGGCGGGTGAATTACTTCTACCATGCGGCGCGCTACCATGCCGGAAAAGGCACGGCTCGTGCTGTGGTGGAAGACCTGTTGGACATGATCGACCAGACCGGCGCACGGGATTACTCGCCGGACGGCATCAACCGCAATCTGACGGGTGCGGCTTATATCTTCTATTACGAAACGCTGATGACCGAGCAGGAGCGCACGGAGCTGGCAGACCGTATTGCAAAAGAACGGAAAGCGGCCCACCGCTATCTGGACGAGATGCCCAGCAACGAGTACCCCCGCGTGGCAAGCTTTGCCATCCGGGAGCTTATCATCGCACAATCGGACGCCAAGCAGTTTGATGCGCACACGGTGCTGGGCAGCATTCTCCTCGGCCATAAGCCCACCGAGGTCCACTCCACCATGGTAGCCCACCTGACCAAGGCCCTCATCAGGCGGCTGATCGATACCGACCCCGCTGCAGTGGTGGGCCTGAAGGGCTGCAAGAATGTGGCCGAAGTGGCGGCGCGGAAGGCCGAACTGCTGGACACCGCCTACGAGTGCGGCCTGTATCACGACGTCGGCAAGAGCGCCATCATCCAGAACATCGACAACAACGGCCGCCGTCTCATCGACGAGGAGTTTCAGGGCATCCAGACCCACCCGGCCATCGGCTGTGGGCTGCTACAGGAGGCCGGGTGCGGCAAGTACATGGCCCCGGCGGCCCTCTACCACCACCGCTTTTATAACGGCCAAGGCGGCTATCCCAAGGATGTGCCGCCCTGCCCGCCGGAAGTCAAGGTCATCGTGGATGCGCTGAGCGTGGCGGACTCGCTGGATGCGGCCACGGACAACATCGGCCGCTGCTACCAGATGGCCAAGCCTTTCCGCACGCTGGTGGGGGAGCTGAAAGCCCAGAGCGGCACCCGCTACGCTCCCAAAGTGGTGGCCCTGTTCGACGACAAGGATTTCTGCGCAGAGTTGGCGCAAAGGCTGGACGAGAAGCGCAAGGAGGTCTATTTGCAGGCTTACCACATCGGCAGAGAAAAATAAACCGTAAAACCTTCCATTTCCTTTGCATATATGATACAATATCTAGCAAGAGTGCACAAGAAGAGCGGCACGCGCAGAGGGGTAAGAGATGGAAACGTTGCGAAACCTATTGTTATATGGCGGTGTCGAGCCGGATGTTTACAGGAACTGCCGGGACGAGCTCCGGAAGGAGAACAGGGCGAAGCTGGTGTTTTTCCTTTCCATCGCGATCTTTTTTTTACTGATCGCCATGATGATCTGCTGCATGGTGAAATCGCTGGCCGGGGGGTTCATCCCCTACGTCGGGGCGCTGGCAAGCTACCTTGCGCTGCTCAGCGTCACCCAAGGCTTCCCCGATGAATACATGGTGCTGGCCATCTGCGCCGACGGCTTTCTGGCAGTGTGCTACCTGCTGGGCATCTATCTGGGGTGTTTCATCTACACCGACCAGCCTGCCACCTGCTTCCACATCCTTGCGGTGGTGCTGCCCATGCTCTTTACCCGCCCAGCCCTGTGGAACATCCTGCGCACCGCGCTGTACGAGGGTGTCTTCGCCTGCTGCGTGGTGACGTTCAAGCCCCCGGAAGTGGCGGCCATGGATCTGATGGACGCGGGACTGTTCGGGCTGATGGCCTGTGTGATCTCCACCTACTACGTCCGCGCCCTGACCGACAACGTGGTGGCGCGGTGCAAGCTGAAGGTCATCGCCGAGACCGACCTGAACACCCAGATCCCCAACCGCAACGCCTACGAGAACCATATGCACGAGTACCCCCTGCGCTGTGCCAACAGCCTGAGCTGCGTCTATGTGGACGTGAACGGGCTGCATGAGCTGAACAACACCAAGGGCCACGACGCCGGTGACGTGATGCTCAAGATCGTGGCGCAGGAGATGACCAAAATTTTCGGCCGCAAGGATACCTACCGCATCGGCGGCGACGAGTTCGTGGCCTTTGTGGTGGACACCGACCTCCGCCATGTCCGCGAGATGATGCAGACGCTGGAACAGGCCGTCGAGGCCCACGGTTACTCCGTGGCTGTGGGCTGCGCCACCTGCAGCGCCGGCGGCATCCAGATCGAAGCCCTCATCAAACAGGCCGAGACCCGGATGTATGATGCCAAAGACGAGCATTACCGCAGCCGGGGGATTCAGCACTGACTTCTAAATAAAAATGCTGCTGCATAACTCCTTCCGTCATCGCTCACGCGATGCCACCTCCCTCAATGAGGGAGGCTTTCACAGCTTACCGTTACGCCAAGGCTCCCTCCGAGAGGGAGCTGGCACGGCAAAGCCGTGACTGAGGGAGTTCAATGCAGCAGTTTTTTATATCCCATAAAGCTTCGGGATCTCCGTGCGGAACAGCTCCAGCATAGCCTTGAGAGGGGCGCTCTGGTAGGAGCCGCGGGGGTAGACGAGGGCGAGGGGGCGGCTGGTCTCCACCTTGGCGACGTGGAAATAGGTCAGCTCCTCGCCGTAGAAGCCGCGCTGGGCGAAGACCTGCGGGGCGAAGGTAATGCCGAGCTGCTGGGCGGCCAAGCTGAGGGCACGCTCCACGCTGGTGCACTGGAGCCGCAGGTCGGGCAGGAACCCGGCCTGCTGGCACATCTTGTGGCAGATGCTGCCCAGCATCTGCTCCGGCGGCAGCAGAATGAAGGGGAGGCCGACAAGGCTGTGGAGGTCGAGGGTATCGCCCTGCGGCCGGATGCGGGGCAGGAAGGACCGGGGCACCGCCAGCAGGATGGGCTCGTTCAGCAGCAGCTCGTTGCAGTAGGTCACGGTGTCGGGGTTGGGAACGTCCACGATGAAATCTAACTGCTTTTCCTCCAACTGGCGCAGCAGCAGGGTGGTGGAAAGCTCGGTGGTGTGGACCTCGCAGTTGGGAAACTGGCGGTAGAACCGGCTGAGGATGGCGGGCAGGAGCAGGTCGCCCCGGTGGGGGCTGACGCCCAGCCGCAGAAGCTGGCGGCGGCCCGACACGATGTCGGTGAGCTTGTCGTTCAGCCGCCCGAAGGAGGCGAGGGTCTCCTCGGCCCACGCGCAGAACAGCCCCCCCGCGTAGGTCGGCTCCAGCCCCTCCGGCCCGCGGGTGAACAGGGGCGTGCCCAGCTCGGCTTCCAGCGATTTCAGGCTCAGGGAGAGGGATGGCTGGGTCAGGTAGAGCTTCTGGGCTGCGCGGGTGATGCTTTTTTCCTCTGCGAGGGTCAGGACGTATTGGAGCTGGTTCCAGTTCATGCGGCACCTCCATGCTATAAGAAAAACCTATGGATTCAATCATATAACATATATTTGAAAAATACAACCCCCTGTGATACCCTAGTAGCAGAATGAGGAGGAATGGAAAATGGAGAAAGTAATTCATGGAACCGAACCGGCGGCCCCGGAAACGATGCCCCGCGGGAAGCTGGCCCTGCTGATCTTCGCGTGCTTTATTAAGATCGGCACCTTTACCTTCGGCAGCGGGTGGAGCATTCTGGCCCAGATGGAACAGGAGTTCGTGGACAAGCGTCACTGGATGACCAAGCAGGACCTGCTGGAGCTGGTGGCCGTGGGAAAATCCCTGCCCGGCATCATGATCACCAACATCACCATGCTCTTCGGCTATCAGATGGCCGGGGTGCTGGGCGGTGTGCTGGCGGTGCTGGGCATTGCGCTGCCCGCCGTGGTGGTGCTCTCGCTGGTGACGCTGGTGTACGATGCCATCAAATCGAACTACTGGGTCTGGGCCGCGCTCAAGGGCGTGCAGTGCGCGGTGGTGCCCATCATCGGGGGCGCGGCCATCTCGCTGGGCAAGGAGGCGCTGAAGGATAAGATGAGCGTCATCCTCTGCCTTGGCGCGCTGGCGGTCTGCCACTTCACCGGCATCAGCAACATCGTGCTGATCTTGGCGGGCGTCGTGGGGGCGCTGGTCTGGATGGGGGTGAAGGAAGATGCTTGAGACACTGGTGCAACTGTTCCTCTCCTTCGCCCGCATCGGCTTCACCAGCTTTGGCGGCACCTCCATGATCCCCCTCATCATGGATGAGATGTCCGTCCACGGCTGGATGACGGCGGACGAGCTGACCAATCTCATCGCCATTGCCGAGATGACCCCCGGCTCCCTCGGCGTCAACTGCGCCACCTTTGCGGGCACCCAGACGGCAGGGACCATCGGCGGCCTTGTGGCGGTGCTGGGGGTGCTGAGCCCGGCCTTCACCCTGACGCTGGCAGCGGCGGTGTTCTTCCAGAAATTCCGCACCAGCAAGGTCATGGGCTGCATCATGCGGGTGGTCAAACCCCTGTGCATCGGCATGATCCTCGAAGTGCTCCTCAGCCTGAGCGGGAGCACCTACCTCAGCGAAACGGGCATCAGCGTCATGGGCATCGCCATCGGGCTGCTCTGCTTCTGGCTGCTGCAAAAGAAAAAAATGAGCGTGCCGAAGGTCATCGGCATCGCCGCCGCGCTGGGCGTGGTGGGGTTTGGTGTGCTGTAAGGAATCAACCTCTCCGTCATTGCTTCGCAATGCCACCTCCCCTAATAGGGGAGGCCTTGGCAGTCCTCGCAAAGTTCCCGGTTTCGCCAGAGGCTCCCCTACTAGGAAAGACTCCCTCCGGCCGGAGGGAGATGTCGCGTAAGCGACAAAGGGTGGACGACTGGCGAGCCGTAGGCTCGACTGAGAGGTTTATTCATCCAAAAATCGTCCGGGTTTTCCTCAAAAAAAGCCTAACGGCGGGCGGGGGAGCTGCGCTATACTGGCAGCAGACGAAAAACCTTGGAGGAATCTTTTCTATGGTGGAAACAAAGAAAAAGGGCTCCGGCACCACCGACCTGACCGTCGGCCGGCCGCTGACCCGCATTGTGCAGTTTGCCCTGCCGCTGGTGTTGGGCACATTGTTCCAGCAGCTGTACAGCTTTGCCGATACGGTCATCGTGGGCCGCTGCATCGGTGCTGACGCGCTGGGCGCGGTGGGCACCACCTACTCCCTCAACTTCATGATCATCGGCTTCATGCTGGCCACCTGCAACGGCTTCGGCATCCCGGTGGCGGAAAGCTTCGGTGCTAAGGACAGCGAGAACCTGCATAAGTACCTGTTCAACGGTGCGGCCCTCTGCGTGGCCATGAGCGTGGTGTTCACCATCGCCACCACCCTGATCGCGGCCCCGCTGCTCCGGCTCATCCACACCCCGACGGAGATGCTGGATTACGCGGTGCGGTACATCCGCGTCATCTTCCTCGGCATCCCGGCCACCGTGCTGTACAACTACTCGTCCACGGTGCTGCGCAGTCTGGGCGACTCCCAGCACCCGTTCTATTTTTTGCTGGTGTCCAGCTTTTTGAACATCGGGCTGGACTGGCTGCTCATCGTGCCGCTGAACATGAGCGTGGAGGGCGCAGCCATCGCCACCGTCATCAGCCAGCTCGTCAGCGGCGTCCTCTGCACATGGTGGTTCTTTTACAAGGTCGAGGACATCCACTTCACGAAAGAGCGCTGCAAGCTTTCGGCGTCCCACTGCAAACGGCTGGCTTACATCGGCTTTCCCATGGGCTTTGAGTATTCCGTCTCGGCCATCGGTGCCGTCATCATGCAGGACGCCATCAACCAACTGGGCAGCGTGGCCGTTGCCTCCCAGACGGCGGGCGAGAAGATCCGCCAGATGTTCACCCTGCCCATGGAGAGCGTCGGCATGGCCATGGCCACCTATGTGGGCCAGAACCATGGTGCCCGCCGCACCGACCGCGTCAAACAGGGCATCCGGGATGGCTGCCTGATCCAGATCATCTACTGCGCCTTCGCGTGGGTGGCGGTGTTCCTCGTCAAACGCTGGGCCGTGGGCCTTGTGCTGGGCGACGCCGACGCAGCCATCTTCGACGGCGCGGTGGAGTACCTGACCGTCATCAGCGTGCTGTTCGTCCTGCTGGGCTTCCTGATGATCTTCCGCTATACGCTGCAGGGCATGGGCTACAGCGTACAGGCCGTCATCTCCGGTATCGGCGAGCTGCTGGGCCGCGCCCTCGGCGGCTGGCTGGCTGTGCATCAGCTGGGCTACCTCGGCATCTGCATTTCCAACCCCCTCGCATGGGGTCTGGCTCTGTGCTACTGCGTGTTCATGGTGACACGGGTACTGAAAAAAGAAGAACAGCCGGCGTAAACCGGCAGCAAAAAGGAGCCTCGCAGCGGAAAACTGCGAGGCTCCTTTGGCGTAAAAGCTCAACCAATAAAATTCACAAAGATAGGGCAGAGGACGGCGGTGAGAACACCGGCGACGGCAATGGACAGGCCGCTCATGGCACCCTCGACCTCGCCCATCTGGAGAGCCTTGCTGGTGCCGACGGCATGGGCGGAGGTGCCGATGCCCACACCTTTGGCGATGGGGTCGGTGATGTGGAAGACCTTGCAGACCGTCTCGGCCAGCAGACTGCCCGCGATGCCGGTGAGGATGACGATGGCACCGGTAAGGGCTGCGATGCCGCCCAGCTCGGCGGCAACGTCCATGCTGATGGCGGTGGTGACGGACTTGGGCAGCAGGGTGACGTACTGCTCGCGGGTCAGGTCCATGGCGACGGCCAGCGCCAAGGCACTGCCGAGACTGACCAGCGTGCCCACCGAGATGCCCGCGATGATGGCGGCGGCGTTCTCCTTGAGCAGGTCCCACTTCTCATACAGCGGGATGGCAAGGCTGATGGTGGCGGGCAGCAGCAGATAGCTGACCGGGGCCGCGCTGACCTTGTAATCGGCGTAGGAGATCTTCAGCACGCTGAGCAGGATGATGACGAAGATGCTGCCCAGCAGCAGCGGGTTGAAGAACGCCTTGCCGGTCACTTTGTTGATGAGGGTGCCCAGCGCGAAGGCGGCCAGCGTCAGCAGCACGCCCCACGCGGAGGAAGAAGAAAGAAACTCATTCAGCAGCGCTGTCATTTGCGGCGGCCTCCTTTTTGGTCTGTTTGCGGCGGGTCAGCGCCTGTGTGGTGTGCCCGGCGGTCACAAGGACGAGGACCGTGACCGGGACGATGGCAATGACGATGGGCAGCAGCATATCGCCCATCTCGACCCAGAGCTCCATGACCCCGGCGGCGGCGGGCACGAAGAGGAGCGGGAAGATGCCGGTCAGGAACAGACCGACTTCTTTCACGTCCTCCAGCTTGACGAGGCCCAGCAGCAGCGCCGCCAGCAGCAGGATCAGGCCGTAGATGCTGGCCGGGATAGGCAGCGGCAGAACGGCGTGGCAGAGCTCACCGAGAAAACAGAACGCAAGGATGCGCGCGAACTGGAACAGATATTTCGTAAAAAATCCCCCTTTGGTAAAGCAGCTAAGTCAATAGTATAGCCCAAAAGGCCGGGCGGCGCAACGGTAATACTGGCTAAGAGTTTATGTCGATTCGACAAAAAACTGGATGTTCTGGGGAAGCGGCGGGGAATGGGAAGTCCGGCAGGAAATGGAACGCGGCCCGGCGGCGAAAAATTTTACAGAAATCCATGCCGGAGGGTTGCGCAGAGCGGGGCGTTCATTGTACAATAAACACGTTACCGAAAAATACGACACCATCGGCGGGGAAGAGTACCCCCGCCCGGAAGGAACAAGATATGAGCAAGACGAAGATTCGGGTGCTGGCGCTGGACTTGGACGGCACCCTGACCAATGACGAAAAGATTGTTACCCCCCGCACCCGCGCGGCGCTGGATGCCGCGGCGGCGCAGGGTGTGACCATCGTGCTGGCATCCGGCCGGCCCACGGCGGGCATCACCCCGCTGGCAAAGGAGCTGGGGCTGGACAAAAAAGGCGGCTGCATCCTCGCCTACAACGGCGGCAAGATCGTGGACTGCGCCACCGGCGAGGCGCTGTACCAAAAGCAGCTGGCCCCGGAGTTTGTGCCCCAGCTGTGCAAGTTTGCAGCCGCGCAGGATGTGGCCATCCTGACCTATGACGCTCGCGGCATCGTCTGCGAGCGGGACGGCGACGAGTGGGCCCGGAAGGAGTGCGTGACCACCAAGCTGGAGATGTACCATGTGGACGATCTGGCTTCCTACGTGGATTACCCCATCTGCAAGATGCTCATTACCGTGGACCCCGCCCGCCGGGACGCCGTCTGCGAAGCGGGCAAGGCGCAGTTTGAGGGCCGCATCGACCTTTACCCCTCCAGCCCCTTCTTCATCGAGGCGGTGCCGCTGGGTGTGGCGAAGGACGTCAGCCTCGGCGCACTGCTGGACCGGATGGGCCTGACCCGCGAAAACCTGATGGCCTGCGGCGACGGCCTGAACGACCGCTCGATGATCGAGTTCGCGGGGGTGGGCGTCGCCATGCAGAACGCCGAGGACGCCGTAAAGAGCGTGGCCGACTACGTGACCGCTGCCGACAACAACCACGACGGCGTGGCCGAGGCCATTGAGAAGTTTATTTTACAGTGAGAGGACACACGAATGCCGCAGCGCAATCTGGTTTTATTTGATTTGGAGTGGAACATCGGCTACCAGCCGTATACGTTCAATTATCATGGGGTGCAGCAGACCTTCCGGGGCGAGATCATTGAGATCGGCGCGGTGAAGATCGACGAGGACGGCAATGTCCTCGATACCTTCTCCATCCATCTGCGCCCCCGCATCTTCCGCAAATTGCAGCACCATATCGCCAAGGTCACCGGCCTGACGCAGGAAGACCTTGACAACGGCGACCCCATCGTGCAGGGGCTGCGCCGGTTCATGCAGTGGTGCGGCCCGGACGCCGAGTTTGCCGAGTGGGGCATGGACGACGTGCCGGTGCTGAAGCAGAACCTTTACCTGTGCAATCTGGACGAGAGCCGCCCGACGGTCTGGTACGACCTGCAGCAGGTCTTTTTGCGGGAGCACCCCCGCAAGGAGGGCGAGGGGATGACGCTGGAGAGCGTTGTGACCCGGCTGGGCATCCCCATGGACCGCCCCTTCCACGATGCCTTGTCGGACACCCTCTACACCGCCGATGTCTGCCGCAAGCTCCACCTGCGGGAGGGGCTGGCTGCCTACCCCACCGAGGACGAGGCCCTGCGCCAGAGCCTGTGCCAGACGCCGGGGGACTACCGGGACTTCAAGATCTTCCGGGGCTACGTGGAGCAGTACGCATGGCGGGTGGACCCGAAGATCAGCAGGGCCCAGTGCCCGGTCTGCGGGGCGGACCTTACGCCGGACGACATCTGGCTGAAGCGGGGCAGCAACAGCTGGTACACGCTGGCCCAGTGCCCTCGCTGCGCCGGGACCGGCAGCGAGGCCGGAAAGGGTGTGTTCCAGCGCTACAAGCTGGCCCGGCGGGACGGGCTGCACTGGAGCTTCGCCCGCTGCGTGCAGATGCCCACGGCGGAGCATCTGGCCCGCTGGGAGAAGATGCGCACCCAGCAGATCGAGCGGATGCAGGCCCGCGCGGAGAAGCAGGCCGCCGAAAAAGCAGAAAACTGATCTCGATCGTGCAGGAAAACTGCCCGCTGTTTCGTAATGGAAAGTATACGTCCAGCCGAAAAAGCGAAAAAATTGCAGAAATTTCATAGCTCTTTCATAGGTTCTGGATATACTAGTGGAAACAAGAGAGAGGGGATACACCATGGAATTTTTGCACCAGCTGGGAACGCTGGAATTCTGGGAGACACTGCTGGACGGATTCGGGGACCTTGGGCCCCTTGCGCCCATCACGCTGGCCATGGTGGAGTCGTTTTTTCCGCCGCTGCCTCTCATCGCCATCGTGGCGCTGAACGTGGCGGCCCACGGCGGTTTTCTGGGCTTTGCTTACAGTTGGATCGGCGTCTTGCTGGGCGGTACGCTCATGTTCCTGCTCTGGCGGCGAGTGGTCAAGCGCTTTTTCTGGAAAGTCGCCAGCCGCTCCGAAAAGCTGGAAAAGGCCCAGCGGTGGGTCAGCCGGTTGGACGTCGCCTCCCTGTTCATGCTGTCGGTGCTGCCCTTCACGCCGACGTCCTTCATGCACTTCGCCTTCGGCATCTCCGATTTTGACGAGAAGCGCTACCTCATCACCATGCTGCTGGGCAAAGGCGTCATGGTGGCCATGATGGCCCTCTTCGGCCAGTCCCTCGTCAGCTCGCTGCAGAACCCGGTCTACCTCATCCTCGCCGTCGTCCTTTGGGGCGGGATGTACTGGGCCAGCAAGCAGTTCTGCAAAAAACACGATATCTGAAGAAAAAACTCCTCTGCCGAAAAGCAGGGGAGTTTTGCTATATCCGAAGCGCTTAGCCCTCGTAGCCCAAGGTCGCCGCCATGACGGCTTTGATGGTGTGCATCCGGTTCTCGGCCTCATCAAAGACGATGCTCTGGGGGCCTTCGAAGACTTCGTCGGTCACTTCCATGGCGTCGCGGCCGAACTTTTCGCCCATTTCCTTGCCCACGGTGGTCTTGTGGTCGTGGAAGGCGGGGAGGCAGTGCATGAAGACGGCATCCGGGCCGGCCAGTGCCATCAGCTCCTGATTGATCTGGTAGGCGGAAAGGTCGTGGATGCGCTCGGCCCAGACCTCCACCGGCTCACCCATGGAGACCCAGACGTCGGTGTAAAGGACATCGGCCCCCTTGGCGGCCTTGGCAGGGTCCTCCTCAAAGGTCAGGGTCGCGCCGGTCTCGGCGGCGATGGCCTGACACTGGGCGATGAGAGCCGGGTCCGGCTGGTACTTCTTGGGGGCACAGGCGGTGAAATGGAGGCCCATCTTGGCGCAGCCCACCATCAGGCTGTTGCCCATGTTGTAGCGGGCGTCGCCGAAATAGACGAAGTGGATGCCCTTCAGCTTGCCGAAATGCTCCCGGATGGTGAGGAAGTCGGCGAGGATCTGGGTGGGGTGGAACTCATTGGTCAGGCCGTTCCAGACCGGAACCCCTGCATAGTGGGCGAGGTCTTCCACGATCTGCTGGCCGTAGCCGCGGTACTCGATGCCGTCGAACATCCGGCCCAGCACGCGGGCGGTGTCGGCGATGGACTCCTTTTTGCCGATCTGGCTGCCCGACGGGTCGAGGTAGGTGACCTCCATGCCGAGGTCATGGGCGGCGACCTCGAAGCTGCAGCGGGTGCGGGTGGAGGTCTTCTCGAAGATCAGCGCAATGTTCTTGCCGCGCAGGGCGTCGTGGCGGACGCCCGCCTTCTTCTTGGCCTTCAGATCGGCTGCAAGGTCCAGCAGCTCCTCGATCTCGGCGGGGGTGTAGTCGAGCAGCTTCAAAAAGCTCCGGTTTTTCAGGCTCATTGTATAATTCCCTCTCTATACATCAAAATATGAATATTTATGCTGATGAATCTATTATAATGGGCAACGGCAAAAATTGCAATACCCTGTCGGATATGCTGCACTGAAAATGCTGTCCTTCCCCATTCTGGCAACAGGAGGGAGGTGAGCCGCATGGCAAGAATCCTGACAGATGTCTGCCTACCTCTGGTATAGGTAATCTGGCGCAAAAGTCAGGCGGGAATGCAAAAAATTCACATCTTACAGCTCCAGCTCTGTCTTCCGGCCGCTGGGGGTGTAGGGAGTGAGGCGGACGCCCGCCTTTTTGAACATGAACCGCGCGGCGACGCTGGAATCGGAGTCGTGGTACTTGTCGCCGTAGTACACCACCTCCGAGATGCCGGACTGGATGATGGCTTTAGCGCACTCGTTGCAGGGGAAGAGGGTCACATACACCCGCGCCCCCTTGAGGTTGTTGTGGGCGCTGTTCAGGATGGCGTTCAGCTCGGCATGGCAGACGTACATGTATTTGGTGTCCAGCGGCTCGCCCTCGCGGTCCCACGGCATCGCGTCGTCGTCGCAGCCGATGGGCATACCGTTGTAGCCCAGCGAAAGGATCTTGTTTTCCGGGCTGACGATGCACGCGCCCACCTGACTGCTGGGGTCCTTGGAGCGCATGGCGGTGAGCAGGGCGATGCCCATAAAATATTCATCCCAATTGATATAATCGGTGCGTTTCATTGAACGTGTCCTCCCTCGGTCATTCGTTTGGGCTTATTGTACCATGTCAACCGACGTTTTACAATCAATTTTCGCCGTTCCCGGTCAAAATGCACAAAAGCGGGACGGCAAGTTTGGCGGGCAAAGAAAAAGAATTTTCGGGCAACCTATTTGAAATTCGCTTAGAGTGTGGTATTATCTTTGTAAAATATGCCACAAAAACGGAGAGAACGCACTCCGTGCGGCGGAAAGAGGGAAAAACCGATATGAAATACGCAAGCAACAACATCCGCAATATCTTGATTGCAGGCCATGCCGGCAGCGGCAAAACGACGCTGACTGAGGCATTGGTCTATTTTTCGGGCGCAGCAGAGCGTATGGGCCGTGTGGAAGACGGCACCACGATTTCGGACTTTGACCCTGAGGAAGCAAAGCGCAAGGCCAGCCTGTCGGCGTCGGTGGTGCCCGTGGAGTACGAAGGCATCAAGTACAACCTGATCGACGCGCCGGGCCTGTTCGATTTCGAGGCCGGTGAGTATGAGGGCATCCGGGCCGCCGAGAGCGTGCTGGTGGTGGTGTCCGGCCGCAGCGGCGTCACCGTCGGCGCGGAAAAGGCTTTCCAGCTGGCTCGTAAGAACGGCAAGGCCACCATGGTCTTCGTCAGCAAGTGCGACCTTGAGAACGCCAACTACTTCAAGATCCTTGAGGATATGAAGATCAAGTTCGGCTCCACGGTCTGCCCCTGCGTCGTGCCCGCCAAGCTCGACGACGGTACCCCCGTGTACATCAACCTATTCAGCCAGAAGGCCTTCAAGTACGAGAGCGGCAAGCAGATCCAAGTGGAGCTGCCCGACATCGGCCACCGCTTCCAAGGCCTGATCGAGGCTATGAGCGAGGCCATCGCCGAGACCGACGATGAGCTGATGGAGAAGTTCTTCGGCGGCGAGCCCTTCACCACCGAGGAGATCGTCGAGGGGATGCGCAAGGGCGTCAAGAACGGCCTCATCACCCCCGTCTTCTGCGGCAGCGCCGTCAACCAGCAGGCACTGGATATGCTGCTGTTCAATATGCACAAGCTGCTGCCCAGCCCCCAGCATGAGGAGAGCACCGTGGCCGAGGACGCCAACGGTGAGCCTGTGGAGCTCCACTGCACCGAGGACGAGCCCACCGCCGCCTATGTCTTCAAGACCGTGGCAGACCCCTTCGTGGGCAAGCTGAGCTATCTGCGGGTCGTCAGCGGCAAGGTCACGGCCGGTGAGCCGCTGGTCAACGCCCGCACCGGCGAGGTCGAGAAGATCTCGAAGCCGCTGACCGTCATCGGCAAGAAGCAGGTGGATGCCGACGGCATCGGCGCCGGTGACATCGGTGCGGTGGCAAAGCTCGTTTCTGCCAAGACCGGCGACACCCTCTGCGATGCCTCCCGCGTCGTCAAGCTGCCCGCTCCCATCTTCCCGCTGCCCAGCCTGTTCATGGCAGTCACCGTGGCCAAGAAGGGCGACGAGGGCAAGATCAGCAGCGCGCTGGCCCGCCTGATGGAAGAAGACCCCACCCTGAGCTACGAGAACAACGCCGAGACCCACCAGCAGATCATCGGTGGTCTGGGCGAGCAGCACCTCGATGTGGTCAAGGCCAAGCTGAAGAACAAGTTCGGCGTCGAGATCGGGCTGGAAGCGCCCCGCATCGCCTACCGTGAGTCCATCCGCAAGGCGTGCCAGAAGCAGGGCCGCCATAAGAAGCAGACCGGCGGCCACGGCCAGTTCGGCGATGTCGTCATCAACTTTGAGCCCTGCGACAGCGAGCAGGTGGTCTTTGAGGAAAAGGTCTTCGGCGGCAGTGTCCCGAAGAACTTCTTCCCCGCCGTCGAAAAGGGCGTCCGCCTTGCCGCCGAAAAGGGCGTGCTGGCCGGTTACCCCGTGGTGGGCCTGAAAGCCACCCTGCTGGACGGCAGCTATCACCCCGTGGACAGCTCCGAAATGGCCTTCATCATGGCCGCGAAGCTGGCGTATAAGGCCGCCATGCCGGAAGCAGGCCCCGTCATTCTGGAGCCGATCCACACCCTGAAAGCCCATGTCCCCAACGACAACACCGGCGACATCATGGGCGACGTGACCAAACGGCGCGGCCGCGTGCTGGGCATGGAACCCGACGAGGACGGCTTGCAGACCATCATCGCCGAAGTGCCGCTGGCCGAGCTGACCAATTTCACCACCTTCATCCGTCAGACCACGCAGGGCCGCGGCTGGTTCACCACCGAGTTCGCCCGCTACGAGATCCTGCCCGAAATGCTCGTCCCCGCCGTCGTCGAACAGGCGAAGAAACTGGGCAATCTCGATGAAGCTGGCGAGGATTAAACCTCTCAGTCTCGCTTGCGCTCGACAGTCGTCCCCTTCTGGCGTTTACACGCCACCTCCCCCGGCCGGGGGAGTCTTTCCTAGTAGGGGAGCCTCTGGCGTATCCATCAAGCTTCACCCGGCTGCCAAGGCCTCCCCTATTAGGGGAGGTGGCAATGCGAAGCATTGACGGAGAGGTTGCATCCCTCTGACATTCTCAGGCCCCGTCGGCAATTCCCTCTGCCGGCGGGGCTTTTTGCGCGGTTTTTGCGTTGCAGAAGCGTCGTTTTTATTGACAATCCCGCAGCTTGCCATTATAATAGAACAGTCAAAATAGCACTCGTGCGCGGCTTTGCGGCTGCGCCAATCCAATAGACAAGGAGAGATTCCCCAATGGCACAAGAAATCAAAATGTCCGCTGCCGGCCTGAAGGCCGTGCAGGAGGAGCTGGAATACCTCAAGACCGTCCGCCGCAAGGAGCTGGCTGAAGAGATCAAGGAAGCCCGCAGCCACGGCGACCTGTCCGAGAACAGCGAGTACGACGAGGCCAAGAACACGCAGGGTCTGGTGGAGAACCGCATCACCGAGCTGGAGCAGATGGTCAAGAACGCCGTCGTCATCGACGAGAGCGAGCTGAGCGTCGAGAACGTCTCCGTTGGCACCCATGTCACCATCCAGATGGCCGGTGAGGACGAGAAAGAGGAATATGACATCGTCGGCCGCACCGAGGCTGATCCCCTGAACGGCAAGATCAGCGACGAGAGCCCTGTGGGCCACGCCCTGCTGGGCAAGGCTGTGGGCGAAAAGGCAGAAGTCCTGCTGCCCTCCGGCCACACCGTCGAGTACACGGTGCTGAGCATCGCCCACTCGGCCAACTGAGCACAGCACGGGAGGAAATAATGGAAGAGCAAAAGAGAAACCCCGCTGCGGGCCTGTCCGAGAGTGAGCAGGTGCAGGTGCGCCGTCAGAAGCTGGCCGACCTGCAGGCTGCGGGCAACGACCCCTTCACCCTGACCAAGTTCCCGCAGGACGCCTATTCGGCGGACCTGAAGGAAGAGTTCAAAGATCTGCCCAACGAGACCGACTCCGGCAAGAAGGTCGCGCTGGCGGGCCGCATGATGTCCAAGCGCGTCATGGGCAAGGCAAGCTTCGCCCACCTGCGGGACGATAAGGGCGACATCCAGCTCTACGTCCGCCGCGACGAGCTGGGCGACGAGCCTTACGCCGCCTTCAAGAAGCTGGACGTGGGCGATATCATCGGCGTCAAGGGCGAGGTGTTCCGCACCAAGACCGGTGAGCTGAGCGTCCGCGCCGAGGAGATCACCCTGCTGGCCAAGAGTCTGCGCCCGCTGCCGGAGAAGTTCCACGGCCTGACCGATACCGAGACCCGCTACCGTCAGCGCTATGTGGACCTGATCGCCAACCCGGAGGTCAAGGACACCTTCGTCAAGCGCAGCCAGATCCTGAAGGAGATCCGCGCCTATCTGGACGAGAAGGGCTTCTTGGAGGTCGATACCCCCATCCTGACCCCCTTCGAGATCGGCGCTTCTGCCCGCCCCTTCTACACCCATCACAACACCCTGAACATGGACATGGTGCTCCGCATCGAGACCGAGCTGTACCTCAAGCGGCTGATCGTCGGCGGCATGGACCGCGTCTATGAGGTGGGCCGCATCTTCCGCAATGAGGGCATGGACCCCAAGCACAACCCGGAGTTCACCACCATCGAGCTGTATCAGG
>ERZ1034781.350-NODE-350-length-25394-cov-20.548680_pt1 | contig 25394 bp, 19 predicted proteins | sample MGYA00520700_ERZ1034781 | MGnify/ENA primary metagenome ERZ1034781 (study PRJEB33766, sample SAMN09781709) | gut metagenome | biome: gut microbiome | host: Homo sapiens | place: Madagascar | study: EMG produced TPA metagenomics assembly of the PRJNA485056 data...
GCAAGCAGTTTGCCGACCAGTACAAGCCTGAGATGCCTGCCATCACGGTTTCGGCGCTCATGGACGGCTACGGCAGACAACTTGCCAACTTCCTCAAACCGACCTATATGTTCCAGCTCGACTTCGACCATGTGAAGAAGGAAGATATGGAGCATCTTATCCAACTGGTGAGAGGCGACAACCATACGATGGTAGAGTATATCACCGTGAGCGGCAGGGGATTCAGAGTGTTCTGCGCCTACCATCCTGTGGATGATGACGACATCAGCGTGCTGGAACTCTTCGATGCCGTGCTGCAGAAGGCGATGGCTTACTACACCCAGCTCCTGGGTATGGCTCCCGACAAGCAGTGTGTCGATATCACCCGATGCGCCGGACTTGCCTACGACCCGGATGCCTATTTCCGTTGGGATGCCGAGCCATTTGCCTTGGGACCGAAGGACCTGAAGCCCCTCTATATGAAGAAGGCGTTGCAGGCGAAGTATTCTGCCAGGCGAAACGCCAAGGGCGGCAAGCGAACCATCAAGGTGAAAGAGGAGGAGAAGTCAAGCGACCAGGGGGCGCCTACCATCGAGGAGGCGGCTTCCCACATCAAGGAACTGCTCGACTTGTGGGGCTACCGATTCGAACCAGAGCATCACAACGAGTACGTGTGGCACTTTGCCGACATCTGCATCTACTATGGCATCCCGCTGGAAGAAGCCCAGTCCTACGCCGACCGTGAGTTTGGCTCCAGCTACCAGGATACGGCTTCCGTCGTCAAGTCTCGCTACAAGCATCTGCACAAGTTTGGCATCTGGCATTTCTATCGCCAGGGCGAGGGCCGCAGCGGCAAGCCATCAGTAAGACGCATCAAGCAGTGGCTGCTCACCCACTATCTGTTCCGTCGAAACGTGCTGACGGGATTTTACGAGGTGGAGAGCCGCATCGTTTTAGACGGCAAGTATCCTGACTGGGTCCGCATCGACGACAATATCGAGAACTCCATCTGGAGCGAGATGGACGAGTCGGGGCAGCATCTCTCGGAGAAGACCTTGCACAACATCATCAACAGCGACTTCAGCGAGCCGTTTGACCCCTTGGTCGATTACCTGCGCAGTCTGCCGAAATGGAAGAAGGGAGAGGATCCCGACTACATCGACCAGCTCGCCGACCGCATCGAGGTGGAAAACCTGCCCGCCAACGAGCATACGCAGAAACTCTTCCGCTATTTCTTCAAGAAGTGGCTGGTAGCGATGGTAGTGGCGTGGGTAACGCTGAAGGTGGTGAACCAGATGATACTCATCTTCGTGGGCAAGGGCGGCATCTTCAAGACCACGTTCTTCCTGATGCTGTTGCCCCCACAGTTGCGCCAGTACTTCCTCAACGACTCGACGGGTGCCTACACCGACAAGGACTTCATGGAGGCTTTCAGCAGCAAGGCTCTGCTCTGTCTCGACGAGTTTGAGATGGTATTCGGCAAGAACCTGAGCGCCTTCAAGAGCAACATGACCAAGGTGACATTCTCCATCCGCCGACCTTACGACAAGTATCGCTCGGAGATGCCCCACCGTGGATCGCTCTGCGGCACCACCAACACCCAGCAGTTCATCACCGACGAGGAGAACCGCCGCTACTGTCCGTGGCTGGTAAAGAGCATCGAGAGTCCGATAGACCACCCGATAGACTACGACCACGTGTTTGCCGAGGCAGTGGCACTGGGTCAGGAGGTGATGAGCCATCCTAAGGGCGAGCCCCTGGAGTGGACATACTGGTTGACGAGGGACGACATCGAGCTGATGCGCAGTCACAACCGCCTCTTCATGGTAGCCAACTATGCCGAGGAGCAGATACTCCGTTTCTACCGGGTGCCGGAGCCAGATACGCCGCTACAGTTTATCAAGTTCCGCTACAGTGCCGAGATACTGGAGAGGATAGGTGTGAACCCTGCCCTTCGCCAGAACCTGAACAACCAAAATATCGGTAACGTGATGAAGCGTCTTGGATTCAAGAAGATTCACAAGAAGAACGGCAACGGCTGGGCTGTGATAGAGAAGGAAGGTAGCGAAATCAACAATGATTCCTTCATCGATCCTAACGATACCATGGAGGATTAAGTATCTTGGTTACGACAGCTAAGTATCATGGTTACGACAGCTAAGTATCATACTTACGGATGGTATCCGTGTGGGAAAATTTCAACATTAAACATTATAATAAAGTCTATGGATTTACGAAGTTACACCAAGCAGGAGTTAGCCCTGCTCTATTTTCCGGATTCCGACCCGGACGTGGCAAGATCCCATCTGATGAGATGGATAGTAAGATGCACCCAGCTCTATGAGCAGCTGCTGAAGAGTGGATACACCAAGAACAGCAAGGAGTTCAATCCCCTGCAAGTATCCTATATTTTCTTCCATTTGGGAGAGCCCTGATATTTATCAGTGATAATCGGTGAGTATCGTGGAGCAACATTGAGCATCGGTGAGTTGGGAATGAGAAATGTTGTATCTTTGCAATGTGATTCAGAAAGAACCACGGGCAATGCGCAGCACCCATTCAACATTCAACATTTAACACTTAACATTAACTATTATGTTGCTTTACGTACTAAAACTAAATCAGAACGCCAAGATGCCAGAGGCATACGGCAAGTACTACGCCTATCCAGTCATCACTCAGACGGTAGACATCGACGGCCTGGCCGAACACATGGCTAGCCACAACACTCCTTTCTCCAAGGGAGCCATCAAGGGCATGATTACCGATATGGTATCGTGCATCAAGGAACTCACCTTGCAGGGTATCGCTGTGAAGATCGACGACCTCGCCATCTTCTCCATCGGTATCCGCAACAAGGAGGGAGCTGCCTCGGAGAAGGAGTTCACCATCGCCAAGAACATCGACGGTTTCCGTCTCCGTGCTCGTGGCACCGGTGAGTTCAGCGCCAAGACCATCAACCTCGCTGCTACGCTGAAGAAGGCCACTGCCCTGTTAGGGGATGGCACCACCACGGATACCAACCCGGATACCGGGAAGGATACCACTGGTGGAGACAACACCAGCCAGGGTGGTAGCGGAACCACTGGTGGCGACAACACCGACCAGGGCGGTAGCGGAACCACTGGAGACGATAATGTAAGCTTGTAGTAAGCCTAGCCTCCTGGCATCTGAAACAAGAGAAAGCGCATCGGCAGGATGCAGTCCGGAGTAATCCGAGGGCACATCAGGAATGAGTTCATCACTCATCATTCAACATTGTCAATTCATCGCCCTGAACGGATGCTTGCTCATCCTGCCCGCTTCCTTCTTGGTTTCCCACACTAATCATTAATCACTAATCATTAATCATCATGAAAGTAAACTGGAAATCCGTCATCAATTTCGTCATCACTGTCCTCACCGCCGTCCTCAGCACCTTCTGCATGCAGAGCTGCAAGTGATTTCGTGTTCAGTTAAACCATAATATAATCTAAAGAATCCAATGAAGAATCCAAGAAAAATCGATCTGATTGTGGTACATTGCAGTGCCACACGTGTTAACCAGGACTTCCCAGTAGAAGCCTTGGAAGCCTGCCACAAGGCACGTGGTTTCCACTCCATCGGTTACCACTATTACATTACGAAGGATGGTATGGTCTATCCCTGCCGTCCAGAAAACGAGGTGGGGGCTCATGCCCGCCACTACAACGCCCACAGCATCGGAATCTGCTACGAGGGTGGTCTCGACGAGAAAGGCAAGCCTGCCGACACTCGCACTCCAGCCCAGAAGGATTCTCTGGAAGACCTCCTCTACGGTCTCTCCCTCGACTATCCCGATGCCGAGATCCTAGGCCATCGCGACCTCCCCTGGGTTCGCAAGAGCTGTCCTAGCTTTAATGTCAAGGAATGGCTGAAGGAAATCGACTTCCATCTCTAGAAAGCCCGGACAGTTCCCAGAAATTCGTGCTATTCGAGAGATTCGTGTTAAAAATCATCCCAGCTTGTAAGTCCTAAAAAACTTATGGGTTGGGATTTTTTCTTTGTTTATTCACATCATTTCTCTCCCCCATCAGCACTCTCACGGAAAGCCGCAACATGTTGATACTCTGAGAGTCCCCCGAATCGTATTATTTAACATTATATTTCATATAAAGATGTAGGAAACAATATGGTTGCACTAACAAATATACCTATAATATCACTAGCATCTATTCAATGACCTCATTTCTTTTAAATACTTTTCCTATCACTTTTTTGCGCATTATCTTGTCGATTCCAAAGAAAAAGATGGAAAATCCTACAGACAAGACGCAACCAAAACCTACAAGAATGAAATTAATCAATTCAGTTGTGTCTAAAACCTTATTTATTATAATTGGTATAGGAAGACTTGTCAATGTTACTATCAAACAAGAACGATATACACTCCAAATCTCAAACCACTTATAATCAACAATCCGCATTATAAGCCAAGGTTTTTGAATCATTCCTAAAATAAAATACTGTGTAAGGCTAATCCATGATAAAACTAATGGAGAAAAGCCCAACTTAAAGAAAACGTACGTAATAGGAAATATCATCAATCCCAAAGTTGGAGAAGTCAAAGCATTCTCACGTAATCTGCCTTTGGCATAAAGGGCAGTATAGAAAGATGTATCAAATACCTGAAACAAACTCTGTACGATGACTATCTGAAGAAAAGGAACGGTATAATCAGGTACCACACCTAACCATAGCTTCAATAAAGGATAAGCCAACAAGCAAACAGGCAAGGCTATCAAATACATCATATAATAAGAGAACTTAGTACTCTCCAACAAAAGATGCTTTGAGCCTTCATAGTCCCCAGCCGCGTATTTTTTTACAATTTGTGGGTTGGCAGCCTGTCGAAAGTTTGAAACGAATTGATTGGCTGCCATATTTACCTGAAGCGATATGGCTCTTGCAGCAACTACGGCTGGTGCAAAGAACATATTAAGTAAAACCAATACACCTTGACTATTGAGAGCTATTGAAGTACTTGCAAACATACTCCACCCAGAGAAGCCAGCAATTTCTTTAAAAATCATCTTATCAAAAGAAAAAGAGAAACGAGCTTCACTAAAATGACGAGCGCAATAAAAACGATAGAAGCACATGACACCTACTTGCACACCTAAGAGTAATGTTGCATACATCATTAATCTATCGAAATTTCCAATCGTCAACAGATAACAGATCAACAACTTAGCTGACACCTCAAAAATACTCATATATGCATATATTGACATTTTTTCATGCGCAACGATAGTAGCATTATATGGAACCTGAGTTAATGTAAAGACTGCGGTTAAAATAGATAGATGATATGTATAAACTGCCGCCGCTAATCTATCAGGGGCAATAACCATCTTATTATATAAAAACCAAAGTCCAATGGTCTCAGCCACAATCACTACCAATATTGCTATCAAAATATGGATATTGAGTGTTGTTGAAAAGGTTCTTTTTAATTTCTCGGAATTACCTTCACCTAAAGCATAAGTAAGAAATCTAGAAGATCCTGTAGATAATGCCCCATTAATGAAAGATAAAAATCCGACTACTCCACCTACAGCTTGATAAATTCCATAGTCATCTACTCCTAACTTCTGCAGGATAATACGTGAGGTGAATAGTGAAATCACCATCGTAAACATCATACGGAAATATAGGAAAAGAGTATTTTTTGCTATTGTCTTATTGTTTGTTTGTTCAGACATTTTTTATTATTTTTCGATTTCCCAATAATATAGGAGCTTTTTTTGAAGCTATAACAATTATCATACAACAAAGAAATAAAATACATAATGCGACCAATAAAGCTGCCTCTACGGTTGCAGAATGTATCCACCCTTTGAATAATGATAAATAAATTATTTTTTGAAAACCAAGTATTATAATCGTTCCATTAGAAATAAGCAATATCATCTTTAGTTTAATGAATTCTATTAACTTAGAGATAGCCAGTACCAATAAAGTTCCACTGACACCACTTAGTAAAAACAGAACAGGATACCCACCAAAATAGCATGCATTGATACTAAGACATTGTCGTTGCGTATAATCAAGATTTACACTGGCAGAAAGCACCAATAACAAAAGACTTATCATCATAGTAACTATTGCTATATAGTTATTATTGAATAAATATTTTATCATTGATTTTAGCTTATATCCTAACATAAAAAACAAAAAGCCTACAGAGGCTGAGTCTATTCTAAACGGCAAGAAGTTTCCTCTATAAAGAACAATTATACCTAGTAAAGTAAAAATTAGCCCCCCCACTTTGCTATACTTACTTGTTGAAGCGCATATTTTTATCAAAGCTAAAGCCCACAGGAACCATAAAGGCGAAGAATATTCGCTTTGAAAGCCAAGGAAATCTCCAGCAGATGCAATTCCGATGACATTGACCACTACATCTTTTACAGAAATATCTCCACTAATCCATCCTAAACTTCCCATGATTAAAAGACATATAGCACTCATCAAAAAGTATGGCCGTATCAATTGTACCCAAACCTTAGCTATAGTATCTTTAAAACATTGCTGTTTATGAAGCAATCCGCTTATTATAAAGAAGCAAGGAATGTGGAACAAAGTAATTGTATGCATAAGATACCATACAGGAGAAGGCTTAAAATCAATTCCCAAATAGTAAGTATAATGTCCTAGTACAACCAGAAAAATACAAAATGCCTTTGCATAATCTATATAATTTGGTCTTTCCATAAACATCAAAGTATTGAAAAATCACAATTATCCGGATCATATCTCAAACGACTATTGATATTGATGCTATCTATTGATTGCATATCAGTAGGTGCTAGTTCAAAATCAAAAATATCAATATTTTCTCGCTGACGTTCAGGATTCAAAGAACGAAAAACAGGAATAACGCCATTTTGATAATGCCATCGCAAAATTATTTGAGAAAGGCTTTTATGGTACTTTGAAGCAATGTTCTTGAGCAAAGGTAAACGGGTCATTCTCTCATCAAATCTTGCCAGAGGAGTATAAGCCTCCATGATTATTCCCAAATCTTGGCAATCAGAAATCAGTTTTTTTTGAGAAAATAAAGGATGAATTTCAACCTGATTTATTGAAGGAACAACACCTGTTTCATTAATAATTCTTTCCAAATGGTGCTTGTGACAGTTTGCGACGGCAAGCGTCCTTACATATCCTTCGTCTCTTAGTTTTATCATTTCTTTAAATGTATCAACATAAACATCAGTTACAGGCCAATGAAACATAAGAACATCTATGTAATCCACCCCATATCTCTTAAGACTTTGAAAGAAGGTCTCACGAACATTTCCTTTCAACTGAGCACCATTTGTAATACGTGTCGTTAAAATAAACTCTTTTCTATCAATTCCCGAGTTTCTTATAGCCTTTGATATCAAATCTTCCCTACCATAAGCAGCAGAATAATCAACAAAACGAAGACCACATTTAAAGGCAGATAGTACAGCTTCATAATATCTGCGTTCCAATATTCTAAATTCTATATGATTTTTACATTTTTGCAAAAAACCATGCGGAGTTTTTCTTCCTCTACACATTATACCTGGGCCAAAACACAATGCTGGCACCTCTACTCCGTTATTCAATATCACTTTATCCATATTATTTTTATTAAACTGAAATGTTTAAACAAACATTAATTATGGGCGCCAAAAAATGTTTTCAGCAATCACCTTAGCAGGATTACCTGAAGCGATGCAATGAGCAGGGATGTTAGTTGTAACAACACTATTAGCAGAGATGATTGCACCCTCTCCTATTGTAACACCCTTCGTGATACTAACGTTTGAACAGATCCATACATGGTCACCAATGATGACCGGTGCCTTGTCTTTGTATCCCTTGATGATGACATGATGACCGCCATTGTTATCTCGTATCCAAACATCTCGACCAATGTGGACATCATCACCCATTACTATTTTCTCTGAACAAACAATATTCAAACCAATATTGGTAGCACAACTACCTATTAACAACTGTGCGCCCTTGAATACCTGCACATCACTATCATACTTAAAATAAGAATGACCTTTACCAAAACTCAGTGTGGCACCATCCTCTACCAAAAGTCGGAACTCACCCTTACTACCACGTGTTCGCTTCTGATTAAGACTTACCTGACCTCCAACTTCAATATTTGCAGTCTTGGCGATATCTATGGCACAATGAGAAAGGACATTGAAGACTTTTCCTTCTAACAGGTTGCTATGGATATTCTTTCTACAGTAATTCCAATAGAAGATACGGAGCAACTGCATTGGATTCTTCTTATTGTGATAAATGACACGAAGGATATTCTTTACCTTTCGCTTTGCAGAAATCTTATCATTACTCTCGTATGGGAAGAACTTAGCTGCACATTTATCAAATGGCATTTCGTCAAGAGCTTTAAAGAATTCATCTCGATTGATATTGGCAGGATAAGGAAGCTTACCACCCATAATAGCAGTGCTATTACCTGGAACAATATCCTTCAAAGCAAACTCTTTAACAACTAACTTATCCTTAATCTTATCATAGTATTCCAAACCTTTCTTGGAATTAATCATGATAAGGGAGGTTCCTAAGTTCTGTTCCAAAGAAGGATCTACCTGTCCGATTCCCCAGAAATCACCAAGAGTGATATCACTCATACGTGGAATACCCTTGAACTTACATTCATAACAAGAAGGGCGCTCGAAGACATTGTCGTGGTATCCACGGCGATAATCATCCTCATGACCTTCGCCATAATATACCTGACCATTCTCGAATGTTATCTTTCTGGCAAGACTATGCCAACCGTGATCCTTGTTCTTGTCCTTAATAGATACAATCTTAGAACCATATCTAGCTTCCAAAGACTCCTTATATTTCTCAAAGACCTTTGGAGAGTTCGTTGCACGACAAAGGAAATCTACTATGATAAGATTATCGTAATCCTTACGAAGGAAGCTTCGCAAAGCAGCCATCTGACAAGGTGAACCACAGGCTAAAACTTTTTCGCCAGCAATCAGCAACTGCTTGATCTGCTTATATAAACCCTCAGCATTACTCTGTACATACTTGGAACTACGAAGACGCTTCAAATCTTTCTTGTCATTAGAAATGAAGTTGAATACCTTCAAGTCATCCGTATAGATGGCACCACTAACATATCCCTTCTGCTTATACATGGCTTGTGCAAGAAGAGTAAAGATGCCACCAGATGTACTATCAAAGCGAATAACAATATCCTTGTTATAACCACCAAAAACCTTTGGCTCTGACAAATCATTATGCTTCAACTTGTCGATGTTGATCATCGGACAAATTTTCTCGCAAAGATGACAATCAGTACACTTTTCCTTATCTACCTCTGGATACCAGAATCCTTCATGGTCTGTATGGAAAGTAATCGCCTGGGCATGACACACATCACCACAAGCATGACAACCACAACAATCTTTTTTATTCTTTATATCAATCATTTTAATAAACCTCGTTGAATTTTTCCATTCTGAGTCTTTGGTATTTCATCTATCCATTCATAGTGAACAGGAAGTTTATAAGACTCTAGTTTACCGTTCAGTTGGTTTTTAATTTCATCAAAAGTAATGTCACTATCTTTGTCTTTCACGATGAATGCCTTAACAACCTCGCCAAGAACATCTTCCTCATCTGGCACGCCAATACAAGCACAATCTGCTATACCCGAAATTTTGAATAATTGCTCTTCTACTTCAATAGGACTTACCTTTTTACCACCTACATTAATCAGTTCTTTCTTTCTGCTTATTAAATAAATATATCCTTCTGTTGTCTTATATCCCCAATCACCAGTACGGAAATAATCACCAAAGAAAGATTCCTCTATTGGCAAATCAAGATATCCATGAGTTACATGATCACCCTTTACGCAGATTTCACCTTCTTGATTAACAGCACACTCTTTTCCATTTTCATCAAGCACCTTGATATCTGTATTTGGTGAAGCCTTTCCTACAGAATCCAAATGTGCCTTATCCTGATGAAATTCCATAAAAGCAGAACGAGAAGCCTCAGTCAAGCCATAGTGCATACATACTCTGGTATGAGGAAGCAGATCGGCAAGTTCCTGCTTCTCATCCTTTGAGAAGAAGGCACTGCCCATTTCTATATATCGAAGCTGATCTTTGAAATCACCCAGTTTATCGCCTGTAAGTTTTTTGAGGTATCGCCAGCTGGCAGGAACCATCGTGAAACCTGTTACATGGTCTTCCTCCATCGTGCGATATATCTTCTTTACATTGGCAAAGCTACCGAGCAGGATTAATGTCGCTCCCTTAGACAGACAGCATCTTACTCTACCCAAGCCAAAGGAATGGCTGACTGGAAGAGCTAGAAGTTCGACATCTTCCTGTGAATTACCAATAAACTCATTGATATTTCTTGCTGCAGCAGCCTCATTGTCATAAGTCAAAGGCACCCCCTTAGGTTTACCTGTAGTACCTGTTGTAAAAAGGATGTCTGCTACTTCATTTCCATCAGGAAACAAAGGTGTAGAGAAATCAGCAGATAACTCAGCAAAGTCTTTCAATCTAGCCTTAGCAACCTCCTGTTCGCTCTCATCAAAACCAACCAGAAGATTAGCATGCGTTTGCTTCACAATATAATCCAATCTAGTAGGATTCGTAGCTGCATCAATAGGAACAACCTTTAATCCTGCTAAGTGTGCGCCAAAATATGCATACACAAACTCTATCTGCTTGCCAGCTGCCAGAATAACAACATTTCCTTCGTTTTGTGATAATTGAGATTTGAAATAATCTCTTGCTCCCAATATGCGTTGACACAACTGAAGATATGTTGCAGATTTCTTTCCACTTTTTACAGCTATCTTATCGGGCTGTACGGCCGCCCACTGCCATATTTGTTTTTCGATACTTTCTAACATATAAATATCCTTTGTACTATATTGTTCTATTGTACCGTCTCGTAATGTTCTCAGAACTCTAAGATTATATTATTCTGTCAAATCTTCAATGAGACTAACAATATCGGACACATCCTCCAAGTCCATAATCATATCAGATGTTATCTTCACATTAAATTCCTTCTCCAACTGTGAGATGATCTCAACATTATGAAGAGAATCCCACTCATCTGGCTCACCGATTTCGGTATCCATATCGATTTCTGTTGTTGGTACATTAAGTACACGTGCTATCAATTCTATTACTTTTTCTTCCATAATTTATTTTGTATTTAATATTTTACTATTTTTATACCCTTGAGCCACACTTTCTTAAACTTCTATCTAATATCTAAGACGGTACTGAGGTATCCTCACTGCTTTCAATTTCGATAATAGCAAATCAATCGCAGTTTTTTTATTTTCCAAACTCCTTAATTCTCTGTTCCTCTTTCAATGAGCAAACAAGTAGCTGTCCATTCTTCTCGGCTACGATACTGCTGGCAATACATACCGGCATAAGGCTCAGGGAAGCTTTGAAGGATATTAGTTTTTCTAAAATCAACCCGTTCTTCCTTACCATTAAAGAAGTTATCTTTTCGAATCCCTCCGTCTCCCTTTAGCCAAAGGGAGTTCCACCTTTCTCACCAAGCCTCTCTTTCCTCAGAAACGAGAGGATGTAACCGCCCTCCGGTGCTCGGGACCGCTACGTTCTAAGGTTGGCGGACCATCAAAGGTCTACGCCAGGTTTTGCGGGATGGGACCGCCTGGGGTGGGCTGATTACAACTCCCTATTCTTATACAAATCAACATTGATATAGAATGGAGTATTACTGTATTGTACCATTACAGCACCCAGTTGGCAGCCGTCATTCTCTCCGCAGGTATCGTCATCTTGGCATTCAGGAACCATACACCCACCGACTCTATCAGAACCGCGATAATCAATTACAGCAAAAGTTGTATTGTCACGACTCCACCTACCACATTATATATTCCGAAGTCTTCCACTCCCAATGCATTCAATATGACTCGGCTCGTGTACAGCGACACCACCATCATAAAAAGCATTCGGAAGTAAAGGAGAAGCGTATTCTTCGCTATTCGCTTGTTATTATCTGATGTTTGATTTGACATAATTATTCATTGCAATTATCCAACATTGAAATAAGTTCATTGAAATCACCCAAAATCTTCTTCAACTTAAAGACAAAATCATTTTCTAAGCTCTGCCGCTTTCTTATAATCTCTTCAGTATTCTTGATATATAAAGTCAATTCATAGAAAAATATATGAACGTCATATTTGTTTGATATACCTTGAATTCTCACTAAGGCTAACCGCAAATTCAGCAATACCATTGGAATATGGGTAATCATAGTCTTAGGCAGTTCATGCTTGGCATTTTCCTTTTCGATACTAGCGGTATAATTACCTAGCAACTCTGACATGATATGAAGATAATACGAAAGTTGCTCTTTACGATCGGTACAATTATACAGCAATTGAGGGTCTGGAATACTGCTTAAGCAAATTAAAATTGAAGTTATGCGATTTTCTAAAGTAAAATAATGGTGCTCTTGCAGTTTTTGAGAAATCTTATCTTCCATTCCTATTTGGAATTGTTTCAATTCTTTCAATCTCTTCTCGTTGCTTTTTTCTAGTTTTCGAATTCGGTCTTCATATTTCTCTATTCTAAGATATTGCCATATGGAAATCAATCCAAGTATCAACGTCAGAATTGCTAACCACAAGCCAATCCAAGTATTGAGCTTGTCTATCATCAAATCAATCGTTGCCACATATTGACCATCAACTCTTGCAAGTATGTGATTCATCGAATCAACCTTTTCTGTATAAGCATTCAGTCGATTAGTTATCAATGAATCAACAGATGAACCATATTTTACATGAACAGAGTCGTTCTTGGTAGAGTCTATTACGACATATTGCACATATTTTCGCTTGCTGTCATAAGCATGAGGCTTGTACCTTATCGCTTCCAACAGATTACCATAAAGAAATATGACTGCAAGAATTGCGCTAGAGAACAAGAATATAGCAAACAAGTATTTAAAAAACTTCATATTTTTACAGGTATAAATTTTTAAATCGCATACTATTTACCTTTTGAGCTTTCTCTATGACCTTATAAGGAAACAGACGACCACATATCATATCCATTGAGCTTGACTTAATATATTTTTCTCGTATAAAATCCTTTTCACTCTGATAACAATACCCCTTTTTAAAAGCAGAAAGCATCAAGTCATCATGGGTAAACATGATAAGTTGGAAAGGAATTTGACAATGAGACTCTTTCACCAATTTCATATCATACCATTTGTAAATCTGATAAACGTACTGCTGTAACTTTAAGCCGTTGTTAAAATCATTGGCATTAAACACATCATCTATCACAAATGGCACTATTGTTTTGTTCCGTTTCATCCAATAGAAAGATAGAATTATTTTTAAAGTGATACAGAACAATTTAAAACGAAATGAATTAAAATACTCGTAAGGATCTGTTATAAAATCTCCATCCTCCGTTGGTACATGTATGTTTAACTTTATTGAATTACTTGCCACATCTAGACTGAACGTCTCGCCATTATCAGAAAATTCGACCAAAATATCTTGAAAGTCCTTACGAAACTCAGAAGAAAACGACTGGACTATCTGTTGCTTGGTTTTCCTTATCAAATCCTTGATATTTTCCAATACTACTTTTTGATTTTCCATGTTTTGAACAGTATTCGAATCTACTAGACTTTGACTCTCCCTATCTTGCATTTCTGTCTTTCGTTTCATCAAATCCTCTGCCAATGCCAATAACACACTTTCTTCATCAGGATATTTTTCATCATTTCTCATGCTTTCCTTTGAAAGAAGTATATTTTTGTATTCCGCATACAATATCGACAATGTATGAATACGACTCTCATATTCCTTTTGGTTAGATACCAACGATTGAACTAATGCTCCCACTACTGGAGCTGCAGCATTTTGGGATTTCTGTAGTTTTTCGAGTTCTCCCCACTCCTTGACGAATAACTTTGGATTATCCAAATGTTTTACGCCGTCAAGTCTGTCAGAAATATTTTGAGGCTCAGAATACTGCTTACATTCTTTTAACTCGTCGGCGTTACTGCTAAGATGAAAGAATTGTTGAATTACAGAATTAAAGCCACTAACGCTCAGTGTATCATCACTAGGCTTTAATCCAACCAAAAAAGTATCTAAGGTCTTCAGAAGTTCTGTTACACATGAATAGTAAAAAGACAAACGCCCACAGCCTAATTGTTGAAGGATATATTCATACAAAGTATTGCCATTCTGCCGTATTTGTTCTACATCATAATCGGAACAAAACATGCTGGATGTTGAACAGACAGGGACAAATGATTTTAGATTTTGACGCACCTCAGAATTTAAATCCTTTCTTACGACTCCTAGAGATACACTTTCAGCCTGAATGCCATTAATCCGATTAAGTCCATAGGTCAAGTAGTCCTCCAGCCTACATCCCATCTCCTTCGCATGAGAACAAAAACCTGTATAATGCAATTCTAAAGCGGAATAAACAGAACTTTTACCTGTTCCATTTCCACCCACAAGAAAAAGTGAGCAAGGCTTGCCATTCTTCAAGAAATTCACACCATACGGTATCGCGTCATGAGGCAAACGAAACAATCGGAAATTATTAAACTTGATAGCACAGATACGCTTGTCGATAAAATCGTCACTATCAAATGTAGCTTCGGGTAATTCCTGTATTGTGCTGTTGTCATCAGGAATTTGAAAGACATCATTCAATCTGATGTCTTTCAAATCACCCTCATACTGCAACAAGCGAAACAAAGTTTCTTTATCCTTGTCTTCCAATTGCAGGAAACCGTCACTCTGCGATAGAACTTGCCAGCAACTATTTTCCATATTTTTATCTTTATATGGTTTCAATAAAATGTTTTATTTTTTCCATTAAAATAGGGCTTTCCTTATACTCCTCTTGTGCTTTTCGCTCCTGTACAGTAGTTAGGTAAGCCACAACATCACCCATACCTATGTCTCGAAGAAAACCACTATTCAATAAATAATTATCAATAAGTGCATCATCCTCGTAGTCATAAACCATGAGCAGTACATTGAATACAGAGAGTATCTTTTGTAATTTCAGCTCAATGCCATACAATGTATCGCCATCTTCTTTCATTCTCAAGACAATCTCGTCTGAAAACAAATAAGGCTTGACATACTCGTTATAATTATAGAGGATTGTATCTTCCTCTTCTTTCGTCATGTTTGAGACATGACCATCTTTGCCTAGTTTATGCTCTATAAAAATCAAGATATAGCTTTTGAGAGTATCCACTATATTATAGACCTCCTCAAAGTCAATATATTGCTTCAAGCGATAATTGAGGTCACCCGATATATCCATATAAGGATTATCCTTTATAGGATATGTGGATAGAATATTCGAAATTTCTAAATCGATTTTGGCTTCCAACTCATAACTCAAAGTGGTATTACTTTGAAATTCCTTGTCCTTCAATCTAGTAGAAATCTCTAAAAAACCGTATTCCTCTGTCAAGATATACATATCTTTAAGATATTCCACGACTTTTCTGCCAGAATTCCCCCAACAAGGTTGGATACTATGATTTACAAAAAGACACAAATATGGCTCTTCTTCATGAAGTATATTCCCAAACTTATCTATCAACAAAGACAATACACTTTGAAAATTATATGTGCTAACCTTTCCGATTGCTATGGTCTGATTTATTTGATTCCAAACATGAAGTACAAGTCTCGCCAAATGAGACAAGAGAAGATCCTCATTCTCACCTGTTCTAAACACTCGCACCCAAGAATTGGATTTTGAATCTACTATATATTGTGGTACAATACACCCATTATCTATACGACCATCAATCCAACTATGCAATTCATACAAGAAATCTACCGGAGAGTTCAACGCAAACTTAGTATAGCGAAAAACAAAAGTTGAAAGGCTCTTCAAGGAATACCCAAAACGAAGACGATATTTATCATCGTAGATAGTACCTCTTGTCCATTTTTCTATCAACAACGTAAGATTGTTGAATATTGCAGAGAAAGCCTCTTCCGCACTTTGACATTTTTCGAGCATAGCTAAATTATGATTGGTTAGTACTTCCAATTCGTTTTTAGGCAAGCTTTCACTTTCCAATACATAGTCGCCATTGCTTTTCAATTCTTTCACTGCACTCACAAAATCCATGGTCACCCCCGCATCTGCAGCAACCTTTAATCTTCCGATTGTATTGCCAACAAGATTGTCATCTCCCAAAAGATAATATAAATTAGTCTTCTTCAATTTACATGAAATCTCTCTAACACTGAGACCACTCACAATAGAAGATATGAATTGTTTATTAACCAAGTATTGATTGAATGACAACATATAATTTGCCAAAATCACCTGGGTACGCAGCCTATTTCTACGAATCTCAGCATCAAACTCGACATTCTGAACAAAGTGGTTAGAGATTTCTTGCCATATTTCTTGGAAAGGAGCCCCCTGACCAGACATTAATCGTTCAAGAGCAGACACATGATTATCGAAATAATGCGGATTCATAAAAACAAACCTCAGTTTGTTTTCTGACATGAATACCCTAATTTTATTAAAAGACGAGAAATCATCTTCTCCCAGCAAAATGCTCCACTTTGATGGATAGTCATCATTTACCGACACTCTAATAACATTATTAAAGTGCAGTTTTAAACTTTCTTCAACTTCCGCTCCATCCAACTGTTTGTCAAAAGAATACTCCACAGAAGGGAACTCAACTTCCATTGTATCGTTCAGCTTAGCGAAATCATTCATCAAGGATTTTACGAAATAATGTCCATAACCTTCACGTATATCATCATAAGAAGCTACCAATTCAGCATCACCAAAGTTCAACACCTTGGAGTCTTTAGCTTTTATCGCTGTAAAAATTGCCACGACTTTTACATTATCGAGAGCATAAGCACGAATATAACTTTGTATTTCATTATACAAGTTTTGAATTGTTGAGCCAAAGTATATCGCATCATCTATCAAAAAGATGCGATACACCTTATTCTTCTCTCTACTAATCTTCTCAAAAATTATAGGCAATGCATGCTCTGTCGTAAAAGAGAACAGCTTCAATCCCTTGAATATCCTCAAGTATTCAAGAAGCCTTGGTCCTTTACGAGATAATGCTATTACTATGTCTGTATCAGATGATTGGATTAAGTCATTAAGCCTATCAACCAACTGCTTGAGACTATTTTCATATATGATTCGATCTGACTTTTTTGGTAACATGCCTGTATTTTGTTATTCAAACAAAAAATATTGCGCAAATATACTATTTTTTAGCGATACACACAAATATAACCTGCTAGAATTAAGTTTTTTTTGTTTATCTGGGTTATGTTTTCTTAGAAACAACCAAGAGATATTAAAAAACTTCATTTTTACTCTTTCAGGCTCTCTTGATACCACTCGTAGAGCTTCTTCACGCCATCCACAATTTCAACCTTGTGAGTCCAGCCGAGGCAATGAAGTTTATCTACACAAATGAGTTTGCGAGGGGTGCCGGCTGGCTTGCTTTGACGATGGCATACTCCTCGTTGGTATATTCCAAAGAAGATATCAAGAGAACATCCTCCTTCATTGGCTGTTGCGTATTCTTTGGATAAAAACAAGCCTCTCTTCCCTAGGGATGAGAAGAAGTAACCGCCCTTAGTGCTATATTTGCCCCACCTGTCCCTCCTCAGCGGGAGAGTCCTTAATCCTAAGCCAAGTTTTGGTATCGGCAGCGAAGCCTGTGCCCTAAAGGGCTGCCGATGAGTGCCTACGCAACAGAGTTATTTCATGAATCTCGGCTGCACTCAGCAAATTGAAAGCAAGCTTTCTTTGCATTCGCTTGCACGAGATTTGCGATTGTTTGTCGGCTAGCGCATCATCAAGATTCTATCAATCTGCCGCTCTCACGCAAACGTTTCTTGAAACCTTGCATCACTTTATCTGCACATTCATGAAGGTTTTCTTTCATCACCTGCTTTTGCTTTTCATCAAAACTAGAATAGGCAATCTGTTGCTCCATACATGTATGAGCCGTTTCCTTAGCTAAGTCCAGTGTATGTTCTGCCACATTGCCATTGGTAAGATTCTCGCCTAATTGGGCGTAGAAGTAGCCTTCACAAAAGGCTATACAATACTCTTTTGCTGTCATAACGCTTTATTCTGCTTATTCTGCCAGTTGATTCTTTAAATTTGAGGTAACCCATTCTTAATAACTGTTTTTTAAGAACTTACAAACGAACCATGCGCTCATAAAAGAGCCAATAGTATGAAACTTATCGTCTTTTGCAGAATCACCCAAATCAGCTATTCCTTTTACCAGCAAACATGGTTTATTAAGTATATGCCCTGCAACATATAAGCCATAGCCTTCCATTTCCAAGCCGCTCATCTTACGATTTGTAGCCAATAACCCAGACATAAAATCATCATTGGCAATAACATAAGAGCCACAAGCACCTGGAGCAAGGTGAATGCTTGGTACGTTTTTCCCAAAAGCTAAGTTATTATCTTTTAATGCAGAAAACATAGATACATCAACATCCGAACGCAAATAATCATTTATCTTTGTTTTTAAAGTATAATCACAAGGAATAACTTTGGGTTCTGGTTTTACAAAAGAAGATCCATCTTGATTCTTGGCAAGTTTTCCACTACCATAATCATATTCAGATTCTGCTATGAAAAGATCACCTAACTCAATACCTCTATCTTTAATACCTGCACAAATACCTGTCATAAAGAGTCCCTTTAGCTCAAACTTAGAAATCAAGAAAGCGGATAAGACAGAAGCAGACTGCATCCCTGGCTCATTACAAGATAAAGCAACAATTCTAAGAGTATTACCTTTCACAGTCCGAAGATGCATTTTATAAAGAGAAAAATCAAACCCTTCAATAGTGAATTCTTCCCACTTATCTTTTCCAAAAGCTTTCAACATTTGCTCAAATTCTTCAGGTAAAGCACAAAGAACACCATAATCAAAGGTCATCTCTTCTTTTATTGCCAACTGTAACTGCGATTTAGAAGAATCAATTGCATTGACTGCATTTTTTAGAACCTCTTTCCAGTCTTCTTTCTTTAAATCAAAATGAATTAATTTCCATAACTTCTTTTCATAATTCTGTGCATTCGCCGTAATGGCATCCTCATAAGCAGACAAAGCTATAATGTATATTGGTTTTTTTAAACGACCAACCTTATCAAACTCGTCTATAAAGCTATAATTATTTGTTGCATCAACTTGTTCACCTTCATTTACTGGCATGACTAAATCTAGCAGAAGAATATCATATTGTTTCTTAAAGAGATAACTTCTACCTTCATTCAATGACTTTGCGACATCTATACATTCTAACTCTATGCCACATTCTTGAGTAAATACTTTCTTTATAGGAAGTATCTTCTCTTCTTTATCATCCATTATTAAAATTCTAAGCATACATCCAAATATTTCTTTAATTGTTCTTTCCAATCATCATTTTTCAAGCTATAATATACATAGCCTTTATAAAATGAGCTATAATCTTTTCTAAAACGCTCGTCTAGTTCAGCAATCTTCACTCCATCAACGAAGCTTTCATACATTGTAACAACAATTACTGGAGTCACGATTTTCCTCAATAACATAAATCGCAAAATATTAGCTCCTGCCAATGGTTCAGGCTCGCCACCATTTTCTTTTTGATTTACGTCATAGGTATACATGCTAACATCAAGCAATATAACATCATATTTATTACCATGCATGATTACTTCCTGAAGAGCAGAGTTGTAAGAATTTCTATCTTCTACCCTAAAAGAAGAATAAGTCTTTTGGCAGAACTCCTTGACTTTTTCTAACTTTATCTCATTATCTTCAATAATAAGAATATTATATCTTTTCTGCATCTACTTTCAAGTCTTTTATGGATAAAATTATATTTGTAAAACAGTTGCCGTCTTTGGCATACATAGAGAATTTAGAATCGGTAACATGCAAATCTGATTTCATAATTTTAGTTATCTTTGGCAATCCACTTCCACCTTCACGGTTATAAGAATCTCCTTGGGTAGCTATTTTCTCTTTGAATGTTTCATTAAGCTTAGACTCATCAACACCCTTAGGTAAAGAATTTACAGCTTCCAATTGTAATGTATCATTAGCTATATCTATAATAATAGAAATTCTTAACATATGATTTTCAACACCACCATGTTTAAACATGTTTGAGAAAATATTTCTAAACAAGTCTGCAAAATGAATAACATATTGAGATTTTATTAAAAATGAATCTCCCTTTATTGTCGGGTTCTTTATATTAGAAGTTAAATTAGGATAAGCTATCAATATATTATTAAATACTTGATAGGTTAATTTTTTAAAGTCTACATCCTCACGTTTCATTCCTGTCACATGAAACCATTCTGTCACTTTACGTATTTTTGTAGATAAAGCTGACGATGCCTTTGTTATACTTTCCATTATATCTTGTTTACAATACTGTGGCATTGACTCCAAATCATATTTTAAAGTTGCAATCTGATCATTTATCGCTTTTTGAAAATCTGTAGATATATACTTTCTAATCTTATCTAATCCAACATTTGTCAAATCCCACAACTTTTCGAAAACTTTATCACAGAACAAAACCTGCTTGTTATCTGCCCTTACCGTAGCTAAGCCACATTCTATCGCCCAAAACACCATTTTATTCTCTGACAAGACAAAATCAAATAATCCATATGGCTTCTCTTCTGATTTTATTTGTAGAAGCTGTTTTATTAAATAAAATACAGATTCATCAAATGCCTTAGAAAACTTGACTAAAGCCTCATTTAGAATTCTATTTTCTTCTTTTGTCAAATTATATGTATCCTTCCAATATGAAGTATATACATATTCGTTATTTATTTGAGATAACACTAAATTTCTACCAGACAATTCTGGTCGTAATTCACTTTCCAATTCCCCATGCCGAACGCGTGTGCTTAAATAAGCAACAAGTCCATACTCACTGTATAAAAACTTATCTACAATATAATCATAGATATCTTTAAACACTTCATAGATACCATTACTTTTGACAGAAATCTCAGACTTTGCTTCTTGGTTATAGTTTGTATTATCCATCAAAAGATAACTATCAGCCAAATCAATATAATAAATAGACTTTTTCTCCTTAAAAAGAATATCAAAGTATCTAGAATATTTCTTATACATGCTATCCAACTCAGGAAGTTTCCATTTTTTTATTGACACGACATCTGCATAGATTTTACTATTATCAATATTTTGGCTCACCTTATAAACAAATAAGGCATCAACTATAGACTTCAATTCATCCTCATAAATTTGTCTCTTAAATGTATTTAAATGAACTAAATACTCCAAAATAACCTTTCGTTCTTCTAACCTATCTTGAAAACTTGAAATGTTGAAATAGTGTCTTAAAGTCTCATTATCATTCATTACACCAAAGAATGCTTCTATTCGCTTAATAGACGCTTTTCCTTCTAATTTTTTAATCAGTTCTGATGGTTTAAACGCATCATTAAGCTCACAGAATTCAAATAAGATAAAACTCTTATCCACAATTTTCTTGCAGTTGACTCCTACAAAAATTGCCAAATCAATCGTTCTATCAAATCCACAATATAATTGCGATTGCATATACTCTATGATAGAAGCCGTATTAACTTTAGCAACAAGATTTACATTCAATGTATAATAATCAACATATGTTTCTATCGCCTTGGAAATCATTTTTTGTTTAAAAAGACATTCTATCTTTCGACTGATAACTTTTTGTTTAGAAGGCAAACACAAAGATGCATCTGTCTCCAACTTAGCCAACAAATCCAAGCTCTCTATATATTGACCTTTTCGTAAGTATATTTCTGCATTGTGTCTCTCCCTAAAAGTTCGGCATAAAGACGCATCTGAAGTTACTTCTTGCTTTATTCTACTTTCCCACAATCTGCACGAAACAGAATTCCCAAATGACAGAAAGCTCTTTAAGTATTCTAAAGACATAGCTTTATCCTCAAAATAAAGTGAAACTTCTGGATCAAAAGCCCATGAATTTACCAATTTCAAACGCCCATCAATATTCTGATTTTCCTCGCGCTTTAGAAAACAAGTCAAATCTGTTGCAATGTGGAAGCTATATAAATTTTTATCTATCTTATATAAATTATATATGGAATCGGCAACATCTTCACTATTCAATATTTTGAATACTAATTGTGCTATTTGATTTAACGGAGCATTTTTACCTATCAAAGGTTCTTGAAAATCTTTTTTAAGATGAATCAAACACCGACTATATATCACACATACATCAAATATCGAAGTTTCTGCATCACAAAAAACACGACAATTTTCGATACACTTTGCATAGTTTCCTTTATAGTATTCATCTAAAATTGAAACAAAAGATGAATTGAAAAATCCAGGCATATCAATGTTTTCGCCTAAATATCTTAATACTGGCCAAAGTTCTCTATCATGCGATATAGAATACAGCTCTAGAAGATCATCCTTAAAAGACTTATATTCTTTACATGTAACAACAACCGACTTGACTAATGTTACTAATATTTCATATCTATCAACCAATGCTGACAATGACTCAAACAGACAAATCTTACTCAAATCAACATCTTTGTAATAATTGAAATAATTGAGTCTAAATAGCAAATATTTATAATAATCTTCATGAAGCTCATTTCTATTTCTTTTATATGATGCATGTAAGTTATCATCGTAAGAATATGGAGCTAAGTCACTTGAACTTCTATCAAAAAGACATTTAAAGATATAGAGAATATAATTGTTATTTTTATCTATAGCTCGTTCCAGCTCATCTGACATCATTTTAATAGACAACGAACGTTCATCCTCATATTCATAAACAAGAAACTGGCTTTCATAATACCATAAAGAAATTCCAATCTCTGAACGAACTTTATCTAATAGATTTTGGCATTCATCATACTTACCTTTTAAAAAAGATTGTTCATATTCAATTCTATATTTGACAAATACCCTTATTTCTTTTTTATATTTTCTCAAACAAGAAATTATCCATTTTATTTCAGACTCCAAATCATATGCACGATAGAATTTAGATGATTTTTGGCAAAGGTCACTTAAATTCTGAGGGAAAGGAACTCCCCAAATTAGTTTTTTGCCATTAGGCAATCTTCTTGCTACAAAATCCATCAAATACCTCTGACCATCCAAATCCTTAATTTCCTTCAGTTTATAGATGGTTTCTTGGAAATTAAAATTTTGCAACAATTTGGAAAAAGACTCCTCGTACTGATAAGAAGGTATTTTTCCTGAAGCATTAGTTCCAAACACCTCAAACACACCTTTCAATGATGGCGTCATACATGGTATAAATCTTCTTCTATTCATAACACTAAAATTGTATATCACCAATACAGCGTCCCCACCATTTTACAAGTAGTTACACGTATCTGTTTTTGAAAAAAGTTATTTTATTATCGTTTTGCAGAAGATAAACTGCACTCGGCAATTTGAAAGCCAGCTTTCATTGCGCTCGTTTGCATTATCTTTTAGGGTGAAGGATTGCTAATCACACTCCCTCACCTCATCTGTTTTTTCAACATAGTAACATGGAAACATAGACTTATAGTCCTTATCCCCATCTTTCATGCGGGTAAGAAAGTCTGCCCTATTTGCTAAAACCATCAAGCACGTCTTGCTTGATTCTCTTAGCAACATCCAATTGTTCTTCGCGAACCATTATATGAATATACATATCGTTACCACAAGCATCAATGCAAATTGGTAAATCAACAACATTCATATCTAATAACCCCTTGAAGCTTATAAAACAAACTAGTAAAAAGTCTGTTACGATAATACTGTACCGAAAAGCCTTCTGCCTTTTTGCGAGCATTCATCGGAACATCGGCTATATCATCGCATACATAATACAATATCGCATTGTCATGAGACTTGAAGAAGCTATAAATTTGATTAGAGATAAGTGATAAATCCCGAATCCCTGTCACATGTTTATAACTACCTACTCTGTTGAGATATATTCCCCATACCTCAACATCAGACTTTTCTAAGGCGGAAATCATTTCAGATGACAAAAATCTCGCTCCATCATTCAGAATTCGCACGATATATATATCACCCGTTTTGCTTGTAAACCTATATTCAAATGCATCCATTACATAGCAATTTCACAAACCTCGCAACCTCGTTTTGCCATATCTTGGAGCTGAGCTGCCTTATATGCCTTCATACGCTTCACCCACTCTGCTACCTTTGGGGAATCGCTTTTAATAACTAATGTTTCTTTAATTTCAATCATTGTATAACCTCCTATATTTAAAGACTGCTGCAAAGATACGACTTTCTGACGTAAACACCAAGGAATTAAATAAAAAACTTCATTACGTAAGCATTTCCCCTCAGGGAAGAAGAGGAAAACCGCCCTCCGGTGCTCAGAGCCACTACGCTATAAGGTTGGCGGACCAATCAAAGGTCTCGCCAGGTTGTGCGGGATGGGACCGCCTGAATGTTCCTCATTGCAGTAATGGCTGAAGGAAATCGACTTCCATCTCTAAAAATGCTCCTCATCTGAAACAGATGGGGAGTTTTTTTATTAAATATGTTAAATGGTTTCAACTGCCGGATACAGCTCCGCTTCTCCTGAGAAGATGACTCTTCCCGAGTTATGAGGGTTGTGATATGTATCACAGCATTGAAAAACCAATAGACTCACTTCCACTAATCTTCAATACTATTATGTCTTTCTGCCTGCTGCATACGAAATGCAAACCGAGCTGCTTGAAGCAAATTATATATCATATACCATTCTGCTTGCTTGAAAGCCACCTTTTAAGTTCTTAAATCGTCTCGTTCTTCTGAATCTCTACTTAAGAGATACTGAATCGCGCTGCAAAAATACAAATTTTATTGTAAATAAGCGAATTATGCCTGTTAAATTTTTGATTTCGTTCAGCAAAAAGCAACTTTTTTTTGAGTTGATTTTGGATGAAATCTGATAAGTCTCTGATTGAAAGGAAGTTCTCCGTTTTTCTGCATCTCTTAAGTAGAGATTCAGAAAAATGGTTCAAATTGGTTCATTTTATCCTGGAATAGTTTTTTCTACCTCTCCGTCTCTCCTGCAAGGAGAGCTCCACTTTCTCCCCAAGCCCCTCTTCAATAGTCTTTACGACCCCTTCGGTTCCCCTTCTAGGGGACAGAAACCTCAGGAAGCGGGGATGTAACCGCCCTCCGGTGCTGTTTCTGCCCCACCTGTCCCTCCCCAGCGGGAGGGTCCTTAACCCACTCCCAAGCCCTCGCCCTTTCCAAAAGGGCAAGGG
>ERZ1034781.356-NODE-356-length-25036-cov-33.135263_pt1 | contig 25036 bp, 17 predicted proteins | sample MGYA00520700_ERZ1034781 | MGnify/ENA primary metagenome ERZ1034781 (study PRJEB33766, sample SAMN09781709) | gut metagenome | biome: gut microbiome | host: Homo sapiens | place: Madagascar | study: EMG produced TPA metagenomics assembly of the PRJNA485056 data...
TGCAATCTATGGATGAGTCTGGTTCTTCTGCAGAAACTTCTTTATTGTTATCAGCAGATTCTTCTGCAGAAACTTCTTTATTGTTATCAGTAGTTTCTCCCTGGCTATCAGCAGTTTCTTCCTTGCTATCAGCTGCTCCTGCCTCCACCGTCTTCTCAATCATTCCATCCTTGAGATGAATGGTGCGGTCGGTGATGGAAGCAAGACCCTCATCGTGGGTAACGATGACGAAAGTCTGACCGAACTTGTCTCTGAGATCGAAGAAGAGCTGGTGAAGCTCTGCCTTGTTCTTGGAGTCGAGACTTCCTGATGGCTCATCGGCAAGGATGACGGCTGGATTGTTGACCAGGGCTCTCGCCACGGCTACACGCTGTTTCTCACCACCAGACAACTCGGCAGGTTTGTGGCTGGCTCTATCGCTCAAGCCCATGAATTCCAATAACTCCTCGGCACGCTCCTTGGCTTCCTTTCTGCCCTTTCCGGCAATGAAGGCAGGAATCATGATGTTCTCCAGGGCGGTGAACTCAGGGAGAAGCTGATGGAACTGGAAGACGAAACCGAGATGCTGGTTGCGGAAATCGCTCAGTTTCTTGGTGCTGAGGCTGCGCACATCCACGCCATCTACCTCAATGCTGCCACTATCTGGCTTGTCGAGGGTACCGATAATCTGGAGAAGAGTGGTCTTGCCGGCACCGCTAGGTCCGACGATACTTACCACCTCGCCCTTGTCAATATGCAGGTCGATGCCCTTAAGCACCTGCAGGGAGCCGAAGCTCTTGGTTATACCTTTTATATCAATCATTTTCTAACTCAAAATTATTTTGCAGGCAAAATTAAGCAAAATATTTGGAAATGCCTAATTTTAAGCGATAAAAAGAAATAAGGAGGGATATAAAAAAACAAAACGAGCCTTATTCTTGCAAATAAAGCTCGTTTCAGTACTCAATTCTGTATTACTTTCTATAAAATGTATGTGTTATTTCAACCCATCGGCATCGCCGGTGGTCTTCAATCCGTTGCTCTTTTCGCGAGGAGTGATATTCACTTCCTTCGCTATGGTGTTTTCGATAAGGTTGGCATCGAATGCCATCTTCTTGTCGGTGCAGGTGATATCCTGGAAGGTGAAATCTACCAGGCGGTATTTATCGCTCTTTCCAACATCAAAGAAGTTGTCGCAATCCATCTGGATGTTCTTGATGGAGATGTTGTTGCACTGGCACTGTTCGTATATTATTATATATTGGTTCTTTTTATATGTAATCTACGATAAACTCGTAACATTTTATGTTTTAGTGTTACGAAAAGCTCGTAAAACGTTAAAATATAGCTGAGTTTATGTTTTTTAACGTAGATTATTTTGTGCTTATACGAAAAGTTCGTAGATTTGCAGCGTGATTTAGAAACAAGAATGTTGAATTTAAAAGAATAAAGATAGAAATATGGAAAAGCTGACGAATCAGGAAGAAGATATTATGCTTCGAATATGGCGATTGGGGCGATGTGCTGTGAAACAGATTATGGAACTGTTGCCAGAACCTCGTCCACCTTATACTACAGTGGCTTCTATTGTGAACAATCTGAAGCGCAAGGAATATGTCAAGGCGGAGCGGGATGGTAAGGGGTATGTCTATTCTCCACTCATTGCTGAGAGCGATTACAAGCGGAAGTTCCTGTCGGGTTTCGTGAACAATTACTTCAAGAATTCCTTCAAGGAAATGGTTTCCTTCTTTGCCAAGGACGAGAAAATCAGTCCCGAGGACCTCAAGGATATCATCCGTGAAATCGAGAGTTCGGAAGAATAAATAACTGTAATTGAAAGCTTTTGCCCTTACAGGGCGTGTGGAGCTAATATGCGAAAGTTCAATAACTAATTTATATAAAAAACTGAAACTGTATGGCAATATATCTTATAAAAATCAATGTAGCCCTGATGCTCCTTTATGGCTTTTATCGCCTCACGGTGAGCCGCGATACTTTCTTCGGTCTTCGCCGCCTTACCCTCTGGCTCATCTATGCCGTTGCCCTGATGGTTCCGGCACTCAATCTGGAATATTGGGTGCGCGATACACCAACGATGGCGAGTATGGCGAATGTATATGCCGACACGTTTTATCCCGTGGTGGTTGTAAAGGCTCAGGCTCCCAGCATAACCTGGATAGATATGCTGCTGGGCATCTATTGGGCAGGAGTTGCGGTTCTCTCTTTGCGTTTGGTATGGCAGCTCTTCAGTATCATCCGCCTTGCGGTTATTTCCCGGAAGCAGGAGGTGGAAGGCATTACGGTACATCTTCTCAGAGGCGAGGGGAGTCCGTTCTCCTTCTTCCGCTGGGTGTTTATGTATCCATCTACCATGGAGGGCAAGCAGTTGCACGAAGTGATGGTTCACGAGTGCACCCATGTTTCGGGTCTCCATTCCCTGGATACCCTCTTCTCCGAGCTTTTCTCCATCGCCTGCTGGTTTAATCCGTTTGCCTGGCTGATGAAGCAGGAAGTAAGAATGAATTTGGAATATTTAGCCGATGAAAGTGTATTATCTGATGGCAACGCGCGCAAATCCTATCAGTATCACCTTCTAGGTTTGGCATATCGACAGCCGAATGAATCGACCAAGATTGCCAATAATTTTAATTTATTACCTCTTAAAAAAAGAATTAAAATGATGAACAAACGTAGAACCAGTGAAATAGGCAAGGCGAAGTACCTCCTTTTCGCACCTTTAGCAGGAGCGTTGCTTATGGTGAGCAACATCGAGAGTGTGGCTCGTGAGATTGGCGAGCAGATTCCGGAAGTAGCCGAGGTTCAGCAGAAGGCTGAGCAGGCTCTGAATGCTGATGTGGCTGTGGCGAATCCGACGGCTGAAGAAGCAAAAGCTGCCGCAGAAGCCAAAAAGGCAGAAGAAGCTAAGGCTGCTGAATTGGCAAAGTTGGAAGCTGAACTGAAGGCGGAAGCAAAGGCTTCTGATGCGACAGCCCCAGCCGATACAACCAAGAATGTGGTTTATGATGTAACAGAGACAATGCCGCAATTTCCTGGTGGTCAGGAAATGATGATGAAGTATCTGGCTGCAAACATCAAGTATCCGGCTTCCGCCGTCAAGGCCAAAAAGCAGGGCCGTGTGATTGTAACCTTTGTCATTCAGAAGGATGGTAGCGTTACCAAAGCCCGAATTGCAAGATCTGTAGATCCGGAACTGGATGCCGAAGCTTTGAGAATCGTGAAGGCGATGCCTAACTGGACTCCTGGTACACAGGATGGTAAACCGGTAAACGTAAAATATACCATCCCTGTTATATTCTCTCTGATGTAACCCCAGGGAAGAAAGAAGAAAAATAGAATATCAATTTCTGGTTATAAAAAGAGCATAAATCTCAACTCAATAAAAAAGAGCATAAATCTCATCTCATCAATAGAGTATGAATTCTCTATTGGCATGTAGAATGAAAAGGGCGGTTTTCTTGCGTGATGCAAGGAGCCGCCGTATGCGGAACCGCATGTACGGTGGTGTGAGAGGTCGGTAAACATGAAAATAGGAGATAAACACCTATGATTAGTGTTTACCTCCTACTCGATTACTTCATTTTCTGCATCATCAGGCGTGATTTTTCCTTAGCCAAGGCTTGCATATCCACGGCAACATCGTCTTCATCTACGATTTCCACGCCCGTCATCGTTTCTATCACATCCTCCATGGAAACTACACCGCGAAGGCATCCGTATTCATCTACGATAATGGAGATGTGCTCTCGCTTTTCCAGCATCTTTTCCCAAATCTGATATATCGATTCATCCTCGTTGAAGGAAAGAATCGGGCGCATCAGCTCGGATAATCGGGTTTGAAATTCATCGTCTGAAACCGATTTGAGAACCACATCCTTCAGAACGTAGCCCACGATATAGTCCTTATTGTTATCATATACAGGAATGCGTGAGAAATTCCACTCCTTCTGTTCGTAAAACTCCTTGGTGGTTAGATGCATATTAGCAGATTCTACCACGATGGATGGTGTCATCACCTCTTTTGCCTTAACTCCTGCCAGACGGATGCAGCTCTTGATGATCTTGCTTTCCGATTCCCTGAAGATGCCTTCTGTGGTTCCTACATCTACCATGGCCGAAACCTCTTCGCGGCTCATGGAAGCCTGGTGGCTCTTAGGCGTGAATACCTTTGTGATAAGTTCTGAGAGCAGTACCAGAGGGTAGGTGATGAAGATGAGTACCCGGATAATCTTGGTGGATGGCATTGCCAGCGAGCGCCAGTAAGAAGCACCGATGGTCTTCGGGATGATTTCTGAAAGCACCAGAATCAGCAAGGTGAGAATGGCGGAAATGATACCGAAGTATTCTTCGCCAAAGAGTTTGATAGACTCGGCACCCACGCCGGCAGAACCGATGGTGTGGGCGATGGTGTTGAGCGAAAGAATGGCACCCACTGGGCGATCAACGTTGTTCTTATACAGTTTCATCAACGAGGCAGTCTTGTTGCCTTGATTCTCCTTCATCGAGATAAACGACATCGGAGTAGAAAGTAGCACCGCCTCCAGGACGGAGCATAAAAAGGATAGTGACAGAGCACCTAAAAAATATAAAATGATTAAACCCATGTAATTTTTAATTCGTTAATAATATGTTATCTCAAGCAAGATAGGTATTATTTCCGAAGACTGCAGTTGAGGATGTAATGGGGTACATTACATCTGTTTTGATTCGATATGAGCGTATTGGTAAATATCATCATAGTTATGTTCTATTTTTCTGCAAAGATATGGATAAAACTATGAATCTGATGTTATTTTGTTGAATATTAGTGTGTTTTAATATGTTTTTAGTAAATATTTGTAAAGAATGTTATTAGTTAGCAACTGATGACTCATGTTATTTTAGTGATTATATACAGATCAAAGGGGAAGAGAACTTATTCTTTCCCCTTTGTTCTGTATATGAGTTACTATGTAATACCGTTAGTTCAATTATCGCATCTTGCGGTTTTTCCCATTTTCAACTTTACAGCTGTACCTTTACAGCCTTTCCGTCATATTCCACACTCTTGCTTGCCTGCATAGGCTGATCGCCTGCGCCGCTATCAGTGCCCACCATCACGATGTGGAATCTGCGATGCTGGAGCATTCCCTTATAGCTGCCCTTGCGTGGCGCGATGTTCAGGGTTCTGGCTGCTTCATTCCATACAAACTGGATTTCAGAGAATTTACCTTTCTCATAGTTGTAGTTGTCGCCCTCATCCTCATAGAGCGTAAATTTACCATCAGCACCAGGATAGACACGGATTTCCAACTCATCCCAAGGCTTCTCTGAACTATACTGCACTTCAGGACCGAATGGCAGGATGGTACCAGCCTTGATGAATACAGGCATGATGTCGATAGGACAAAGGCGCTGGATATCCTGACCGCCCTCATACTGGGCATTGCTCCAGAAATCATACCATTTATTACCCTTTGGCAAGTAAACATTCACAGGCGCAGCTGCCTTCCTTACATCAGGATAGATGGTATGGCCCTTCTTCTCCTTATCCTTCCAGGTGTATAAAGGATCGGTTACCGGCTTCACCAGGATGTTGCGGCCAAAGAGATACTCATCGTTCAGACGGGAAGCCTTCTTGTCTGCCGCATAATCCATTACCAGGGCACGCATCATGCTTCCGCTATTCTGTACACAGTCGCCAGCCGTACTGTAGATATAAGGCAAAAGGCGATAGCGCAGCTTGATGGTCTTAATCATAGCATCATAAGCCCAGTCGCCCTGCTTTCCGAATTCATACAGTTCGCTTACCATCGGCGAAGAACAGTGGTTGCGCATCAATGGCATGAAGGTTCCCCACTGCATCCAGCGGGTCTGCAGTTCCTGAATGGCAGGGTTCTTTGGATTCTGTTCAAACTCCCAGTAGAAGAAACCACCCAGGTCGGTGTTCCAGAATGGGATACCGCAGAGCGAGAAGTTCAAGCCCGATGGAATCTGGTTCTTCATCTCGTCCCAGGAAGCCACCACATCACCGCTCCAGCAGATGGTGCCATAATGCTGAATACCGAAACTGCCGCTTCGGGTCATCTGGAGCGAACGCTTTGTGTTGCCCTTCATCGCTCTCTGGTGCTCATAGATGCTCTTGTTGTGCAACAATGGGAAGGCGTTCTTCACGCCCAGCCATGAACCATCGTAGGTCTGATAGTTCTCATCGCCCGGCTTCTCAAAATGGTCAGGCTCCGTAGAATCCGTCCACCAGGCATCGAAGCCCATCTGGTAGAGATGAGTAAGATACTTCCAGTAGAGGTTGCGAGCCTTCGGATTGAAGACATCGTATGGCATCACGCCACTGTTTCTTGGCCAGGTTTCGAAAGGAAGGAGCGCATTCATCTTCTTCAGTTCACGATACTGATCTGTCCAAGGACCGAAACTTGCCCAGATGGAAATCATCAGATGGGCATCGTTCTTGTGAACATACTTCACCATTTCCTCCGGACTCTTCAGACGAGGCTCTCCTTGTGCCTTCATCTGCTTCATATCGGTAGGAAGATACTTGGCATAGGCTGGGTCGCCCACCTTATTTATATAATATGGGTTCTGGAATTTCATCGCATTCCAGTTGGAGTCGCATCCCCAATACTGCCAGTCCTGCACGATGGCATCGGTAGGAATCTTCAGTTCGCGATACTTATCCAATACGCCAGCCAGTTCGTCGCTGGTCTTATAGCGCTCACGGCATTGCCAGAAGCCCATCGCCCATTTCGGGAACATCGTAGCCTGTCCGGTGAGTTCACGGATGCTGGCGATGACTCCATCCTGTGTACCATCCTTGTACATGAAATAGTAGTCGGCGCAGGTTCCCACTTCGCTGGTAAAGGAAGTACATGATGGCTGGTTGCCATTATCCTTGGATGCTACTACATCATTGAAATAGGTTTTTCCCGCATTGTCCCAGTAAAGACCATAGCCCTTCTCGCTGGTGAAATAAGGGATGGCGATATAGGTGTTATGATTCCAGAGTTCGATGTTCTTTCGGCCACGCTGATTCATATAAACATCACGCAGCTGTCCCAGACCATAGATGGCCTCGTCATCAGCAAGACGGAAGTCTTGCTCTATGCGGTACTTGCCCTTGTTGGCTTCATCCTTGCGGGCTTCCAGGCGGGTCTTCGTATCAGTAAGCAGCAGTTTTCCTTCCTTCGAGAGGAAGCGGATTTCGCCAGTCTGCTGGTTCAGTTCGACGCAAATGAATTTAGATTTAATATTTACAACATCTCCATTTTCCTGTATCTGAACATCCTTCAGCTGCTGAGGCTTCAAGATGACAGAATAGCTTTTCTTCTGAACGGGAGCAGCAAGTCCGGCATCTGATTTCAAGATGCGGACGATGGATGGAGAATAGAATTCGATGGTTACATTCTGCTGAGCTACCTGACGGGTGATAGACTTGGCAGCCGCACCTTTCAGTGTGCCTGCCACCATTACGCTCTTGGCGCAGAGTTCACTTGGAACGCCAACGACAGCAATGCCCAAAAGGGCAATGAGAGATAAATTCTTTAGCATACTCTTGTTTATTATATTAGAGGGTTTATGATTTGTCCAGTTCTAAATACATCAGATTGTATTTCGGTTGCAAAGGTAATGCTAAATGGTGGAAAAGGGATAAAACAAATTCCTTCTTAAAACACTTGGTGAAATAGCTGGGCGAGCTGAAGCCCGTTCGCTCGGCAATTTCATTCACACTTTGCTTACCTTCCTGAAGCAAGGCTGCTGCACGATGAAGCCGGATGCTGCGGATAAATGCCACGGGAGTAGTATTGGTCAGAGCCGTCAGCTTTTTATAAAGTCCTGTCCGCTCCATACAGAGATCTTGTGCCAGTTGTTCCACGCCATATTCGCCATCTTCCAGATGCTGTTCTACCAAAGCACGCACCTGAAGAATCAGCTCGGGATCCTGATTAATAGCTTCGGCTGCAGAATAGGCAGAAACGGTATAGGTCAGCTTATCATTCTGAAAAACCGCCACGATTCCTGAATCCATGAAAGCATAAACCTGTCTGCCATCGGTATCCAGATCCTGCAGACACCCCCATTCCTTCTTCAAATGGATTAGATTGCCATTCTGCGTATTGAGCAGCGAATCACCCATAACAACCCAGACATTCTTCCTGCTATCTACAAACAGATCCTGAATGTCATTCCGGGTCGGGCCGTTTCGCATCATTTTCATCTTATTCTCTTTTCCATTTCCAGACAGAGCGTCAAGGGGATGTTCCAGAATTCTGCCCTCTGCAAGCAGAATACAGAATATCTTCTGGTATTCCTTTACCCATAACCTGTCCTGGCTATCGGCATAAAGATGCGTCTGCCCCTTGTATTTCGTGATGTTTTCTGCCTTTTCTGCAGGAAGGGGAATCAAGGAGAAGCGCCTTCCATCATAGAGATTGATGCCCTTGGGAGTTCTCACCACCAACCTGCCATCTGCCAACTGCATCATCTGTAGAATACAGTTATCAGAAAGGCCCTGTCGGGTATTGAGCACATAAAAATAATCGTTTGTCTCTACCTTCTGGGCAGAGCTGGTAAGTATCCGGCCGCCAAAGCAGAGGAAAACGATGCATAGTTTGATGATATATGGTTTATAACTTCTCATAGAGCCTTATTGTCTATTTTCATTGCTGCTATTTTGCTTATTCTTTGCAAAAATATAAAAAAAGATTGAGACAGACAAGACAAGCAGGCAAAATTTTGAGGCTTTTACAAAGAAAAAGGTTCCCTTGCATGGAAGCAAGAGAGCCTTTGGCTATTGTTTTTTCGTTTTTACATCCTGAATCTTTTCCTATCTTGGAGAGCCAGATGGAGTGGGGGATATTGTGCTGGCGGTGATAAATAACGTTACAAGTTAAGCGTGGATGAAAAATCTCTTAAGAGAAGATGGGCTCAAGGTTCCACAGAGCATCCTCAAATTGCATAATTAGTAGATACTTGGCAAGATTTTTAGTTCAGTTAGTGAAAAGGGGAGTCTGCTGGCTGTGATGCCGGCAGACTTCTGTATTTTTCGGATGCTTTTCTGATGCATTACCAGATAGGTGGGGACGTACCTTGCTCAAAAGAAGATATTCTAGTGGTGGGTGGAGTGATTTGCAGAAAATATTTAAGGTGGATCATAAATCTCCTTTCACAGAATGTGGATTATGTTGAAAATAAGAGAGTTAAGTGTGAAAGGAAAATCTCTTTATTTTGATATGGTAATTGATGGCTAAGCTTAAATATGGCGATGTGCCTTGCTCCGATAGGGAATAGTGAGCGTCTTGATAATGAATAGTGGGTGTCTTTGTTATGAATGTTGGGATGAAGCATAGTAACCAGAAGGATGAGGGATAGATATTGGCAGGCGAAAAGGGACGATTTATCGGCTGGATGACTAAGCTCGTCTATATGGATGACTCGGGTCATCTATATGGCTCACTCCCGTCATCTATATGGATGACCCGGGTCATCCGATACAAAGAAGCCTTTTCTATTCCTTTTGTGATAGTTGCTTTCTCCTTTAGACTAAGTTGCCTTCTCCTTATATCTATAGTCCTTTCTGCTGATTATTATTGTTGTTTCAGAGAATTCTCCTTTCACACTTAAGTAGCTGATTATGAGTATGCTCTGGTGATTGTGAAAGGAGAATGAAATTTTAATTGCTGTTTATGTGATCTGTGAGTTCGGTCATAACGACCAGAAGGAGAAGTCGGCGGGCTGTGGCTCTGAAGCTGGTTCCGGATATGGAGACCTGGCATGCTGACGGTAAGGATCTGATGCACGTTCGCATCTATGTAGTAGATAAGAAGGGCAGAAGGGTACTGAACGTGAAGGATGCTAAGGCATTCGATAAGTTGACCTTCACCGTGAAGGGCGATGCGAATATCGTGGCGGTGGATAATGGAAACATTGCATCTGATGAGCTTCATATCGGAAAGACCCAGTTGGAGAAGTCCATCCAGCGCAATCTCTTCCAGGGTTCTGCCCTCGTGATATTGAGAGCAGGCGATAAGCCAGGAAAGATAGAGCTTTCGGTGGCTGGCGAAAAGATGAAAGCCAAGAAGCTGGTTTTGAATACGAAATAAATATGATACTAAAAAGGTCGCCAAAATGCTGGCGACCTTTTTTTTAGTATTTTGACAGATTCCGGTCGGAATATCTTCAAAAGGTCGGATTTTCGGTCGGATTGCGTACTTTTCGGTCGGATTATGACTAAACCGACCGATTGTAGTCTGTCAATATCCATTTCAAACCTATCCTGTCTATTAGTTTTTCTTCATTTAATTCTATTAATAGTCTGCCGACATAGCGAAGTTGCTGTTCTTTCGTCTTGTTGGCAGGAAGTACATCTTTGAGATATTCGTATATACTATCTCGCTTGGCGCCTTCGTCTCCTGCATTGCTGAGATACTGTAGAACCATTTGACGCAAATCGGTTGTGCCTTTTTCTTATCATATTATTTTCTGTGTTTTAGCTAAAAATAAATTGATAAGAAAAAGACATCTATCTGATAATCAAATTGTTGTAAATCTATCAATAAAAATTTATTTTTCGATTATTTTTTTATTAGCCATCAAATTAAATAGTATCTGCAATCTACGCGAGCGCCTTTCTTCGCTATTTCGGTTCCGACCATAGAATAAACAATCTTGCGAATTTCTTTGATTTCAACATCAGGTATTCTACTTGCTATTGTCTTCCGCCAGGCGTCCCGACGGATTTGAAATCCGGCGTCAAAAAATGTTTGACCTATTTATTTTGCGGATTTGCAATCCGCTCCTTTTTTGCTTGTTGACGGGATTACAAATCCCTGGGTTTAATAAGTTGAATATTTTTTTTACAGCGGATTTCAAATCCGCTGGGACGCCTAGCGGTGGATATCCGGGATATACTAATAAAGGTCGCCAGCATGCTGGCGACCTTTTTTAGTATCCTTTGTTTTCTCTTTATTTTCTGAATTTCTTCTTAAACCATTGGTTGAATGCCACGTAGGCACTGATTTCTTCCTGGTGCTGAGGCTCGGCAAATGTCAGTACATTGCCCGATGAATCTCCGTGCTGGTCAGGGAAGATTATCATCAGGTTGGTGCCCGAGAAGAAGCGGGTGAGCTCTTCTGGCAATCGCTCCAATGCAGACTTGTGGGAAACGGTACCCTTTCGGGCTGTTACCACCACAAAGAGATGGTCCTTGCTCATGTGTGAAGCAAGCTGCGGCATCTCGTTCCAATGGTGCATCAGGGTGTATTCGGCACGTACTTCCTGATGTCGGTTGGTGATGTACTCGTTGATGAGTGCCATCGTCTCCTCCCTGCCATGGAATTGGATGCGGCAATCCAGGTTACCGGCAAGTCGGGTAAGTCGCTCTACCCATCGGTAGAAGCCCGGTTCAAACTCGGCTCTCGATGGTATCGCCACCTGTATTCGGCGGATAGTATTGAGCGGCTGCTTGATGCGCGCCATGATAATCTGACGGCTCAGTCCGTTAAAGAGACTCTGGTGGAACTCTCCCCAGAACTTAGGCGAAACCGGAAAGGCGATGCATACCATCTGGTATCAGCCCAACCGAGCCTTCGGTACAGGCCGGCAGGTGGAACTACGGGCGAAGCTGTTGCCTTGAAGTTGGTGCCTGATGCTGAAAACTGGCATGCGGATGGTAAGGATCTGATGCATGTTCGCATCTATGCCGTGGATAAGAAGGGCAGAAGAGTGCTGAACGTGAAGGATACCAAGCCTTTCGATAAGTTGACCTTCCAGGTGAAGGGCGATGCGAATATTGTGGCGATGGATAATGGAAACATCTCATCGGACGAGCTTCATATCGGCAAGAAGCAGTTGGAGAAGACCATCCAGAGAAATCTCTTCTAGGGTTCTGCCCTCGTGATATTGCGAGCAGGAAAGCAAAATGGAAAAGTAGAACTGCTGGTTTCTTCGGATAAGATGAAAGCCAGAAAACTGGTTTTGAATACGAAATAATAAGGTACATCATGAACTTGATTCTATAAGTTTTTGATTACATGATATAGAGCCTGGACAACGACGGTTGTTCAGGCTTTTTGGTTAAGATAGGTTTTTTATAGACAAATTCTGTTTAAATAATCAACTTTTTGCTCGTTATTTCTTATTTTGGTTTTATTATGACAAATCTTGGAATGTTATAGACAATAGAGCTTCCGAAGAAAAACATTAACTTTGCACCCAAAAATATAAGAGATTTAATCAATACTCTTTTTGCCCTATCTCATGGATAATGGTGAGGGAAAAGAACGACAGAATAATGTTATAGTAGAAAGTCATTATGAAAATGAAAGAAAAAATGTTTAGAAGTTTGATACTGACATGTATCTTGGTCCTTGTTACTTCCTGTAAGGAGCAAAAGAGCCAGACTGCCGGTAGTGATTACAAAACGCAGAAAGTAACTCTTTCTGACAGAACGGTGTACTCCACTTTCTCGGCTACCATTCAAGGTAAACAGGATGTGGGAGTTTATCCTCAGATTTCAGGATTGATTACTGCTGTTTTAGTAAAAGAGGGTGCTGCCGTGAAAAAGGGGCAGACCTTGTTCATCATCGACCAGGTTCCTTATAAAGCTGCTCTGAGAACTGCGAAGGCGAATGTAGAAGTGGCGGAGGCGAGTGTTGCAACGGCCAAGATGACTGTTGACAGCAAGGAGGAACTCTTTAAGGAGAATGTGGTTTCTCAGTTTGACCTGCAGACGGCGCGCAACTCGCTCCGTTCGGCTAACGCCACTTTGGCGCAGGCTCGGGCAGAACTGTTAAACGCTCGTAATAATCTTTCCTATACGGTAATAAAAAGTCCGGTGGATGGCATAGCCGGAATGAGTTCGTATCGCGTAGGTGATTTGGTCAGTTCTTCCATGTCCTCTCCTATGATTTCAGTTTCAGACAATAGTGAGATGTATGCCTATTTCTCTATGACGGAAAAACAGATACTTGCACTTTCGCGCCAGAACGGTTCGCTGACTGATGCCTTGAAGACCATGCCGGAAGTTAAGCTTCTGTTAAGTGATGGAAGTGAATATCAGGAAAAAGGCCACATTGATGCCATCAGTGGTATGATAGACACCTCGACAGGCTCTGTGACCCTGAGGGCTGTTTTTCCGAATTCCAAGAATATACTGCGCAGCGGTAGTACCGGAAATATAAAGTTCCCTTATACGAAAAAGAACTGTATGGTCATTCCGCAGACAGCTACATACGAATTGCAAGATAAGGTCTTTGTCTATAAGGTTGTAGATGGTAAAACACAATCAACCCAAGTTAAGGTGTTTGAAGTCAATGATGGAAAGGAGTATATCGTGGAATCAGGTCTGAATATGGGTGATGTCATCATTGCAGAAGGAGCCGGATTGCTCAGTAATGGTATTTCGGTAAATCAAACTGCATCTGCCCCAACTGCTACACGAAAAGATAGGAGAAAATAATATGAAAGCGAAACTGTTTATAGATCGTCCGATATTGGCGGCATGTATTTCGGCACTGATACTGATGCTGGGAATCATCGGACTCGTGAATCTTCCGATGGAACAATATCCGGATATTGCTCCTCCAACCGTACAGGTATCTGCCACCTATACGGGCGCAAGTGCCGAAACCGTGCAGAAAGCGGTTATCGTGCCACTGGAGGAAGAAATCAATGGTGTGGAAAATATGATGTACATGACTTCCACGGCCTCTAATACCGGTAGCGCCACTATCAATGTTTATTTCAAGCAGGGTACAGATCCAGACATGGCCACTGTCAACGTACAGAACCGTGTGACCAAGGCACAGGGTACACTTCCTAGTGAAGTGACGAAGATAGGAGTCACTGCACAGAAAAGACAGAATAGCCAGCTGATGCTGATGTCGCTTTATAGTACCAAAGGCGACTATGATGAGAAATTCCTTGCCAACTATCTCAAGATAAATGTTGTTCCTCGCATCCAGCGTATTTCTGGTGTAGGAGAAGTGATGGTGATGGGTAACGACTATGCTATGCGCATCTGGTTGAAACCTGATGTGATGGCACAGTATGGGCTTGTTCCATCGGATATCATTACCATATTGGGCGAACAGAATATTGAGGCTTCTACCGGTACTCTTGGTGAGGATTCTCAGAATACATTCCAATACACCTTGAAATATCGGGGACGCTATGAAACCAGCGAGGAATTGGGAGATTTGGTTGTCCGAACCGCAGACGACGGCAATACTTTACGCTTGAAGGATGTGGCAGATATAGAGTTGGGTACCACATCGTATAATTTCAGCGGTGGCGTGTCTGGCTATCCTGGAGCTACGTTTATGGTGATGCAGACTGCCGGATCCAACGCCAACGAAATCATAAAGGAAATCAATAAAATGGCGGATGAAATCCGAGCCGATTTGCCTGATGGTCTGAAACTAGATACGATGATGAGTATCAAATCGTTCCTCGATGCTTCAGTCAAGAATGTCATCAAGACGCTCATCGAGGCGATTCTCCTGGTTATCATCGTGGTCTATGTCTTCCTGCAGAGTGTGCGTTCTACGTTTATTCCTTTAGTAGGTATCGTGGTTTCCCTGGTGGGTACGTTTGCTTTCCTCTATGTGGCGGGATTCAGCATCAATCTGCTGACTCTTTTTGCCTTGGTTCTGGTCATCGGTACGGTGGTTGATGACTCCATCGTGGTGGTGGAAGCTGTGCAGGCGAAGTTTGATGAGGGGTATAAATCGCCTTACAAGGCAACAATGGATGCGATGGGGGGAATAACCTCGGCCATCGTTACCACTTCACTGGTCTTCATGGCTGTGTTTATTCCGGTTAGTTTTATGGGTGGAACTACGGGTACCTTTTATACGCAATTCGGTTTGACGATGGCTGTAGCTGTGGGTATATCGGCATTGAACGCCCTGACTACCTGTCCGGCACTCTGTGCTCTCATCATGACACCCCACATGCAGGCAGAAGAAGGTAAAAAGATAAGTTTCTCGTCTCGTTTCCACATCGCTTTTGATACTGCTTTCGGCCGTCTGGTCAACAAGTATAAAATGGGTGTAAAGTTCTTCTTCCGCCGCAAATGGCTGGTAGGAGTAGCACTCGCTGTGAATTGTATCTTGTTAGCTGTATTGGTCAAGACCACCAAAACCGGATTGGTTCCGGATGAGGATACGGGAACACTGTTTGTTTCTGTTACCACTGCACCAGGTAGTACGCTTTCTGAAACCAAAAGCATCATGAAGGAGGTTGAGAAGCGTATCAGTGGAATTCCGCAGATATACCTGTATTCCACCATCGGAGGTTATAATATGATGGGTAGCGGACAAAGCAGTGCGGGTGGTACGCTCATCGTGCGTCTCAAAGATTGGGATGAACGCAAAGGTGATGAGAACAGCAAGGATGCCGTTATGGCTGAAGTGATGGCGCGGACTGCTGATATCAAGAATGCGCAGGTATTCGTCTTTTCTCCACCTATGATTATGGGTTATGGTATGACCAATGGTCTTGAAATCTACGTGCAGGATCAGAAAGGTGGCGACATCAGTACGCTCTATTCGCATACCAAAGAGTTCATTGCGGCATTGAACAAACGTCCGGAAATTCAAAGTGCAGTAACTACATTTGATACCCGTTTCCCTCAATATCTTGTGGAAGTGGATGCGGCACGTTGCAAGCGTGCTGGTATTTCTCCATCGGATGTGCTGGATGTCTTGTCTTGTTATGTGGGCGGTAATTATGCTTCAAACATAAACCGTTTCTCTAAGATTTATCGTGTGATGGTACAGGCAAAGCCAGAATACAGATTGAACAAGGAATCTCTGGATAATATGTACGTGCGTTCCTCTTCTGGAAGCATGGCACCTGTTGGACAGTTTGTTACTTTATCCAAAACCTATGGTCCTGAGATTCTGAGCCGATTTAATCTTTTCAGCACCATATCGGTGAATGCTACACCTGCCCAGGGATACAGTTCGGGTGATGCTATCGAGGCAGTGCGCGAAGTGGCAAAGAAGACGCTGCCTGCAGGATACGGATATGAGTTTGGAGGTACATCCCGTGAGGAGGCTTCTTCGGGCACATCCATTGTTATCATTTTCGTTATCTGTGTCTTGTTTATCTATATCATCCTTTGTTCTCTCTACGAAAGTCTGTTCGTTCCTTTGGCGGTAATGCTCTCCATTCCATTCGGATTGATGGGTAGTTTCTTGTTCGCCAACATGTTCGGTGTAGAGAATAATGTATATATGCAAACGGGACTCATCATGCTGATTGGACTGTTGGCTAAGACGGCCATCCTTGTCACGGAGTATGCTTCCGAGCGCCGCCGCCATGGTATGACCATAGTTCAGGCTGCTCTTTCGGCTGCTGCTGTCCGCCTGCGTCCTATTCTGATGACTGCCCTGACAATGATCATCGGTCTCTTCCCATTGGTAATAGCAACTGGTGCGGGAGCCAATGGCAATATCTCGCTTGGTGTGGGTACTGTAGGTGGTATGCTGATAGGAACGGTTGCTTTACTGTTTGTTGTTCCTGTGCTTTTCATCGTTTTCCAGACTATAGAAGAGAGGGTAATGCCTAAACGGCGACATAGAGAACAGGAGATAAGGACAGAACCTCTTTTAGAGGAGAAGAATTAATTAAATAGAAGAAAATATGAACAATAAACGGATAATATTTTTCTTGCCGGCCTTGTTGTTGTTCTGTGGCTGCGGAATATACACAAACTACCAGCGTTCGGAATCGCTCACGGTTGACAGCCTTTACCGTGATGTGCCGGGATGCCTGCAGGATACTTCCTCTATAGCCAATCTTTCATGGCGAGAACTCTTTACTGATTCTCAGCTGGTAAAATGGATAGAGGTGGGATTGGAAAAGAACTGTGATATTCAGACGGCACGGCTTCTCACGCAAGAGGCACAGGCATCGTTGCAAGCCTCTCGCCAGGCTTTTCTGCCATCAGTATCGCTGACGCCAGAAGGCTCACTGAGTAGTTTTGGTGGGGCAAAACCATCGAAAACCTATTCGCTGGGAGGTACGGCTGAATGGGAGATTGATGCTTTTGGAGGGCTACGCAATGCCAAGAAAGGAAGCTTGGCTGCACTGGAAGCCAGTAGGGCATACGAGCAGGCGGTACAGACACAACTGGTGGCTACCATTGCTGAAACCTATTACTCGCTCCTTGCGCTGGATAGAAAACTGGCTATCACTCGGGATGCTGCACGTAAATGGGGAGAGAATGTGCGTATAATGAAGGCTTTGAAACGTGCCGGAGAAAAGGATGAAGCTGCCGTGGCACAAGCGGAGGCTAACAGACTGGATGCGGAATCTTCTGCACTGTCGTTGGAAAAACAGATGCACGAACTGGAGAATTCCTTCTCTACATTGGTAGGCATTGCACCTTCAGATATTAAACGGGGGCAGTTACTGGAACTTTCGTTCCCAGAAAAATGGTCGGTTGGAGTTCCTGTACAGTTGCTCAGTAAGCGTCCTGATGTGCGACAGGCAGAATGGCAGTTGGCTGAGGCTTTTTATGCAACCAATAAGGCCCGCTCTGCCTTTTATCCGCAAATTAACTTGAGCGGTTCTGCCGGATGGACCAACAGTTCTGGTGCTGGTATTGTTAATCCGGGCAAATGGTTGCTCACTGCGCTGGGATCGCTGGTGCAGCCGCTCTTTGATAAAGGAAATAATGTAGCCAACCTGAAGATAGCCCAAGCGAAGCAACAGGAAGCCCTGGTTGATTTCCAGCAAAAACTGTTGAATGCTGGAGCTGAAGTAAACAATGCGTTGACCCAGTGGCAGATTGCACGGAAAAGTCTGAAACTGGATCATGAGAAAGTTGAGGCTTTGAATACGGCTGTACGCAGTACACAGCTTCTGATGACGCATGGCAGTACCAACTATCTTGAGGTACTTACTGCTCAGCAGACACTTCTAGATGCGCAGTTGTCAGAAGTTTCTGATAAATATGATGAGATAGAAGGGGTAATAAGTCTCTATCAAGCTTTAGGAGGAGGAATTCAATAACTATTTTTATTATATATAGTGCGAGAGTCCAGTCTGTGATAGATTTAAGCTCTCGCACTTTTTCTGTATTCCGTGGGCGTCTTTCCCATCTTTCTCTTGAAGAATTTGGTCATCGTAGCCAAATCTGGGAAATGAAAATCTTCGGCAATCTGCGAAATGGGTTTTTCTGAAATCTCCAACTGCTCTATGATACTTCCTGTCAGCGCAATACTGATATGCTCATAAACAGTTTTTTGTGTTATGCTTTTTATTGCTCTATTGAGATACTGAGGGGTAACACATAATTGGGAAGCATACCAGTTGACTGAATGTTCTTCCCGTATATGTGCAATCAGAAGGCCAGTAAATTGCTTGAATAGGATGTGTTTGCGGCTAACTTCCATCTGTGCTCCACCTTCGTTTTCCTGCCGGATAAATTCGTTGGCTATGTCCATTAGGTAGATTCGCAAAGTACAACTCATCATTTCTGTATAGAAGTGGTGGCTTTCGTCTTTTAAAGACTCCACAATGTAGCTCATTCTTTTTTGTATGCGTTCTGTCATTTCAGAAGATAGTACAGATACAGGCCATGCCTTCGTGTGTAATATATACGAAGGCGGAAACGGCGCTGTATTTTTCATCAGGGAGGCGATGAACGGGGCGGTAAAAACAGTACATACGCTTGGATATCTTCGGATATATCTCGTATTTCCAGATAACGTCCATCAATGAAATCAGCAAAACTGTTTTTCGTCAATGGATACAGAATGCCTGTCCATTCAGCCTTTAGCTCTCCCGATAGAACGAGAATATGCACGAATAAATGATTGCCATTTTCTCCCCGAAAGACAGGCAACTCATTTTCTTTGCGTATTATTTTCCAAAGGGTAAACCCTTCGTCCATAACATAGCAGTTGTTGTTCTGCCGCCCGAATTCCAAGAAATTTATTGTTTCCATTTGTAAAATGTAAATAGGTTAGACCATAACAATCTCAAGCCATCAATACTTTGATTTTGTTATTTTCTGAATTTCTTTTTGAACCATTGGTTGAATGCCACGTAGGCACTGATTTCCTCCTGGTGCTGAGGCTCGGCAAATGTCAGTACGTTGCCCGATGAATCTCCGTGCTGGTCAGGGAAGATAATCATCAGGTTCGTGCCCGAGAAGAAGCGGGTTAGCTCTTCCGGCAATCGCTCTAATGCCGACTTGTGGGAAACGGTTCCCTTGCGGGCTGTCACCACCACAAAGAGATGGTTCTTGCTCATGTGGGAGGCAAGCTGAGGCATCTCGTTCCAATGCTGCATCAGGGTGTATTCGGCACGTACTTCCTGATGGCGGTTGGTGATGTACTCATTGATGAGTGCCAGGGTCTCCTCCCTGCCGTGGAACTGGATGCGGCAATCCAGATTGCCTGACAGTCGCGCCAATCTCTCTACCCAGCGGTAGAAACCCGGTTCAAATTCTGCCCTCGATGGTACTGCCACCTGTATTCGGCGAATGGTATTGAGCGGCTGCTTGATGCGAGCCATGATAATCTGTCGGCTCAGACCATTGAAGAGACTCTGATGAAACTCTCCCCAGAACTTAGGCGAAACCTCCGGATGCATGTGCATACCGATGATGATTTCTGAACACTGAAACTCATTGAAGGCATGCTTGATGCCGTTGGCGATATTGGCAGCGATGCGAACCTGCGTCTGCGTCATCACGTCGGTGGCTGCGGCAAGCTGACTGCAATGGTCCAGCAGCTGTCGGCCCTGTTCCTGCTTGTATCGCATATCCTTGTCATCATACACCACGTTCAGGCAGACCAGGCCTCTGTTCAGCTTCTGGTTTCTCACCAGGAAGGCGAGACTCATCAGATTATCGGCATATTCCGGATACTTCACCGGTATGAGAATCTTCTCATCGCTTGCCTTCTTGGTATCTTCGGCATCCGGCAACTCCTTGTCGCGGAGGATAATCTTTCTGGAACTCCAGTCGGTGAGCATCGAAGAGATGACGCAGGTGCAGAGAATCATCATTACCACACCATTCAGCATGTCATCGTTCACCAGATAGGTGTTCGGACCCACCAGGAGGTTCATACCCACCATCACCATGGCGATACTGCCGGCGGCATGGGCAGAAGTCAAACCGAACATCATGTGACCCGATGACAGCGGCAACCGGAATCCGAAGCAGGCGGCATAGGCTGCGATGGCTTTTCCCAAGGTTCCGAAGAACACGATGCAGAAGATGACCCAAAGGATATGACTGCCCTGGAAAAGCAGTCCCACGTTGATGAGCATGCCCACACCTATCAAAAAGTAAGGGATGAAGAGCGCATTGCCTGTAAACTCCAGTCGGTTCATCAGCGGAGACACGTGCGGGATATACCTATTTAATATCAGACCAGCGAAGAAAGCACCGAACACGCCCTCGATGCCCACCATCTGCGAGAGAGCCGCACTCATGAAGAGCATCGCCATCACGAAGATAAACTGCATCACCGAATCGCTGTACCGGCGCAGAAACCATCTTGTGAGTCGCGGTATCAGGAATATCATAACTCCGCAGTAAGCTGCAAACTTAGCGGCGAAGAAAAGCCAGAAGAGAACGCCGTCGTGCTTGGAGAACGAGGCGACGAGACCTGCCAGCATAATGAGCGCTATCAGGAGCGAAAGCATGCTGGAACCCACACTTAGGGTTACACTTGGCTTCTGCTGCAGACCATATCTGGAAACAATAGGATAGGCTATCAGGGTATTGGAAGCCATGATGCAGCTCAGCAGAAACGATGCCCTGGTGGAATAGTGCAGCAACCAGATGCTCATGCCGAAGGTGAGGAAGAAGGGAACGAAGCAGGTGAGCAGACCATAGATGATGAGCCGCGATTTGTTTTTCTTCATACCCTCCATGTCCATTTCCAGGGCGGCGAGGAACATAATGTAGTAGAGTCCCACCTTGCCGAACAGCTCGAAAGAAGCATCGCGCTCCAGGATATTCAGACCATATTTGCCGACAAGCACGCCCGCCAGTACCATTCCGATGATATGGGGGATTCTGAGTTTACCCATGATGATAGGGGCAAAGAGGATGATGAGGAGCACTACGAAGAAGATCAGCGTAGGGTCGGTAATTGGAAAATATTCTGCAATATTCAGCATAGGCATTCTACTTATTGTTGATGATGAAAGAGGGATTCAGCATCCGCTTCATCCCTCTTCTTTTTATTTTTGAGTGCAAAATTACTAATAAATCTTGAAAGGGCAAAGTTTTTGCCCCCTTATCATTTATATGTGTAGAGATTTTTGTAATTTTGCACCCTGAAAACAAACTTAGGATAAAAAGATAAGGATAATTAACGTATGAAAAAAGGATTGTTTGCACTCGCCTTAGGTACATTTACCCTGGGCATCGCAGAATTTATTATTGAGGGAATTCTCACCGATGTGGCGCACAACATGAATGTGTCCATCCCTCAGGCTGGTCATCTCATCTCTATCTATGCACTGGGTGTATGTGCCGGTGCTTTCTCGCTGATATTGATGCATAAGTATCGCCCCAAGAATATACTCTTGTTTCTTACTTCGCTGGTGATTCTGGGAGCCATCATCGCTACGATAGCCCCTAGTTACGGGCTTCTGCTTTGTGCCCGCTTCATTCAGGGACTTCCTCATGGTGCCTATTTCGGTACGGCTACCATCGTGGCGGTGAAGATGGCAAAGGAGGGAAAGGGTACCAAGGCGGTGGCGATGATGTGTGCCGGTATGCCGTTTGCCAATCTGCTGGGTGTTCCGCTGGGCACCTTCCTAAGTCATACCATCTCCTGGCGAGTGCCTTTTCTCATATCGGTGGCGTTGGGCGTCATCACGCTCTATATGATTTACAAGTGGGTTCCTGATGTAGAGGCTCTGCCTAACAAGGGTATGAAGGCGCAGTTCCGGTTTATGCGCCATCTGGCTCCCTGGCTTATCATCGCTGCTACTTTCCTGGGCAACGGCGGTATTCTCTGCTGGTTCAGTTATATCTCTCCGCTTTTGCAGATAGATGGTGGATTCCATGCGGCATCAATTTCGGTATTGATGATTCTTGCCGGTTTGGGAATGGTGGTAGGAAATCAGGTGAGTGCCTTGCTGGCAGACAGGTTCAAGCCGGGCCGCTTTACCTGCTATCTGCAGTTCCTGGCTGCCGCAGCCTTGCTGGCTACCTTCTTTCTGTCGCATATCGGTTGGGTATCGGCAGCGATGATGTTTATCAGTTGTGCCTGCCTTTTCGGTATAGGTTCGCCAGAGCAGTTTCTCATTGTGAAGCACAGCGAGGGTGGTGAAATGCTAGGTGGTTGCTGCATCCAGGCAGCCTTCAACCTGGGCAATGCCCTGGGTGCCTTCTTGGGCGGAATCCCCGTGGCGATGGGATTGGGATATAATTACCCTGCGCTCATCGGTGTACCGATGGCATTGGCTGGAGCCTTCTGTCTCCTGTTGTTTCATCGTAAATACGAGTGTTCTAAAGATTGAGAAAACCTGGATTGACATGTCATTTTGCCCTGTTTCCTATGACAGAATTTGATGAAAATCAAGAAAACGGCCCTTTTTTGAAGTTTTTCCCAAAAACATTGTGTGCGTACACAAAAAGGCATTACCTTTGCACTCGAAAAGATAGATAACGAATAATTAAAGTAAAGAAAGGATAACTATTATGATGGTATTAGTAATGACAATGGCAGTTGTAGCTGCTCTTTTTGCAGAGGTTGTAAATGTCAACAAGAAGATTAGCCTCGGCAAGTAATCAGACAAAAATAGAGAAAGGATAAAAGTTATGATGGTATTAGGTATGATTTTGGCAATGATCGTTGCCGGATGCGCTGAGTATGGTGCAAGAACTAATATGAAGAAATTCGCTTAACAAGCGGTTCTTCTTTCAATTTGAGAGAATTTAAACAGTAGTTGCATAGATAAATAAAGGAAAGGCAGTTGTTGGCATTAGAAGGATGCCAGCAGCTGCCTTTTCGTTTTTTCTCAGCTGAACTTTTTCAGTCTCGCTATTTTTTTCGGGCTATTCCTTTGCTTGTATCATTATTTTTTGTAACTTTGCCGAAAGAATTTAAAAAGGCAGCAATATGAAATATCCTATCGGAATACAGAGTTTCGAACAAATCATAGAAGATGATTATGTTTATCTCGATAAGACGGCATTGGTCTATGACTTAGTGACTAATGGTAAAATATACTTTCTGAGTCGTCCGCGACGATTTGGAAAGTCATTGCTCGTATCTACCTTGAAATGCTATTTCGAGGGAAAGAAGGAACTTTTTAAAGGACTTTCCATCGACAAGTTGGAGAAGGAATGGAAGCAATATCCTGTGTTTCATCTCGATTTCAATGGTAATAATTTCACTAATCCTGGAGAACTTGAGGTCATATTAGAGAACTTTGTTGCATCGCAAGAGATGATATATGGTAAAAGTCCTTTCAGGGATTCCTTAGGAGGCCGTTTTGAATATGTATTGAAAGCTGCTCATGAGAGAACAGGACTTCGTGCCGTGGTTTTAATTGATGAGTATGATAAGCCAATATTGGATGTGCTTGATACACAAATCAAAACATCAATAAAGGGTGAAGAACGGTTGTTGGAAGATTGGAATCGTGAGGTCTTGAAAGGTTTCTATAGTGTCTTCAAGGCTGCCGATGCTAATCTACAATTTGTTTTGCTCACGGGTGTTACCAAGTTCTCGCAGGTAAGCGTGTTCAGTGGTTTCAATCAGCCTAACGACATCAGTATGGATGAGCATTACGAGGCACTTTGTGGCATTACGGAAGATGAATTGTATTCTACCTTTGATGAACAAATCAAGGCGATGGCCGTGAGATATAAAACCACAGAGGAAGGAATGAAATACAAACTGAAGAGGAAGTTTGACGGTTATCACTTCAGTCCTAACATGCTTGATATCTATAATCCTTTCAGCATCTTGAATGCTTTGAGCAAGAAGATTCTGGCAGATTATTGGTTCCGCACCGGTTCGCCAACCTATCTTGTTCGTCTATTGTCTCATTTTGATGAGAACATCAACGAGATGGTGAACAGGTTTTATCCTACGAGTAGTTTTATCGACTACAAGGCAGATGTGGAAGCACCGTTGCCAATGATTTATCAGAGCGGTTATCTTACCATTAAGGACTGGAATATGGATACCGATTCCTATCTCCTGGATTTTCCGAATGATGAAGTGCGAAGCGGATTCTTGACGCTGGTAGCTTCCAGTTATCTGAAGCCATCGAAGTCAACGGATGCCTGGGTTATTCAGGTAATAGATGTGATGTCGAAGGGCGATTGCCATCAGTTGGAGAATCTGATGACTTCCTTCTTTGCCAGCATTCCTTATAGCCAGCGTCGTAAGGACGATGAGCGCGAGAAGGAACGTTATTTTCAATACACCTTCTATCTCGTATTGAGAATGATCAGCTGTTTCACGGTGTTCATCGAAAAGCAGCAAAGCGAAGGTAGGGTAGATTGTGTGGTTGAGACCCAGAACTATATCTACATCTTCGAATTCAAGCGTGATGGTTCGGCAGAGGAAGCCCTGAAGCAGATAGAGGATATGGGCTATGCCAGGGAATATGCAGCAGATGGCAGAAAGATTTATCAGATAGGCTGCAACTTCTCGTCGAAGACGGGAACCATTGATGGATGGAAGGTAAAGTAGGTAATAAGGAAAACAAGCGTAAGATGGTTGAAAAGCTAGAAACCTTGGTAAGAAATAGTTGTCTTGAACGTACAGGTAAAGAACCTATTGGAATAGAAGTATGGTAGTCGAAACATTGATGGATGTGTCTTCGTGCCTAGTGGGATGACCTGTGAAAAGTTGCAATCCAAGGCGAGATTTCCTGATATTTTTTATGAGGATGCTTGCATTCTTCTTTTGAACTACCAAACGTAATTGCAACTATTTTTCTCCAATTTTCTGCATATTCTTGCAGAAAAGTAAGCAAAAAAGATAAAATTGCAGCAAAAAGCAATAATTTTTGGGATTTTATGCTTGATATTGTAGAAAAAGTC
>ERZ1034781.379-NODE-379-length-24082-cov-25.588754_pt1 | contig 24082 bp, 23 predicted proteins | sample MGYA00520700_ERZ1034781 | MGnify/ENA primary metagenome ERZ1034781 (study PRJEB33766, sample SAMN09781709) | gut metagenome | biome: gut microbiome | host: Homo sapiens | place: Madagascar | study: EMG produced TPA metagenomics assembly of the PRJNA485056 data...
ATGGGCGGGCAGAAGCACCACCGGCAATGCTCTGCAGGGTAGGAGTCTCTACCTCTGTATAGCCAGCGTTGTCGAGTACGTTGCGCAGGGTGCGGAGTACGGTAGCACGCTGCAGGAAGGTATCCTTCACGCCATCGTTTACGATGAGGTCAACATAGCGCTGACGGTAACGCAACTCAGGATCGTCGAACTTGTCGTAAGCTACACCATCCTTGTACTTCACGATTGGGAGTGGCTTCAAGCTCTTGGAGAGTAAGCACAATTCCTTGGCATGAACAGAAATCTCGCCAGTCTGTGTACGGAAAACGAAACCCTTTACACCGATGAAGTCACCGATGTCAAGGAGCTTCTTGAATACAGTATTATAAAGGTCCTTGTTCTCGTCTGGACAAATCTCGTCGCGGGCGATATAGACCTGGATTCTTCCCTTTGAGTCCTGCAACTCAGCGAAGCTTGCTTTACCCATCACGCGGCGACCCATCATACGGCCAGCGATAACTACCTGGCGTGGCTCGTCCTCGTCCTTGAACTCAGCCTTGATGTCTGTGCTGAATGCATTGGTTGGAAACTCTGCTGCTGGATATGGATCGATGCCCATCTCGCGCAATGTCTGAAGACTCTGTCTGCGAACGATCTCCTGTTCGCTTAACTCTAAAATGTTCATATTATATTCAGATATATCTTTATATTTTCTTATTTTGGTGCAAAAATACAAATAATTTTCCGAACTCGCACCCTATTTTTATGCTTTTTAATACAATAAGGTGATTTATCTATGCAAAAATTGCACGAGCCTATAGTTTGATGAAGATTTTCTTGTGATACATCCAGACTCCCATCACGGCGTGGATGGCTACAAAGAAGAGGGCGTAGGTGAGCGATGCTACATAATCATCGGTGATGAGGCTGTGAATGCCGGCAAAGATATCTGCCTTGATGCCGAAGCTGCCGAAGAGGATGGCGAGCGCCTCACTCATCACATAGAGAAAGAGTGGGTTCATGCCAAAGGCGAGCAATCCCCTGGTCAGGATGTTGTCTTTCTGCGGCTTCTTCTGGCTGTCGCCTGTCGCAGCAGAATCGGTAGCTGCACCTCTTCCGTCGATAAACTGTACCAGGATACCCAATATCCAGGATGCGAATCCGCAGGTTACGAATACGTAGCTGGGACTCCAGATGCGCTTGTTGATTCCGAAACCTATCAGGGAGAGTCCGAATCCCAGGGCTACCATCACAAGACCTGCCACCTTCAAGACCTTGATTTTGGAATCTACCGTCTGCCCCGCAATGGAGATGTACTTGCAGCAGAGGAATCCTATCATCGTATGGGCGATGGCTGGAATCGTGCTCAGCAGTCCTTCGGGATCTACCGGACTTCTATGATAGAGATGATCGATGCCGAAGATGCTTCTATCTACCTGTGCCAGAATGTTGATGGAGGCATCGTATGCATAGCCGTTGCCAAATACCAGGATTCCCATATAGATGACAATCAGTCCGATGATGGTATGGATGAAGTAACGGTGGTTCAGGGTGATGGCAAGCATAGCCACTACTCCGTAGCAGAGGGCGATGCGCTGCAGGACAGCCCAGATTCTGAGGTGGGCAAAGTCTAGCCCACCTCCGTTGCATATCATGTCAAACCAGTTGATGCCCAGACCGATGAGGAAGAGCAGGACGGTTCGCTTGGCAATCTTTCTGTAGATGGCGGCAGAAGGCTTGAACTCAGTCTTCTTCAGGGATAGAAAGGTGGACATTCCCATCATGAAGAGGAAGAAGGGAAAGACCAGGTCGCATGGGGTGAGACCATTCCACTTGCTATGCTCCAGGAAACTGTAGTTATGCTCCCCGCCATTGTTTACTAATATCATGAGGGCTACGGTGAGTCCTCGCATCACGTCGAGTGATTTTAATCTGTTCATATATTATCTGATGGATATCATGAATTATTTGATGAAATGAATGACTTCCTTGGCTATGTCTGCAGGATTTCCCTCTGGCTTCGATGAGTATGGGTTCTTCTGCAGGGTCCATGGCTCCTCCAGTGCATACCAGTCGATTTTCGGAGCACTAGGCAATGCCAGTTGGAAGAGTTCTGCTGAAGTCTTGCCGGCATTTTTGCCACTGCCCAAAGCCTCGTAATCGATGTTCGTGCAAGCCGCCATCTGGTCGGCGAGTGCTTTCATATAGGTACTCCAGCGCTTGTAGTAGAAGTCCTTCAGCAATCCTTGCCATTCCTTATGTCCATAATCTCGCAAACCGCCATCATCGGCACAGATACGGTTGCCCCACGTGGTTATCTGTACGCGGGCATTCCATTCGTAGAGGTCTTTCTCTGCTGCGGTCTTACCCAGGTTGCGCGCTTCCTCTATCCAGTGTCCCAGACGGAATTCCGGACGGGTGGCGAGCAGCTTGTCCTGCAGCAGAATCATCTTCAGGAAACGGTCGGCATCCTTGTCAAACTCCTTGCGGGAGAATGATTGATAGTCGGCGATAGCCTTCCAGTATTGTTTGCGCCCCTGGTCGGCGAGAGCCTGGCGGCAGATATCTACCAGGTCGTACTCATAGTTGTTGTTGCCACGGTATTTGTCTGCAACACTTGCAAAGAGGATGGCTGCCTGTCGGGTATCTTCGGGGTCGTAATAGTTGCGCATCTTCGACCAGCTTGAAACCTGGAAGTTGTTGAGCGAAGGACGACCGCAGAAGATGCTCTCGTGAGTACCCTGCTGGTTGTTGCCCACCGGACAGTTGTAGATGCTCTGCGCCAGGAGCGCCCATGCCTTCTCGATGGTTGCATCGTGCACACCATAGCGGGCATAGCAGTATTCCTTGAGCCAGTCTTCCTTGGTAGTCTTTTCGGCACGCCAAGGCAGTTCGCTCATCAGCTCAAACATCACCGGGTTGTTTTCCGAACCTTCCATCGTGAAGCCCCAACCCTTGAGCGTTTCACTGTTATGATTGTTTTCTCCCTTTTTTCCTGTTGCCAGATAAAAGTTGTTCAGCAGCTGGTCCATTCTTCCATGCAGACCCACATTGCCTCCGAAGTTCTCAAGCATACAGAAGAGCCACTGGTGCTTGCCGTAACCGCCATCCCGCTTCAGAATGCTAGGACCACCAAACATCGGACGGCATTCTGAAAAGAGGTCGAGTACCAGGATGTCGCCAACCTTTAAGTCTTCAATCATCTGAGGGCGAGGGTTCTCGTTCCATCCCTGTACCACCCAGACTGCTTTTGGGTTGGCACGCTTCATCGCACTCATCAGCACCTGTCCAGCCTTGGCATAATCTACGGCAGCATCATCTCCACTCTCATGGAAAGGATCCATCGAATAGAAATCTGATTTTCCGTAGAGCTTGGTCAGTTCCTTATAATATAGGTCGGCGATTTCTGTAAATCTGCTATCGGTAGGAGAGAGGTTGGCAGGACGCTGGTAACCGTTCCACTTGCCGGCATCCGTCACGTTCAGTCCCAGTCTCTTTTTGGCATCGTGAGGCACCATTCCGCAATAGCCCGGTAAGACTGGTTTCATGCCCATCTCCTTCATTCTGGCAAGAATCTTTTTCTGCAGGGTTTCCTGCTGCTTATACCAGTTCTGCGGCAACGGACCACCCCAACCTTCCAGATTGTTCATCTCCCACCAGGCAAGAAAGGCTGGTCCGGCGATGAACTTGCCCACTTCTTCCTCAGAATAACCGAGTTTCAGGAGCATATTGCGCCATACGCATTCCGTGCCCACGGCAGCCAGTGGCATATTGATGCCATGCAATGCCATCCAGTCTATTTCTTTCTGCCATCGATTCCAATCCCAGAAAGCCATCGTATAAGAAAAGGTGCAGTAATTGAAATCGTAGCGAAGCTTGAGGTCGGTTTCATGGCGTTCTTTCTGTTTCACGGCAGGAAGAACGTTTGGCAATTTTGGGTTCATATTGTTCCAGGTGATGTGGATGCCGGCATGGTGTTTCAGATACCAGTTGATGCCCACGGCAATATTGACCCAGGAGTTGCCTCGGATGATGATAGGATTGTTTTTGCCGGCCGGTTTGGATGCTGTCGTATTCTTGCCATTTCCTGCCTGGTCTATCTCGAAGAAATCCTTGTCTGATTTTACAAGGATGGTCTTGAACTTGGCAGCAGCCCCCTTGTCAATTCGATTCAGAAGATCGTCTGCCGGATTAGCGTATGCTCCCAGAGTAATGGTGCATAATAGTCCTAGAAGTAATTTTTTCATAAAATTGTTTGTTGTTGTTTCAATATGCTGCAAAGATAGTGGAAAAAGCCGATAATGCCAAGCAAAAAGTGCTTAAAAGATTAAAAAAGACTTATTTATTTTGTTTTGTCTTTAATTTGCATTACTTTTGCAGGAAAATGAGGTGAGGAGTGAGCTGGACATACATTTGCTCTTATCCCCCTAAACAACCAACTTTAAATTTTGATAAGGATGAACATAGATGAAGTAATTAAAAGAATAAGTAAGACCGATGGACTTTCTAAAACCCTCGGCATGCATTTTATCTCAACTCCTGAGCCTGATACGCTTCGGGCTACGATGAAAGTGGATGAGCGTAATCGCCAGCCATTCGGATTTCTGAGTGGTGGTGCTTCTTTGGCATTGGCAGAGAATGTTGCTGGTATCGGATCCTTGGCTCTGTGCCCTGGTCAGATAGCTGTGGGTATCAATGTGAGTGGCACTCATGTACTGGCTGTTAGTGAAGGCGATACGGTTACTGCATACGCCAGACTGGTTCACAAAGGCAGAACCCTGCATACTTGGGAAGTTGCAATCAAAAATACAGCTGATGAATTGATCTGCACCGTACAGGTAACCAACTATGTGTTTACTCCTAAGAAGAAAGATGCTAAGATGCAGGAATCTAAAAAGACAGAAGAATAAGGTATGACCGCATTTGCATACTATCGTTTGCCTTATCTGCATCACGCTCATTATGTGGCGCAGCGGGAGGGTGAGCCGGAAGTGCTCTCCTCTGTGGCGGAACTGAATGGCAAGGAGGGCTTTGTGATAGCTCCTTTCTCGCCGTCCAGCGATTGCCCTGTGCTGCTCATTCATCCGGATGAAAGCAAGCTTTTGCCCATCTCTGACGCAAAAGTGATTTCAACATCTGATTCTACTCAGGCAGAAAACGCTTCTGATCGTGATGCCTATGCCGAAGATTTTGAATGCTTTCATCAGGAATTGGAGAAAGGTACTTTCAGAAAGATTGTGTTGGCAAGAAAGGCAACTGTGCGAACTGCTGATAAGGATTTCGAAAGTCTCTTCATGAAGGCGTGCCGGATGTATCCCCGTCTCTTCGTCTCTCTGGTTTATACCCCGCAGTCGGGAATGTGGCTGATGGCTACTCCTGAGATTCTGCTCAAGGGAGAACAGGGAAATATGAGTACGATGTCGCTGGCGGGTACCCAGAAGGCGGAACCGTCCCGCACTGTTGCCGATTATCCGGTGGAGGGTGTGGAATGGTCGCATAAGAATCAGGAGGAGCAACAGTATGTCACGGATTATATCGAAGATTGCATCAAGGCTTTTGCTGACGATTATCAGCTCAAGGGACCTTATACCACGATGGCGGCAAATCTCTATCATCTTCGTACGGATATCAGTTTCCGTCTGCGGGATGAAGGTAGGTTGGGAGATGTGATAGATGCACTCTATCCTACGCCTGCAGTCTGTGGTATCCCGAAGGAGGAAGCCCGCCGGTTTATCCTGCAGCATGAGCACCAGCCCCGCAAATATTATAGTGGTTTTGTGGGACCTGTCTCTCCGCAAGGTAAGACCCATCTCTTCGTTTCCCTTCGCTGCATGAACATCCTGCCGGATGGAGCCTGTGAACTCTATGCTGGTGGCGGATTGCTCAAGAAGAGCGAGATGGAAAAGGAATGGAAGGAAACTGAAGCTAAGATGCAGACCATCAGACGGGTATTGCTTTAGCTGAGAGGGTCAGTTCATCAGACGTGTTTTTCTTTGATTAATTATAAAATCTTAATTATAAGTAAGTTCTCGTGTTTAGTAATATCGATAATGTCAATATCCTGACGGGTGTTCTCGCATCTCATGGTGTGAGAAGAGTTGTGGTTTGTCCAGGAAGTCGTAATGCGCCCATCGTACATAATTTTAATGAGATGGAAGGCATTACCTGCTATCCTGTCACTGATGAACGCAGTGCAGGATTTGTGGCTATGGGCATTGCCTTGGGTAATCCGTCACCATGTCCCGATCCGGTAGCGGTATGCGTTACTTCCGGTTCAGCATTGCTCAATCTCTATCCGGCAGTCTGCGAGGCTTTTTATCAGAAACTGCCTGTCATCGTGATTTCGGCTGATAGACCTGAAGCTTGGATCGGACAGCAGGATGGACAGACGCTGCCACAAGCCAATGTCTTTGGGACGATGGTCAACAGGAGTGTGAATCTTCCGATTATATCCAATGAGGAGCAGGCATGGTATTGCGAACGGTTGGTGCACGAAGCGGTTATCGATTGCGTGCATCGCAAGATAGGTCCGGTACACATCAATATCCAGCTTTCCGAACCGCTTTATCAGTTTACGGTAGATAAGCTTCCGAAAACTCATTGGGTGGATTACGTGAAGACCAATCTCTTTGGCGGCAGTTTCCATTATGGTGATATGCTTGATTTCCTGAATGCCAGGAAACCGATGATTGTGGTAGGGCAGGATTACCCGTGTAGTCAGCTTTACGGCATCAAGCAGATAGATTCATGGGCAGTCACGCTTATCGAACCGACGGCTCTGGGCACATCAAGTGAAGATCCTGCATGCCGGGAATTCTCCAGCGGCCTCCTGGTTACCAATTTCGATGAAGTGCTGAATAAGATGGGGGATGACGAGGATTATATGCCCGATTTTATTCTCTATGTAGGAGGCACTTTGGTGAGCAAGCGTCTGAAAAAGTTTCTTCGCCTTGCCGTAAAGAAGGGGGCGAAGGTATGGCGGGCAAGCACCGATGGTGATTACATCGATACCTTTATGCGTATTGACCGCATCTTCCCATGTGATACCACACAGTTGGCAGATGCCATGACTTCTTATGATCAGGTTTATCGGGATGAAGTGAATGCGTATAAGGAACGTTGGGAGAAGGCACTGTGGGCGGCTAAACGTCATGCTTTCGATTATGAACCGTCCTTCAGCAGTATGGCAGCTGTGAAGGCTTTCCAGGCGGAATATCTGGCTCATTCACTGGATGATACCCGTGAGTGCCGTCTCTTTTATGGCAATAGCATGGCTATTCGTCTGGCTTGCATCTATGCCCGTCAGTATGTGCATTGCAATCGGGGTGTAAATGGTATTGAGGGGTCGCTATCTACGGCAGCAGGCTTGTCTATCTATCTTTCGGAGTATCATCATCCGGATGCCAAGAGCCAGCAGAAGGTATTCTGCGTGTTGGGCGACCTGAGTTTCTTCTACGATCAGAATGCTCTCTGGAATCAGAATCTCAATGGCAGTCTTCGCATCTTGTTGCTGAATAATGGTGGTGGAGCTATCTTTGCCAAGTTCAAGGGATTGAAGGAGAGTGCTGCGCGCGAGAAACTGGTGATGGCTGAGCATTGCACCTCGGCTTATCACATTTGTCTGGCACAGAATGTGGCTTATCAGAATGCTGATGATATGAAGTCGTTGCATGAGGGGCTCGACTGGCTCATCCATACCGAGTCTGACAGACCGATGCTTCTGGAGGTGCTAACGGATATAGAAACAGATAATCAGGTAATAGAAGAATATTATAATAGTTTTCAAATATGAGAGAATGGAAAAAGATAGAAGGTTTTGATTTCAAGGAAATCATCTTCGAGGAGTATAATCATATCGCTAAGATTACCATCAATCGTGAGCGTTATCGCAATGCCTTCACCCCATTGACCACCTGGGAGATGGCGCAGGCTTTCAATTACTGTCGTGACTGTCTGGATATCCGTGTGGTTATCCTGACGGGTGCTGGCGACAAGGCGTTCTGCGCCGGTGGTGATATGCATGTGAAGGGCAGAGGTGGATATGTAGGCAACGATGGTGTGCCTCGTCTCAACGTGCTCGATGTACAGATGCAGATTCGCCGCTTGCCAAAGCCTGTTATCGCCATGGTGAATGGCTATGCCATCGGTGGCGGTCATGTGCTCCATGTGATGTGCGACCTGACCATCGCATCAGAGAATGCCATCTTCGGACAGACCGGTCCTAAGGTGGGAAGCTTTGATGCCGGTTTCGGTTCTTCATATCTGGCAAGAATGGTAGGTCAGAAGAAGGCTCGTGAAATCTGGTTCCTCTGCAAGCAGTATTCTGCAAAAGAGGCTGAGGAGATGGGAATGGTGAACAAGGTGGTTCCTCTCGATCAGTTGGAGGATACCTGTGTAGAGTGGGCTGAAATCATGATGGAGCGTTCTCCTTTGGCTCTCCGTATGATCAAGGCTGGATTGAATGCCGAGTTGGATGGTCAGGCTGGTATCCAGGAGTTGGCAGGCGATGCCACCATGCTCTATTATACCATGGATGAGGCGCAGGAAGGCGGTAAGGCATTCCTGGAGAAGCGCAAGCCTCGCTTCGAGGATTATCCTCAGTTCCCCTAATAAAAAGGGGGGTGTCATAAGTCACATCCAATACGCCCTGAAAGAAGAGAGTGTTTTGCATCCACACGCCCTGAAAGGGCAGAAGCTCCTAGCCCAGGGCATCGCCCTGGGTATTTGTGGATGTAAACCTGTCGCCCTGAAAGGGCAAAAGCTTTCAATTTCAAAGCTTTTGCCCTTTCAGGGCGACTTTGCTTTTTGCAAACATTACCCAGGGCGATGCCCTGGGCTAGGAGCTTTTGGGCTTTCAGCCCGTCCTTGGCTGCCATTATCTAGACTTATGACACACCCTCTTTTTTATTTCGTTTTTTATTCGTGAGTAGCGAATCTCTGTTCTGCGAGCTTCTCATACTTGGTTCCTGGCTTGCCATAGTTGGCGTAAGGCCAGATGCTGATGCCGCCGCGAGGAGTAAAGATACCTGTTACTTCAATATACTTTGGATCCATCAGCTTGATGAGGTCCTTCATGATGATGTTCACGCAGTCCTCGTGAAAATCACCATGGTTGCGGAAACTGAAGAGATAGAGTTTCAGGCTCTTGCTCTCTACCATCTTCACGTCAGGAATATAGCTGATGCGAATCTCAGCAAAGTCTGGCTGACCCGTGATAGGGCAGAGGGATGTAAACTCAGGGCAGTTGAAACGTACCCAGTAATCATTGCCAGGGTGCTTGTTCACGAAGGTCTCCAATACCTCTGGCGCATAATCCATTCTATATTGGGTCTTGGCACCCAGTGCCTTCAACCCATCTTCTTTTCTATCCATAGTTCTATTCTATTGTTTAATTCTAATGTTTCGTGTTTGTTTTTGGGGCAATCTCTTTCTGAAAGCATTAAATCGATCCTAACTTGAAGATGTTGTAGGAGATGTTGTTGTCATACACATCCTCGCCCTCGTGTTTCTTAATCGCATTGACCACACGGATGGTGATAGGCAGCACGATGATTTCATACACGGTCTTCAGTACCACCTGCCAGAGCATCAGCCAAGGCAATTCTGAGGTTGGAACGATTCCGCCCAGGGCAAGAGGGAAGAAGATAAGGCTGTCGCAACTTTCGCCAGCTACCGTACTCCAGATGGCACGGGCTGAGAAATGCTTGCCGCCATCTCGAATCTTCATCACGCTCATTACGTAGGCATTGGCAAAGGAACCTACAATGAATGCCACGAAGGAGGCAGCTGCAATGCGGGGAGCCAGACCGAAGATGGCATGAAATCCGGCATCGTTGGTCCAGTAAGGAGCGGCAGGTATCCAGTCGCAGATGGCACCCAGGGTTACGAAGAAGAAGTTCATGGCGAAGCCTGTCCAGATGAGAAGGCGGGCTTTCTGATAGCCCCATACTTCGCATACTACATCGTTGATGATGTAACTTACAGGGAACACGATCAGACCGCCGGTCAAAGAGATGGGACCAACGGCGATTTGCTTTGTTTCGAGCACGTTTGCCGCAATGAGACAAACGCAGAAGAGGATGCTGAAAAGCATGAACAGCACACTCACTTGAGTTGTTTTCTTTTCCATTTTCTTGTTTTTTACGAGGTTTACCAAGCACTCGGATTATACTAACTTTTTTAATTCGGGCTGCAAAATTACAACATTTCTCTCTAACTGCCAAATCTTTACCCGTTTTTTTGCATAAAAAAAAGCCCCAAGTACTATCACTAGCACTTAGGGCGATATGTATTAACTAAACCTAACTTATCTAACAATTAAACCTAACTAAACAATCTAACCTAAACTAAACAATCTATTCAACCAAAACCTAACTAAACAATCTGCTTATGAAAAACTAACCAAAAACACTTATCCTATTGAAATCTGGCGTGCAATCTTCTGCTCCTCCTGCTGCATTTTAGGCAACTGGATGGTGAGCACACCGTCAGCTACGCTGGCAGAAATCTTCTCCTTGTTGACATCGTCTGGGAGAATCAGGGTCTGCTCAAACTTAGCGTATGAAAACTCGCGACGTAGATAAACGTGCTCCTCCTGCTCAGGCTGATGCTTGTTCTCCATCTTGATGTGGAGATCGCCATTCTCATTGAGGTTTACCTCAAAGTCGTCCTTGCGCATTCCTGGAGCTGCAAGTTCTACTGTATATTTTGTCAAAGACTCCTTGACGTTGATGGCAGGGGCTGTAGTATTAGCCTTCTGCATATTACCTTCGTTGAAGAGTCCGTTAAATACCTCTGGTATCCAAGAATTTCTGTACATCATAATCTTAACCTCCGATTCTATTTTTATTTATTATTATTCGTTATTATTTATGTTGTGTAGCGAATTACTGATCCGCTTACACTCCCTCATCTAGCAATCCCCGTACCAAAGTGCAAACTTCTGTCATTTCGGCAGTAAATCTGAAGAAATGCAAATAAACCCCCAAAAAACGACCCAAAAAGCCCGACATTCTGTCGCGAATGCCGGGCCTTTTATCATTTATTTCTCCATAAACTTCTTGGCAGCTCTGAGCTGGTGTCTCATCACGCTCAGGAACTCCTGGCTCTCCTGCAGTACATTCAGGTAAACCAGCGAAATCTGCATCAGAGAATTATCTGAAAGATGCTGGATGCGGTCGATATGCTTCTTGCGAAGTACGCTGAGCTCATCCTTGCAGGCATCAGCCTCGGCGAGAATCTCACGGTAGTTCTCGTAGCGGCTGGTCTCTATCTGCTCGCAGCTCATACGCATCAGGTCGTTGATCTTCTGGCGTACAGGAGCAAACTCCTTGGTGTATTCTGCTGGAAGTGGGTTGAAGTTGTTGTCCACGTGCTCCTTGATAGGGTCGAGCATACGGCGCAGAGAGTAGATGAACTGCTGGTTGCTGTTGGCACCCAGATGGAACCAGGTGTTGCGCTCGATGGCAATCTCCATAGGCGATTTCTTCAAACCGAGCATCTCCTGGCGACGGAACTTCTTCAGCATATCCTGCTCCTTCTTCAACTCCTTGTTGGCATGACGGAGATACTTAGGATTCTCGTTGGCAAGACCATCCATAATCTGGTTGAACTCGTTGAGTGCAAAGTGGCAGACGAAGCTCTGGGTGCGGGATACCTGGCGACGAAGCAGATCCCATACAATCTCTGGATCGTGTGAGCGCATCATCAACTGGAAGGTGCTGCCCTTGCTCTCTTCCTTTGCCTTCTTGTTATACTGGATGTTGCTGCGGATGAGCAGGAAGATAACCGATGCCATGAAGCAGCTCTGGATTCCTACACCGCCGAAGTGCATGATGAGGCAGACAATGGCGCAGGCTGCGAAAGCTACACCGGCAGTGATAAACCATCCACCAATCACACTCAATACTCCTGTTACACGGAACACGGCACTCTCACGGCTCCAGGCTCTATCTGCGAGTGAAGAACCCATTGCTACCATAAAGGTTACGTATGTAGTAGAGAGTGGCAACTTCAGGTTGGTACCGATGGTGATGAGCATACTTGCCAATACCAGGTTTACGGCTGCACGAACCACGTCGAAGGCTGCGCTCTCTTCCAACTCTACATCGTTCTTGTCGAAACGGCTGTTGATCCAGTTCATCAGAGTCTTTGGCATAAACTGCTTCAACCATGAATCGGTAGCCTGGCAGTTGCGGACGATGACGCGGGCTGCAGAAGAACTTCCGAACATCTCGTCACCCTCGTCCTGACGGCTCAAATCCACAGAAGTCTTGATTACGTTCTGAGCCTTTTTGGAAGTTGCCATGGCGATGATCATCACGGCACCGGCTGCAAGAAGATATACTGGAGTGGTCTTGGCGCTGTCCATCAGAGAAGTCATCATAAACTGGTCTGGAGCAGCACCGTTGGCATTTGCCATATAGTCCTGATAAGAAGAAAGACCAGCGAGAGGCACACCGATGAAGTTCACCAGGTCGTTGCCGGCGAAAGCCATCGCCAGAGCGAAAGTACCCATCAACACGGTAAACTTGAAGATGTTGATGCGGCAGAGATGCAGAAACTCCATCACGATGGCAGAACCCACGAAGGTGATGCAGAGCAGCAAGCCGAGGTTCTGGTCGATATAATCGCGCCATTCTGCTGGCAGGTAAGGACTCTTACCCAATCCCTTCATGAAGATGAAGTAAGAGAGGGCCGTGAAGGCGATACCACCGAAGATGGCGATGCTGTAGCGTGAATGCTTGCGATAGTTGAAGGTGAAGACGATACGTGAAAGCCACATCACGAAGGCACCGAATACGAAGGCGATGATGACGGATGAGAAGATACCCATGATTACCTCCAAAGCTTTGTTACTGTTGAGCAATACGCCGTAGTTCAGACTGTCGTCACCATACATCTTCAGGGTTGCGAGGATAAAGGCACCTCCCAGGAGCTCGAACACCAACGAAACGGTGGTTGATGTTGGCATACCCAGCGTGTTGAATACATCCAGGATAATGACATCCGTTACCATCACGGCTAGGAAGAGCGTCATCACTTCCTCGAAGGTGAAGTGGTCTGGACTCATGATGCCGTGTCGGGCAATATCCATCATTCCTGATGACATAATGGCTCCTAGTACAACACCGCAGGATGCGATGATGAGCACCGTGCGAAACTTAGCCACCTTAGCTCCGATGGCAGATTGCAGGAAGTTGACAGCATCGTTGCTGACTCCCACGAAGAGATCAAACACTGCCAGACAGAGCAGGAAGATCACAATACAAAGATAAATCGTACTCATATATTTTATTAATGTTTATATACCTTATTATATAGGGGCTTGTCTCAACATAGCTAGATACATTTCTCCCCTTACTTTTCCGGGTGCAAAGGTACGAGTACGATGTTACAGGCGATTTAAACAGGTGTTACAATATTGTTAAGATGTTGTTGTGCTGGCGAGGTATAAATAATATGTTTTTCGTGAAAATTGGTTTGTAAGGGTGAAAAGTCAATATCTTTAGTCTAAAATCGTAAAAATGAAAGAATTTATCCACAAAAATAAAGAAATATGCGAAAATATTTGGAAGTTACAGAAGTATTTTATATTTTTGCACTGTCCTCACGCTGAAGTCGCATGTCGTATGTGACGTGGAGGCTGAGGGCATATATACATAAGGCGTTACTGGACGCTTTGGTTTTGACTGTAGAAGAACTTCGCAAACTCATCTGATTGTCAAAAACAAAGCAACGGGAACGCCCCAAGGGTGTAGTATAATATTACGCTTGCATTATCATAATGTTTGTGATAGTGTGGGAGTTCTATATATGCATCAGCGTGGGGCTTTCGTCGTTGCTCGTTTCGACAATCAGGGCAATGCGAAGGCCTTTCTACAGTGGAACGAGTGACAGGACTGGCTCCACGTTTTTTGTATATATGTAACATGTGTAATTATTGCTGCAAAGGTAGCCAACAGCACTAATATTCTTAAGCTCTATGGATAGATGGCCTATTTTTCAAACTCTGACGTTCAGAGAGTTTCCATTTCCTGTTGATCGATATGAGGAGTATGTCGACGGTAAACTCATCTCACAAGGTGAAGTGCATTTTGAAATTCGTTTCAAACAGCATAATGGTGGTATCTTTACGAAGGCAGGATTGATTACTGTTAATTTACAGAATAATCCTATTCCTGAGAAAATTCTATCAAAGTTTGAGTTTGATAATTGTATCACAAACAATGATCGACTCGTGTTTTACATCAATGCAGAGCAATCCAACATTAACGATGCAGGACTTTCGGCGATAGGCATGGTGATGGGGTATTCTCGAAAGAAAAAGAAATATGTTGAGAATGAACCTATTATCGGCAATGTTTTTACTATCGACCAAAAGGTCGCAAAAGTAGCGTTCCGTTTCGTGAATCCTGATAGATTAATTGAATTTTACTAAAATAACTATTGTTATGGATTTCTTGAAAGAATTGTTAGGACGGTGTGTTGGAAAATCTGCGCCTGTTCAAAAAAACTTAGAAAAGGCAAGTGTTTCAAATTCTATGGGTAAAATAGAAGTTGTCGATCTAGGACTTCCATCTGGTGTATTATGGGCTACAGAGAATTTGGGCATATCTTCAGTTTATCCTTTGGGAAAATATTTTGCATGGGGTGAGACAGAATGTAAGACATCGTATGGCTGGGACTCATATACATTGTGTAAAGGAACTTATAATACTCTCTCAAAATACTGTTTTGATGCAAAATATGGAATTGTTGATGGGCTATTTGAACTGGACGGTAAAGATGATATAGCGACATTGACTTTAGGGAAAGAATGGCATATTCCATCAAAGAAGAATATGGAAGAACTTTTGTCTTATTGTTCTTGGAAGGTTGAGGCGCAGAATGGTATTTATGGTTGGAGAGTGACTGGACCTAATGGAAAATCGATTTATTTACCGGCAGCAGGTTCTGCAAGTGGAAATCGAGTTGCGGGAATTGGGGAGTTTGGTAGGTATTGGACATCAACCTTGTATGAGGATGGAAATTGTTCTGCTTATAATTTACGCTTTAACCAATCTACTTATGAATTGGTTGGTGATACTCGTTTTTATGGTAGAATTATCCGACCAGTAAAGATTGTAGATTGACTGTAAGTAATTTAGTGTGATATGAGTAATTTTATTTTTACCTCTCATTTTCAAAAAAGATTTGAAAATGGGAATTTAACAGCAGTGTCAGAAAAAGACTATTCTTTTCAGAATATACCAATTGGTTATGGGGATAAAACTTTGGCTAATACTGTAATTGACTTTTGTATTGATAGAGTGGTATCCTTTGAAATTGTAAATCAAGATAAACAAAGGGATAAGGAACCATATGTTTTTATGGATCGTTCTAAGTGTATACAAATTATATACCATTTGTCGGAAGATGAAAAGTCTATTGTGTCAATAGAAATGATACGTTTGGATTTAGGGTTTCATATTTGTTTTTATGAAGATAAAAGTAGTGAGGCTATTCCTTCTGATTTGTTGAGAGAAGAAATTGCAACCGTGGATGAGTTTAGAAATGCTTATCCTGAACGATTGTTGTCTAATGATGAAATAGAAGAAGAGATAGAACGATGTGTAGATAGAATAGAAACTGCTCAGGATTATCTTTCTGATGAAGATGATTACAATGTGTGTGCAGTTTTGAGAAGTAAATTGGCTAATTATCGCCAAACATTGAGTGTGTTGCGTGAAGAGAAAATACGTAGAACAAAATAAAATGAATATGAATGATTTGAATGGTTATTTAGAGTACAATGGATTGATTTATAAGATTCAGTCCATAGAACAACTTCGAGACTTTATGAATGGCCTTGGAGAAAAGTCAAAGGAGATGACAGAGCAAGAATTGGCTGTGTTGTGCCAAGTCTCATTTCGAGATTTTAATAAGGAGATTACCAATGATGATGATATAGTTTATTCATTGGACAATAGATTGATTAGTGGCGTGTCTGATGTAGTCTGTAATCTTCAAGCTGCAGTGGCGGGCTCTGTTGTTGAATATAAGATAAAGGAAGGAACTGTTGCAATTTGCGACAATGCCTTTAATAAGAAAGGGGTACAACGCCGTAGAAATATCTATATGCCTAATAGTATTGTGACTATTGGTAAGAGTGCTTTTTCGCAAGCGAATATACAGGATGTGGTTTGGTCGCAAAAATTAAAGTTTATTGGAGCTTCTGCTTTTTATGGATGCAAACTCCTTAAGGCAAAGCAAGGATTGGATTTGCCAAAATCTTTAGCATATATTGAGGCGGAGGCTTTTGAGAATTGCTACAATGTACTTAATGTTGTTTTTCCTGACTCTATCAAAAAAATAGGCAGTTATGCTTTTAAGAACTGCGACTCGTTAGAATGGGTCTATGTTCCTGATACGGTTATGGAGATGGGGTCTGGCGTGTTTGACAAGTGTGATAATCTTAAGGAAATAAGAATACCAAAAGGTAGCCGTACAAAGTTCGAGAAGTTGTTACCTTTCTCTGTTGATAAGTTTGTTGAAGTGTAATTTAATAACTGTAAGATTATGTTTGGAATATTTGGTTCAAGAAAAAGTATGAACGAGTCTTGCAAGAGAGTTTTGGTGCAACTTTGTGAGACTATGAGAAATGCACCTATTTATGCGGGTGTTGAAACCACGATGGCTGCTTCTTGTGAAGGAATGATAAGAATTCATCAAGAACAGAATGGGCGATTAGTGAATAATTTCGATTTTTATCCAAATTCAGATGGTTGGATAGATTCTGTGGCCATATATGGCTGTTATTTGGATAGTCATTATCGTACAATAAGTAGTTCCATGGAGATTTTTGGACTAAAGGTTTCTGAGATTTCACATGAAGGTAATTATGTTGATTGTGAGTTGGATCAGAATCAATTTCCTCATTGATAAATAAAGCTGCTATGCTGTGTCTTGAAAACACAGCATAGCATATCTTGGGATATTATCATAAAATATTTTTATGAAAGTATTAGGGCATAGAATTAAGGACTATTATTCAGCAATTCATACACCTTTATATTCTGAGGAGAAAAATGCTTTTGAGATTTTGGAAGAAAAATTCAAATGTACACGTGTTTATGTGTATTATTTTGAGGAACGACCAGAATGTATGAGTGCCATTGATGGATTCGATAATAATGGTGATGCTTATATCTTTCATGTGGATGTTTGTTATTCGGATCAACAAACAAGTAGTATATATCTGCAATTCGCAGACGAACTGAATGCAAAAGTTAGAAATGGTGCAGAAACTAGATTTGATATGGGATATTTTGCAGATGATGAGCTTGTCGGTGTGAAGTTGATGCTGTCGATATTTGTTTTCAAACATTGCTAGTCTAATTCATTAAAAAAGTCAAGACTTCTTGATACAACTTATCAAATTTTTGATTAATTTTGCACCATCGTACAAAATAACAAGATTACCTTATGGGATTATCAAAGAAACTATCGGATTCATGGAATGCACTTTATCATAGAATGAGAAAACAAGATGAGGTGCAAGAGGTAAAGGCAAAGACTGAGCAGCCTTTTCCAACTATTGGCATTATCGGAGCTATAGCTGGAGATTGCTTCGGGGCAGCTTATGAGTTTCATCCTGTGAAAAGTGTTGACTTCGACTTATATAAAGGCCCTCGTTTTACAGATGACACTGTTATGACCTTAGCGGTCGCAAAATGGTTGACTATCGACCAGAAACATACTCATGAGATACTTGTGGAGTGTATGAAAGAATTTGGACGAAAGTATATGTCGGCTGGTTATGGACAGAGATTCTTACGTTGGGTTATCAGTAGAAAAACTGAACCTTATAACAGCTATGGTAATGGCTCAGCTATGCGAGTTAGTCCGTGTGGATTTTATGCCAAGACTTTGGATGAGGCTTTGAGGCTTGCAAAGATTTCGGCAGAGGTGACTCATAATCATCCAGAAGGTATAAAGGGTGCTCAGTCTATTGCTGCTTGCATTTTCCTAGCTCGACAAGGGAAGAGTAAGGAGCAAATACGAAATTACATAGAAGAAAACTTTGAAGGGTACAATCTGCATCGAGCTCTCGATGAGATTCGTCCTGATTATAGTTTTTGGGAGATATGTCAGAAAAGCGTGCCGGAGTCAATCATCTCTTATCTGGAGGCTGATTCTTATACGGCAGCCATTCGTAATGCGATTTCGCTTGGTGGCGATGCCGACACGATGGCATGTATGGCTGGTGGTATTGCAATAGCTACAAAAGGTATGGAAATGCCTGAGGACTTGGCTTACTATATTTATAAGAATGTGCTTGACGATTATCTGCGTAAGGTGCTGGATGAATTTAATCAATATCTCAAAGACAATGAAAGAGCATAAATATTTATTGTTAGGTCTGTCTTTTTTCTTCTTTTTTAATATCAGTTTTGCAAGTTGTCGTAATCAGAAAGTGACAGCGGTTGCGCAAAGTGATAGTGTAGAAGAGAATGAAAGTAAAAATAGTAACTTGTTGGAAATAATCAGGAGCCATAAATATATCTATGGTGGTGTAAGGATGGCGATAGATGTCTCCTTTTCGATAATGGATACTCAGCCATTTCCATTCAATGATAGCTTGTTGATGGTTACAGGTGTGCACGACCAGTTGGGACCTACTTATAGTTTTATTGTCAATACAGAAAACAAGCAAGCGATATTGTTGCCGTCAAATCGTGGATGTTTGGGGTTTACTTCTGAGGAGGGGCTGCCTATTTGCCTATCTTTCAGACATCATGCTAATGGAGAACCTGGCAGATTCTCTGTCGTTTCTGTTTATGATGAAAAAGGAAACCTCGTCAAGGAAATGTCGTTTGAAGATTATAAAAAAGATGAGAAGTAATGACAGTAATAGAATTGATAACCTGTATTCGGCAGCACAAGAAAGCTTCTTTAGCTATTCTTGTATTAACCTTGCTGTTGGGAAAAATTGCATCTGTACCTTTCGGTATGCACGGTGTCGGAACATTTGAGGGTGAAAGGAATGATATTCTTCGTAGGCGAAACTATCTGATTGGAAAATTGGCGACAACACCGCAAAAAGTAATGGAAGAGATGCCTGGTGGAATGGATGAACAGTTTCAAGGAGAATGGGCAATGTACTCTTGTTCTATGTTTGCGGTAGCATTGACAAATATTGCAAGGATTTATCCCGAACAAAAAGAGGTATCATTAGGATATGTTGATAAACTCATAGAGATAGTTATGTCTTCAGAGATACGTGAATATGATAGAAAAAGATGGTGGGGAGAAGATGCTCTTGCGAGTCTTGAAGGCGATCATAGTCATGTTTCTTATTTGAGTATTCTTGCTTGGATGATGGGAGAATATAAAGAATTAGGTGGAGGAAATAAATATGATGAATTATATAGCAGAATCTGTTATACGCTCAACCGAAGAATGCTTGATGCTGAAACTTTGAATCTTCCGACTTATCCAGATGAGCCGATTTATGTTCCTGATATGTTGGTGGCTGTGGTAGCTTTATCTCATTATGCAAAGCTGAATCATGGAAGTTGTCAAGACACTGTGAATAGGTGGATAGAGAAAGCAAAAACTGATTGGTTGGATGCAAAGACAGGCTTATTGGTTTCTTTCTTGGATAATACGGGAGCACAGCAGATAGACGGTATGCCAGTAAAAGGGTCGTATTCGGCCTTGAATTGTTATTATCTCTCGCTCATAGATAGGTCTTTTGCAAAAGAGCAATACGGGCGATTGAAACAATACTTTTATCAAAGCAGTCCGATTTCTGGTCTAAAGGAATATCATGACAGGAACTGTCCTATTGGAATGGATGCTGATGCCGGTCCGATTATAGCAAACCTTAGTCCTTCTGGTACTGCATTTATGGTGGGAAGTGCTACTTGCTTCGGTGATGCGGATGTGCGAAGAAGTCTTATAAAGACAGCTGAGATTGCTGGCTCTACATTCTATGGTTTTACAGAAAATCATTATCTTCTTGCCAACTTCGCTCTAGTTGGGGAGGCGGTTATGCTGGCTATGCGGACTAATGTGGAATGGATATAGTAAAGCCAGTTGGAATCTTCATATGGAGATTGAATGTTGTTCCTTTAACTGGAAACATCAAACTTCCACATTTGTTCCACACCCAGATATTGAAATTTTGGAAAATAATAATTAAAAATAGGTATACAATGGGAATAATTGCTAAAAAGAAAAAATGGACGTTGACAATTCAAGAAGGATTGCCGGACGATATCTATAAGCAAGCAGCTCAGTCTTTAGGCGAAGGAATTATCAATGATGATTTCTCTGCTTTTGAAAGTATGCTTGATGATAATGTGAGATGGGAGTGGGCGAAGGAAAGTCGGTCACCAATTATTGGGCGTAATGAAGTTATTGGCTATTGGAAGGACTGGGTGAAGCGAGTAACTCATGATAAGTTTGATGTTGAGTTTGATGTAAAGTTCTGTACTTTCTATTCTCGCACAACTTTGGCCATTTCTCCTAATGGTTATGCTACAGCATATGTGTTGTTTAACATAGAGCATGGTTTGATAAAACTTGGCGTCTTTGTTGGTCGAATTATTGATAGGATTAATCTATTTGGAAAAGCTGATAAGAAATGGGAGGAAACATTGGATCATTTTCCTTTAGCTCTGCAAGATAAGGATATAAAGGAATTATCTAAACAGGAGGCAAGAGGTAATAGAATGCCATGTTTGAATTGTGGAAGAACTTCCGAAATGCTTAGTTGGGAGAATGTCGTTTTTAGTAATAGCTCTATTGATTTCAGTGGGGTGGTATCTACGTGTCCTTGTTGCAATAAAGTTGTGGAGTTCGTTTTTGATGAAGAGAGCGCATTGCATGATGAAAATAGGTTGGAACGAGTCATTGGTACAAAAAAAGAGGAAGAACTTTGGATGACTAATGATATGTTTCAGATTGGTCTATATTATACTATGCCTTTGAGACATAGTGAATATATCGCTTCTTTATTTAAAGGGGAGTCGATAAAAATGAAAGTTGCTGCTGCAACATTAGGTGTAACGAAGAGAAAAGTGACTTCTCCTTATGCTGCTGCAGCTAAGTTTATGGAGCCAGTTTTGTATGTCCTATATATGGAGAACTATGATGAGTATGAGAAAATCAAGAACTGCTATATAGATGCCTTGAATAATGGTGTTTATGAGGCTGCTAACAATTTGGGAATTTTGACTTATAACGTAGAACACTTAGATAAGGAAAAAGGACTCGAATATTTTAGAATAGCAGCTGAGCATAATTCAACAGCAGCCCTTAAAAATTTAGTGAAGATTTTTGGGCAGGAAAGAAAGTACGAAGATTTAATATCCTTGCTAAGAGACGATAATGGTAAAAATGAATTTGAAAAAGAAGGCTATGTCTTTCAAAGAATATCTAAGTTTGAGATCATCAAAAGTAATTTGGATTATTCTCAGTTCATTCATGTGCTTTTCCCTGAAATACAGATTGTCCGGGATTGGTATATAAGTGTCAGGTTATATTCTGATGGGAAAAATGCAATAGGAGATGAGTCTTATTTCTATATGGCTAACTCAAAGAATAGTGCAACATACTTTGATATGGAAAGTAATAGCATCAAATTTGAGGGAGAGCGAGATTTTTTAATTTGGAAATATGTAGTTATGCCAAAGTCTAAACGTGCAATTTGGGAGCTATATCTATTGATGAATGCTAATACCATTTTGCCATATTGGTGGCATGGTGGTTATCGTCAGCGTGTTTTCATATTCGATGATTCAGATTTCGCGAAGATTCCTGCTTTGAGAGATAGGGACGTAAGTGCTGTGATAGATAAGGGATATACTCGTTCATCCGTTGAGATTGAAGATTGTGAAGGTGGATTCGATGCTCATGTTTATTGTTGTTATTGGAATGAGTGGAAGGGACTTGTTCGAGAACACATAATCATGAAGGTTCAAGAAAACAGAGTTGTGGAATACAAACGTGGGGCAGATTTTGTAATCTTCTCGTATAATTGTGGAATTGTATATTAAATTATTATGAAGTGGATTTTTATTATTATTGGAGTTTTGGTGATCTTGTTTGTCGTCAAAATGGTGTTTAGCTTTATTCATGAAACTCATCAATTGAATCAGAGTATTCGTGAGGAGGGTGGTATGAGGTGCGTTTGCGGTACTTTAGTTGATGGGTTATTGACTTATCGTGGGGCAAGAGTTGTTAAAGAAGATTCTAATTCAATATCAATAGATGGTCCTTTTTATGAACCTTATAGTAATACTCCTTGCGGTTTTTGGCGTGTCAGTATCTTTAGGAGTTGGGATTGGATTAGTATCAAATATACAGCTCATGCTGGTTTAGGCTTGGGATGGACTCGAAAAACTTGGCAATTTGATAAAGTGGAAAACCAACAGTATATCTTGGAGATAATGAAACCGGTTCTTGAAAAGTGGGTTGGCATGGTTCTTTTTGGAAGTCTTCGTTAGATATAGCCAGTTATATGTTTTTAGGGCAAAATAAATATAATACGAACAGTTATGAAGGTAAAAATAAAGAATAAGGAACTTGAAGAGTTGTATTTATCCCTTATGGGGGATAATCATATGGTAAATCTTAGTCAAGAGGATTGCATGTTCTTGGAAAAGGAATATGCAAATGCTATTTGTCGCTATCGGAATTACCTGACAAGACCCTATTTAACAACATCTTATTTAGACATTGATTTCTTTTATATCAATCCTGTTTGTTATTTACCTTTGAACATGAATAAGTCTGTCGCTTCTTTGTCTACAAAGTGCAGAGTGATGATAGTTAAAAGAGAATTTGGTATAAAAAGAGAAATACAAAAAGTTGTGAATCTACGCAGTATTGCCTTGAATTTTGATGTTGCTTCTTTACGACTCTTATATCAAGAAGATAAAGATAAGTACAATCAGATAAAAGATTTTTATTTTGAAGGATTCAAAAATGGTGGATATGAGTTGGCAAATAATTTGGGCATTCTTGCCTATAGAATAGAAAAGAATGAGTATAAAGGAAAGGAGTTTTTCGTACTTGCTTTAGCTCATGAGTCTGTGAATGCTTTAAAAAATATTGTTACCTTGTTGTGGAACGAGGAAAAATATGGACTGGTATATGAGTTGTTGAAAAAACATATCTATGATGATTGTTGTGACATGTATGCTCAAAAATTTAGAATTTTCAGTGCACTCAGCAAGTGTGGCTTTTTCCTGGATAATCACATCAATCTGACGAAACCATTAATGTTGCTAATGCCTCAATTAAAATTACACAATAATTGGTATTTCAGTGTGGAGAATATTTTCTATAAATCAACAAAGCGTATAGAGAATGATAGGCTGGAATTTGATGCTTTTGGCTCTGCGAAGTTTGTGAAAAAATGTCGCTTTTATGTAGCAAATTCTTTGAATACTAATATGGCGTTGGGACAGGCTAAAGAGACAACATTTATTGGAGAACGAGATTTCTCTATATTTAAACATGTTGTGGTTCAAAAATCAGAAAGTGCCATATGGGATATCTATCTCCTTATGTCTGTAAAGTATTTCTTTATTTCTAAATGGACAGAAAAGCGGCATCTTATTTTGCAAAATTCAGATTTGGATTTTTATATAGCCTCAAACGGTGTATCTTTGAAAGCTAATTTTGAAAAGAGTTACTTTCTGCCTACTGTGCAGATAAAAGATGAGAAAAAAGGATATTCCGCTCATGTTTATTGTTGCTACATCACAGTTGATGACGAATTGGTTAGAGAACATGTTGTGATGAAAGTTCTTGACGGGAAAATTATTAGCTATAAGTTGGCAGACAAAGAAGTGTATATTTGGTGTGATATTGTTGATGATAATAATCCCTTGCCATTCTAAAGATGTTCTGAAAGGAAAGAAAAAACTCTACTCTCTATTTTACCCTTCACCCTTCACCTATATGGCGTAATTATTTGAATATAAAGATGTTATGATGGTGAAGGGTGCGCTAGACCCTTCACCCACCCTTCACCACCCTTCACCTCTAATGAGTAAGCGGCTCCGCGTTTATACCTTGCATAATTCAAAAAAAGCAGTAACAGCTG
>ERZ1034781.384-NODE-384-length-23883-cov-23.739760_pt1 | contig 23883 bp, 21 predicted proteins | sample MGYA00520700_ERZ1034781 | MGnify/ENA primary metagenome ERZ1034781 (study PRJEB33766, sample SAMN09781709) | gut metagenome | biome: gut microbiome | host: Homo sapiens | place: Madagascar | study: EMG produced TPA metagenomics assembly of the PRJNA485056 data...
CCTAGCCTACATCGTCTTCGCCTGGCGCGCCATCGACCGCAAGCGCATCACGCAGAAAGAAATAGAGCAGGGAGAAGCGTACTAAAATAAAGAACACAAACGCATATCAACCGAATCCCGAGGCATTTTCCATACTTCGGGATTTTTTATCACCAATCATTTGCCCATCCAAAGAAAATCTGCGTCATCTGCGAAATCTGCGTGTTTTTTTTCAAAACCAAACAGATCCAGAATCTGTGCAAATCTGTGAAATCTGTGGGACAAAGAAAATCCTATAGCTCAATCACTTCCAAATCATCCGGAACGAAGATTCTACCCTTGAAGTTCTCGGCAGCTTCACGGGTATAATTTTCTTTACGGGTAGCAAGAGTCTTCTCCTCCGTATGATAAAGAATGAGATTCTTCACCCCCAGTTCCTCCGACAGTTTTCCGGCATCAAGCGCCGTACTGTGGCATTTCTCGTAAGGTTTGAACGTATCGCGGTCGGCATAAAGGCAGAACGCCTCGCACATCATCCAATCCGCCCCCTCAATGTAGCGGCGGTTTTGCTCATTATAAGGCTCATCGCCCAGACACGCCAAGACCAAAGGTTTAGCATGATTTTCAGATGCAGCTTTATCGGATGCAGCCTTATCTTCTGAAACATAATCGGATGCAGTCTTATCTTCTGAAACATTATCTTCTGAAGTTCCTGGCAACTCAGCCCGGAATCCGAACTGCTTCTCCTTAGTAGATTGAATATCAAAGCATTCCAGCTTCATATCCCCCACCTCGAAACAATCCCCATCGTCCAGCTGATGGAACACCACCCTTTCAGCCACCTTCGCCAGTTGCTTCTTGGCAAGAATCATGTCGATGATGGTCTTGATCACCTTCATCACCTTGTCGTTTCCATACACATGCAGCAATCCCTCGTACCCCTTGCATTGAGCCACCATGCGGATTACCCAAATCACGCCCAGCACGTGGTCGGTATGCGCATGGGTAACGAAGAGGTGATGAATATCAGAAATCTGAACATTCACCTTCTTCAGCTGCGCCAGTATTCCGTTTCCTCCGCCCGCATCCACCAGCATTAGGGTGCTGGGAGTCTGGAGCACAAAACAGGTATTATAAATCTGGGAAACCGTAGCATTTCCCGTTCCGAGCATCGTAATTTGATTCATCTTTTCGCTATTTTCGTTATGATTCATATTTATTTTATCTCAATCTCCCCCATCAGGAATAGATTCCCTCATCTTCAGGAATAGATCTCCTCATCATCAGGAAGATTTGATTCACTTATTACAGAGAAGATTCACGTCCGCAAAACTACTCATTTTTTGATAAACCACCAAGAAAAAGCCCCAAAAACTTTGCTTATTCCAAATAATAATCTTAACTTTGCGGCATAAAAACAAAAAGTTGGTTTCGATTATGGCAAAAATAGAAAGACAAAAGCGAATCTATCGCAAGCGCATCCCTTACGGAATGCAGAACTTTGAGGATGTAATGGAAAGAGATTGTTACTATGTTGACAAGACCCCATTCATAGAGAAAATAGAAGAATCTAACATGTATTTCTTCTTCATTCGCCCTCGCCGTTTCGGCAAGAGCCTTACCCTCTCCATGCTCGAAAACTATTACGACATCAACAAGAAGGATAAGTTTGAAAGCCTCTTCGGCAAGCTTTACATCGGAGAGAATCCTACCCCTGAACGCAACAGCTATCTCATCCTTCACCTGAATTTTGCTATGATTTCAGCAGGATTGGATAATTATAAAAAAGGACTTGATGCCCATTGCAACAACAAGTTCAATTCCTTCTGCAGCAGATACGCCCACCTTTTGCCACCGGACATAAAGGAAGAGATGAACCAAAAGGAAGATGCCGTTGCCCAATTGGGATTTCTATGCGACAAATGTGCTGAAGCAGGCTTAAAGATTTATCTCTTCATCGACGAATACGACCACTTTACCAATCAGATTCTTGCCCACAAGGAACATGAAACCCGATATCGCGAACAGACTCACGGCGAGGGATATCTGCGACATTTCTTCGACACAATCAAGGGAGCCGCAGGAGATTCATTGGGCAGAGTTTTCGTTACAGGAGTAAGTCCCGTAACCATGGATGATCTGACCAGCGGTTTCAACATCGGTACCAACTATTCCCTGGCTCCGGAGTTCAACGAGATGGTGGGATTTACCGAGGATGAAGTACGCGAAATGTTGGCTTATTACGCCAGCGTGCTGCCATTCCGCCATAGCGTGGATGAGCTGATAGAAGTGATGAAGCCATGGTATGATAATTATTGCTTCTCAGAAGAAGAGTACGGCAAGACAACCATGTACAACTCCGTGATGGTGCTCTACTTTGTAGATAATTACATCCGCAACGATTATGATATTCCGAAGAAGCTGGTGGAAACCAACATCCGCATCGACTACGACAAGATTCGCATGCTCATCCGCCATGATAAGGAGTTTGCCCACGATGCCAGCATCATACAGGATATCGTGACCAAGGGATTCACCACGGGAACCCTGATGGAGAATTTCCCTGCCGAGCGCATCAACGACCCTGATAATTTCCTGAGTCTGCTCTTCTATTTCGGCATGGTAACGATAGACGGCACCTACCAGGGCAACACCCGCTTCGTGGTTCCCAACGAGGTGGTGCGCGACCAGATGTACACCTATCTGCTGGATACCTACAAGGAGAACGACCTCACCTTTGAGCAATACGACAAGACCCAGCTGGAGAGCAAACTTGCCTATGAAGGCGCCTTCAAGCCCTACTTTGCCTACATAGCCGATTGCCTGAAGCGCTTCTCCTCCCAGCGTGACAAGCAGAAGGGCGAGGCTTACGTTCATGGCTTCACCCTGGCGATGGCGAGCCAATGCAAGTTCTACCGTCCTATCTCAGAACTCGACAACGACGGCGGTTATGCCGATATCTTCCTGCTGCCCCTTTGCGACATTTATAAGGATATGGAAGATTCCTACATCGTGGAACTGAAATATTGCAAGTCGGGCACCAGCGATGAGCAGCTTAATCATCTCTTCAAAGAAGCTTCTGCTCAGATAAGGCGCTACGCCGATAGCGACATCGTGCGCGAATCCGTGAAGACCACGAAGCTTCATCAGCTCGTTGTGATTTACCGGGGAGCAGAGATGGCGATGTGCGAGGAAGTGGAATAAGAAGGGAAACAACAGAGAAATAACAGAGAAAGGACAAAAGCATCATACCATATATTGACTAGGTAATGCTTTTGCCCTTTTATCTTTAGCTGATAATGTATTAAAAAACGCCGATGGTAGCAATCTTGGCTTCATTATCTTCTGGAACTACTCCAAAAGCTGCTTCAACTGCTCTTCATTCAATCCTGTAGCCTTCACAATCTGAGGCAAAGTCATACCCATTGCCAATAGGTTGCGGGCTATTGTCAAACTTTTAGACAGCTCACCTTCCGCACGACCTTCCACACGGCCTTCAGCTCTACCTTCAGCTCTACCTTTAGCTATTCCCTTTTCCTCGCCTTCAACATAAGAGACATAAAGACCCGAGTAGTAATCGTCAACAGCCTTAATACTCTCATCGTATTTTTCCTGCTCCTCACTACTCAAGCATCGAACATCTGGCAATTTTGCAAGATAATCAAATATCTTCTTCTGCTCCTTAAAAGGCAAATTTTCCAATACTTCCATATATTTCAACACATAAATCCATTTTTCAAAACCAGTCTCGCAAAGATGCAGCCACGGAGATCATTAGTATCACCAAGCTGTTCCTTATCCTTGAATGTCACGTCCTTGATTTGAAACTCGCCTTCAAACAAGTCGTTCAAAAAATTAATCAGCAAGTCCTTGCTGAACTCTTGACCGAAGAGACGCTTGAAGCCCCAATCGGTAAAGGGGTTGATGTATCTACCCATAATTAATTATTTTAGATTCTATAAATCTGCTGCGAAGATACGCATTTTTATTGAAACTGCCAAGAAATTATAGGATTTTCTTTCAGCCCCCGACCTTGACATTACCAATGAGACGGTGTGCAAATCTGTGAAGACCACAAAGCTTCATCAGCTCGTTGTGATTTACTGCGGCACAGAAAGGGCAAAAGCATTTACCCGATAGATAGGATAATGCTTTTGCCCTTTTATCGTTAACGGATAATGTATTTCAAAACGCCGATGGTAGCAATCTTGGCTTCATTATCTTCTGGAATTTCTATGGTCTGGAAGCCATCTTTATTGAGTAGCATCATAAATATATCGAAGAAAAAACAGATATATCAGAGGAATATTACTCATCTTGCCATATTTTTATGTTAATAATCTTAATATATTGTTGATCTTTCACAATTATTTTGTAACTTTGTAGTCAAAATACGCATATTAACTGCGTTATAATATATAAAGGTCTGAAACAACACAATATTTAAACTTCTGCAAAAGGTTATTTTGTGAAATATAGACCATATTAAAAACAAATGTAATGAAACAACAGAAACGAATGCTACGTGTACTTGCCGAAAATAGAGGCTTCAACCCTAAAGTTTTAAAGACCCTAGGAAAACGGCTAAAAGTGGGTATCATTGATGCGGATCTACTTGATCATGGAACACGCCATCCGAATCTTGCGCTTGAAAAAATAGCAGGATACTGCAAATCACTTGGGCATGAGGTACGCCTCATCTGTGACTACAATGAATTGGACATTCAACTTCCATTCTTCCCTGATAGCTGCGATTACGACGTGCTTTGTTTAGCTCAGGTTTTCAAATTCACCAAACGCCCAAAAGAGATTGATTTTCTTATAAAAAATCATTTCATTTTTTACGGAGGAACGGGATTCCTTGCAGAATTTGACGATGATGTAAAACAATTACCAAATCTTCCCCATGAAGTTGAACATCACCAACCCGACTATACTTTATACGATGAGTACATACAAAAACAAACAGGTGGAGATCCTAAACTAATAAAGCGAAGGTTTGATGATTACGTTAGCTATTCAATAGGTTTTACAACTCGTGGCTGCATCCGACAATGTGCATTCTGCGTGAATCGAGAATTGAAGAAAGTTGTCCCTTGGTCTCCCGTATCTGAATTCATGGACCCCAAACGACCTAGAATTTACCTATGGGATGATAACATCATGGCTGCGCCTGCAAAAGTATTCAAAAAAGTGATGGAAGATTTGCAGGCTACAGGAAAGCCTTTTCAATTTAGGCAGGGCATGGATATTCGCTTAATGACAGAGGAAAAAGCGAAGCTCTTTGCTGGTGTTAAGTATTACGGAGATTATATCTTCGCTTTTGATCACTATCGTAAAGACGATGCTCATGAGTGGAAACAGGTTGAGCAAACGATCAGAGGATTAGAAATTTGGAAGAAATACGTCACAAAGGAAACGAAACTTTATGTTCTTGTTGCCTTTGATGGTTTAGATTATCAAGACATTGAAGGAGCTTTTTGGCGTATTAAAATACTCATGGAATATGGTTGTCTACCATACATTATGCGTTTTGAGGATTACAAGAAAAGTCAATACAAAATTCTTTATACTCAGTTGGCACGATGGTGTAATCAGCCTAGTTTCTTTAAGAAAATGAGCTTCCGTCAATTTTGCATCCGAAACGAGGAATATCATCAGGGCATACAACAACCTATAAAGAATGGCAAATTTTCTAGCAGGTTGAAATTTCCTAAAGGATTCACGCCCAAGCCCACATTCTGTGCATGCTATCGTGCTATGATTGAGTTTGAAGAGGAACACCCTGAAATTGCAAAAAAATATTATGATCTCAGATTTGAGGATTTAAAAGATACGTTCAAAAATAGAAAGTTATGAATGCGCCAAAATTTACAACTCTTGACATCCTGCAAGTAAAGCTGGATAGTCAGAACCCAAGAATTAAGCAGTTCCTAGAGAACTATGTGGGCGAACCAACTAGCGAACAAATTTCACTAGCATTATCAGACTCTGGTACTGGTGATGCAACAACCTCTTATCGTACACTCCGCGAATCAATTCGCGTGAGCAAGGGTATCATACACCCTATTGTAGTTAATCATACCTCAAATGGCGAGATGGTTGTTATTGAGGGAAATACTCGTTTACAAATTTATAAGGAATTCAACGAATCAAACCCAGATGGTACATGGGCAAAAATACCAGCATTGCTCTATGAGCAAATGACAGAATACGAAATCCACTCCATTCGCCTTCAGTCACATTTGGTAGGTCCACGTGATTGGGATCCATATTCAAAGGCCAAATATCTCTTCCAACTCAGCGAAGTAGAATATCTTCCAATGTCACAGATCATTTCACTTTGTGGCGGAAACAGCAATGAAATTACTAAGTCGATTGAGGCATACAAATGCATGCAGGGTGCCTACAAGGAATACATAGAAAGTAATGATTTAGATTTTGAAACACGTGAGTTCTCAAAATTCATGGAGTATCAAAATCCAAGAATCAAGAATGCTGTCGCTAATGCAGGTTATACTATAGTTGACTATGCAGAATGGGTGGCAGAGGCAAACATTGACAAAGCCCTTAGTGTTCGTAAGTTACCAGATGTTTTAAAATGTGACAAGGCAAAAGCTATGTTCTTAAAGAAAAATCTGACAGAAGCCGAAAAGGTTTTGGCAGTTGAGAATACAGCTCAAGCACCTAAGGATTTAGATAAGGTTCCTTACGAGGTACTTTGCAATGAATTGATTGCCCGTTTTGACGGCATGAAGTTCAGCGAGGTTAAGGCTTTGGCCACAGAGCAGTCTTGCGCAAAGAAACGTGATGCTATTTGGGCCTTGTCAGACATGCTTCAAGAAATGATAGATAATATTCGTAGATTCGAGAATTAAGATGGAGTCACAAGCACATAAAGAATACGTCCAAAATGCAATTGATTACATCAAACGAGAATTTGGTGTATCAGATAGCCAAATTGCTGCAGATTTAGGAGATGCATCTATGCTTCCCCCAAAATCTATCGACGGCTTTAGGGCAGATATTTATGTGAATACACCTTCTTTGATTATCATAGGAGAAGCCAAAACAGACAATGACATTAACAACAATCACACGCTTGCGCAATTTGCATCCTACGTTAAAGAGGCAAGAGTATACGATAAAAAGCGCCACATTGTAATGTCGGGGTCTATGGCAGCCTACCCTAGTATCCGAAACTTTATCCGTCGTTTCAGAAAACGAAATGATGTTCCAGGAATTACATTCCATACTGTAGATCCATTTAAAAAAGGAGAAGTGCTAAAATGAAAAAACTCGTACAAAAAAGTCATTACGACTATAGTGCTAAACTTGAGGCGTTTCCTTATCAGCACGAGGCCTTTAATGAGATCAAGGACAAAGACTATGCAGCCATATTTCATGAGCAAGGACTTGGCAAAACAAAGATTGCCATAGACCTTTTGCTTTATTGGTTGAAAAACCGTGAGATTGATACGGTGTTGATTGTCACAAAGAAAACTCTAGTCAAGAATTGGGTTGAAGAATTTGGAATACACACCAATTTGCATCCCAAAGTACTAGACAACAATAAACGAGCAAACTTCTTTGTCTTTAATAGCCGCGCAGAAGTGGTCATCACTAACTTCGAAACTGTATCAGGAGAAAATGAAAGAATGGCTCTTTTTCTTAAGACTAGGAATGTTGCAATCATTATTGATGAATCAACTAAGATAAAAAATCCGGAGTCTAAGCTTACTCAAGACTTTTTCACCTTAGCATCCCTTTTTAAGATACGAGTCATCATGACAGGAACACCTGTTGCCAATCGCCCTTACGATCTTTGGGCGCAAATTTTCTTCTTAGATAAAGGCGAAAGTTTAGGAACAGACTTTAGTGCATTCAAGGCGGATACAAATCTTTCTAATTCGCTAGGTCATAATGATAAAAAGCGTACTCAATTTGAAGATTGTGTTTCGCACATCTTTGAGAAAATAAAAACGTTTTCTGTTCGAGAAACCAAAAATAGTGGAATCATTTCACTTCCATCAAAAAAATACATCACGTGCTATACAGACTTTGAGGATGAACAGCGCCGAATGTATGAAGAGGTACGAAAAGAGATGACAACAACTATTCATCGTGGAGACATCTCTATTCTTGACGAGTCACAAGACTCGCTTAAAAGGTTACTGAGACTAGTTCAAGTTGCTTCAAACCCACGATTACTGGATGACCGTTATGATAGCATTTCAGGTAAAGAGCAGATTCTAGATGACTTAATCCACGACATCATACAAAGAAATGAGAAGGTTATAGTTTGGTCTTGCTTTACAGAAAATATAGATATATTCTGTCGTAAATATAAGCAATATTGCGCTGTTAAAATTACCGGCAAAATGGCAGTAGAAGATAGGGGTCGCTCTGTAGATTGCTTTAAACATGGTGAAGCAAAAATTCTCTTTGCGACACCTCAATCTGCTAAAGAGGGGCTGACATTGACAGTAGCAAACAACTGCATTTTCTATGATAGAGGGTTTAATCTTGATGATTATCTTCAGGCACAAGATCGCATTCATAGAATTTCACAAAAAAAGCAATGTAACATCTACAATTTACTCATCAGTGAAAGTATTGACGTGTGGATTGACAAACTACTCAAAGCCAAACAAAATGCAGCATTCTTGGCTCAAGGAGACATCACGCTCTGCGAATATCAAGATGTTGCAGATTACAGCTTTGGCGATATGGTTAGAGAAATATTAAATTTAGAAAATAACATAGTAAATGGGAAAGATAAAAATTCAAAATGAGCTCATTGAGTTCAAGGAAAAAGAATTGAAGGTTGACGATCTCCTTTTTTGGGAAGAAAATCCTCGTGTGTATTCTATTTTAAGAATGCATACCGGTGGCGAGGAGCCAACTCAGAAAGAGATTGAAGACATTATGATTCAAAAGTGCGCCAACGTAAAGGAACTTCGCAGTTCTATCAAAGCTAACGGTGGTCTAACTCATCCAATATTTGTAAGAAAGAATATTGTTATTGAGGGCAATAGTCGCCTTGCCGCTTACCGTTTACTCTGTCGTTCTGATAAGTTAACATGGGCAAAAATACGCTGCAACGTACTTCCTGACGACATTTCAGATGACATAGTGTTCGCACTTATTGGCTCTATTCACATTAATGGAGTAACAGAGTGGACTCCATTTGAGCAGGCTGGTTATCTTTTTAGACATCTGCAAAAATCTAAAAAGCCAATAGAAGCAATCTGCAAGGAATGCGGTTTGACACCTGCAAAAGCGAGATTGTATGTAAAGGTGTATGAAACCATGATGTCAAATGAAGATACAGAGCAATCAAAATGGAGTTATTATTTTGAAATGCTTAAGAACAAAAGTATTCCAGAGAAAAATGCCAAGATACCAGGATTAAACCTGATAGACAATCTTTGCCAAAAAATTAAAAATGGCAATATAGATAATGCATCAGACTTAAGAAAAATTGCCAAATTAGCATCTGCAGACAATAAAGAAGCTAATGAGGCTCTATCTGCTTATTTACAAGGCACGGAATCACTCGACACTGCAGTTGCAAAAGTATCAGAGCAGGACAAGATTAAGCATGCTATCAATACTGCAGAAAAGTTCAGAGAGCAATTAAAAGATAAGGAATTTATCATTAAGTTGATGGACGACAACGATGAGTTTAAATTCGAAATGCAGAAAATAATAACAAGATTAGGTAAACTGTTTACAGAACAATAAGTATGGACAAACAGATAGAAGCTTTTTTTGATAAAGATTACGAAAGCACAGTCAATGAGGCCATGTTCGACTTTGACTACTCTTTTCCTGAAGAGGAGGTAGAAAACTATGTTCTGTCAATAGTGGCTACTCCATATTCACAATTCATAGACTATGTTGCATCTAGATATTGCGTAAAGCCAATTGTTCCATCTGAAATCCCTCAGATAAGCAATTATAATGCAGCTACTCTAGGAATATGTAACATACTGAATGATTATAACGATCCAGGAATGGATTGTGCCCAATTAGGCGTTCAATTGTTTACAGATGGAAAAGAGCGTAAGGATGGAGCCTATTTCAAATTTGGCGAGAATCATGTAAAAGGAGCTTCTTTTCATGGACTTACTCAATGTAGCGGAAAAAAATGGTTTCTTACTTGCTTAGGTCGCATTTATCCCAAAATTGACGCAGAAATGCGTCAATACCTATCAGCACGTACGCTACTTAGGAATCCATTCTTCCACATTGTTCTTGCAGAAGCAACTAAGCATGATGTAAACATTCGTTTCTTTATGCCTGGGCTATCAGAAAGTACTCAAAAAAGAAGAAGTTCTAGTTGTATGCATTTTTTCAACGTCATTCTCAAACAATGTGAAATAGAGAAGGTGCCTATGCACAGAATTTTCTTTGAACCAGAAAGTAAGCCTGAGCAAAAACTTGTCATCAAACTTGATGTTGGTAAATCTTCTCAGTTTAAATCCTATCTGCCTCTATACTCCATCCGTGCAGCTTGTGGTGCATTTAATCATGATGACACAAATGAGATAGAAGGATGGGTAAATGTAAAAAAGTGCAACATTACACCAACAAAAGATATGTTCGTGGTACACGCAGAAGGTTCATCAATGGAACCTCTCATTCATGATGGTGACCTTTGTATTTTCTCTTATACGAATGCATATGAGAATGGTGCAATTATGCTTATAGAAAGCAACAACCTTTTCTGTCAACATGTCATCAAAGAGTTTCATTATAAACCAACTTTGTTTCAAGAATACGCAGAAGACAACAATGTTATTTTGCATTCTCTAAACCCCGAGTTTCAAGACATAGTTCTTTCTGCAACCGATAATCCTCGAATTGTAGGAAAACTAATTAAAGTAATTCACGCTCATGAACAATTTTGAACCACTATCCCAACCACTATTAAAGATCTTTAGTATTGCAGAACTCCACCACGCATATTGGAAGGAGTTCTGTGATGCTTGTTATGCTCATTTCGGATTTGAAACTAACGAAATTCGAACATACGAACAGAAGTATGACACTTTTTGTCGTTGCAAATACTTTGTTACGGAAGAGGACGGCTACGAAGAAAAGCTTTTAGCTGTAACTGAAGAAGATTTGAGACAACTCAAAGATTTGGAGGACTGGTTTTACTCTCAGAACGAAAGCGTAGACATTATTCCTTCCCTGTATATATTTATTAGAAAAATATGGACTATTAAAGCAAAACTTAGAAAAGACCGTCATCTAATTTCTTACATCTGTCCTCGCAGTGTGAATATTGACTATTTTCGTTATCTTCTGAATGAAAATAATCGTTTTACACAAAAGGTGGTAAATTGGCAAAGCATTAGAGAAGTTCTAAAAAACTCAACTGATTATGCTTTACTAAAGGAGATGATGACAGAAGAAGAGTTTGAGCATTATACAGAAGATTTTGAACATCTTGAAGAACTAGAAAATGGTTTGTCATTCATGTATAATCAAGCTGAAGAGAGTATTTCTACTATCATTGATATTATCTTGGAAAATCAGATTCCAGAATTTAATCGCGAACTTCATGAATTGATTGCAGTTCTTCCTAAAAGCAATGATTGTCCAAACGGGAATGAGTTAAAGGCCTTTCTCTTCCGATTATTTATGTCGTATGAGGAATCGTTGTCCGAAATAAAACTAATGCTGGAAGAATATCCTTCACCATTAAATTTTGTAGAAATGCAAAAAGAACGAGACAATCTTATCAAAGATTTTAAAGAAACAAATCTAGGTAAGCATTGGATAAAATGGATGGAATACAATGATGGAATCAAGCATGTTGCACATTATTTCATGCACCACAGAAATGATTTTACAGAAAAAGAAGAACGAGATTTCTTTTTCACTCTTGACAAAATTACCATTATCAACGACATACTAATGGGAGATTGCAAAAAATATTGGCTGGAAATAGATTATCCTTATGGATGGTTTACTAAAAAAACTACAGACAATATAGAAGTTGCTTCTGATGATAATGCTGTCATTCCACAAAAATGCGAAGAAGCTATCAGTAAAGTAATTAAGCCTACATTTACTTTATCCAATAAGGTTGTGATGAATTCAAGAAAGCAAATTGTAAAAGCGGCTTCTGTGATTGACTTGACAACAAATGTACAGGTGGCCTTACTGATGGCTATTGGCACAGAAGTAGGAGCAATTCGTCCAGGAATGAGATGTATTGATTTAATCCGTGCATTGATTGGAATTGGAGTGCTAAAGTATAGCGATGAAAAAGCCATAAAAAATATGGCAGATGGAATGAACAAAAAAATGCACGGAAGCAAGAAAAAGGGAAAAGAAGTACTTCCGCTCCCACCAAAACATTTACAATGGTCGGGAACTGATAGAAATATCGGAGATGACATCTATAAAGCTATGACAACGGCAGAACCATAATCTTTTGTTTCTTGAAAACTAAATACGCTATAGAAAGCGGCAACGATTATCCTACAAAAGGATAGTGGTTGCCGCTTTTTGTGTTTTCCTGGTTCCGATTGGTTCCTTGATTTTATTCCGATTGATTCCGAATGTTTCCAAATGATTCCGAAAACATTGAATTACAATGATTTAAAACGAAGTTTTTTGCACTTACACGAATATTTCGCCTTAACTTTGCATCAGCTTTCAGCAAGATCGGAGCCACAAACTAAAGAGCCTTAAAGGAAGGTTAGGTCTTGCTTTATTAAGATTATGAACGCAAAATTGATGCGTGTGGTACAGCAGGGCGAGGCCTTCGCTGTGCAGAGTCAGAAGAGTGAGAACGGACAACTCATGAAATGCAACATCGTGCTGCAGGAGATGGGCGGAAAGTTTGAGAACCAATACGTAGCTACGATGCTCGGAAACATGGCTATGTTCAAACTGGCACCGGGCGACGTGGTGGCGGTGACGCTCAGATTTTCTACACGTGAATATAATGGACAGGTGTTCCAGGATATTCTCCTCACTGACATGTATAAATTGAATTGATTCACAGTCAGTTTTATTAGTTTTTAATTATTAACCGAGTGGAGTGAGTGAAGGAATCTCCGGAGGTAAGGTAGCGCTACGTTTCTCGCTTTCTTTGCTCTTAAATTCACTAAGGTTATGAAAAAGGATTTTAATGACATCCACAAGTTGATGAACAGCCAGCACACTCAGAAGAGCGGTATGGCTTATTACGATGATACCAATTACTTCCTGTTTGCTCCCGATGAGCCTGTAGTAGGAAGCATGCCCCGCTTCCATCGTCTCGGCGTTGCACAGCAGTTGAATGACGGCTCCTTCGAATTCGTTCCGAAGCCGCAGCTCAAGACGCAGTCGCTGCTGATCAAGAAGCTGGCGCACGGTCGTGTGTCGAAGACCAAGGATGGCGCCATCCAGCTCACCCTGAAGGTTTACTGCGATGAGGGTGTGAATATCAGCGAGGCTATTGCTGCCGAGGCTGAGATAGCGCGAGATGCCATCGTGGAGTATCAGTTGAAGAGATAAACCAAAGGATCTAGGGCTTTTTAGAGGAAGAGGATTAGGAGGTTCAGATCTATGAGATTGATTTCTTTTGGTAAGACTTGATTCGGATTCTTAGCAGATTGCAAATCGGTTAAACCAAAGAGGGGGAAGGCATTCTATCTGTTCCAGATGTTCCAGTTGTTCCAATTGTTCCAAAAAGGATTTTTAGGACAATACCCCTTTCTTATATCTTTATAACTATTTAATATATAGATAGTTATATATAAGGAAAAGATTTGGAACCCTCAAAAATTTAATTGGAACAACTGGAACTGGAACGCCCATCCCCACCCCACTTTTCTCTAGAAAGCTCATTATCAATAAATTAAGAGAAAATGAAAACAAAAAACTTGAAGTACGATATTTCAAAAACTACTGCTCCAAAGATGCCGAAACTGGGAAAAGGTACCGAATGTGTGCAGCTTTTGCTCTCTCAGGTATCAAAAGACATGCACGAACCCCTGGTTCCTATGTTTTTCCCTATTCTCGGAGCACAGGTCAGTGAGAGCGAATTTCAGTATCCCGACCTCAGTTGGAAGGAGTTGTGTGGCATGATGGGCAATCTTGTTGCCGATTCTGGCTGTAATAAGGGTCAACTGTCCAACATCGTGGAGGCTATCTGTCACAACATGCGAGAGCACGACAGCACGGAGCTGGAGAAACTCGTAGAATGGCAGAAGCAGATGAAGATGAAGTCGGCAAACAAGGAGAAACCAGCCCGCCCCGACGTGAGTTTCTGGTTTCCACCAGCCGACGTTACCAACGCTGCCTTCATCCAGAATGCCATGGCTTGCGAGAAGCTGGGCGAGAGAACGCAATACCTGAATCTGCCCGAGGTGGAGATGGCCGACAGGATGTGCGGCGGGCATAAGCAGATATCTCAGATGCTGCGCAACATCTACGACCGCCAGCGATCGGGTGCCTTGCGAGCCACGGTGGAGGGCGTGACGGGCAATCCGATACTCCGTGCCAACCTCACCATCTCCTCCACCCCGTATGCAGCCCGCAAGTTCTACAAGAACGAGCTCTTCAACGGTACTTTTGGAAGAATGATGTTCTCGTTCAAGGCGCGAATGGGACGTGACGGCAGAATCCCGAGACAAGGTAAATACGAGGAGGGGTTCTTTAAGAAGCTGGACGAGTATCTGGTGAAGCTGAGCATCTGCAAGGGCAGGTTCATCATCAAGCCGCTGAACAAGTTGGCCGACCAGTTGGCGGCAGACATGGCTACGCTTGCCGACCTGACGGATGATGATGTGCTGTGGGACATTTCGAAGCGCTCCATCGTGTCGGCGTGGAAGGCGGGTTGCCTGCTCTGGGTGCTTAATAACCAGACTTGGACGAAGTCGATGGGTGAACTGGTGGAGTGGCTGGTGTATCACGACCTATGGAGCAAGATGCAGATCTTTGCGGATTTGCTGAATCAGGAGGCAGACTCTGTAAGCGAGGCACAACGGAGAGGTCCGAAGAACCTGCTTGATGACCTGCCCAATCCTTTCAATGAGTCGCAGCTGGAGGCTCTCCGCATTTCTCTGGGCAAGACGAAAGAGGGCACGAAGGGACAGATTAGGAAATGGGTGTTCCGCAAATTCATCACCTATTGCAGCCAGACGGGGCTTTACACGAAGACGCAGGAGTATCTTACGGGGGCGCCGGATGGAAAGGTGAAGGGCTGCACTAGCGATGACTGCGGGAAAGGGACGAGCGATGGAATCGCTCGGAACAGTGGCCAGAGAGGCAACTTGAAACCGACTGATGGCGAAAGTGATAACGGATTGGGGTTGGATTAGAAGAAAATGCAAGGAGACTGATTTTATGCAGAAATATGAGATTCAAAAACTGCGCGACCTTCCGATAGAGAAGGTCGCGAAAGAGATGGGGATGAAGGTGGAGCACCACAAGGCGCTCTGCCCCTTTCATGACGACCACCACGCCAGCCTCTCGTTCAACACGAGAAAGAACAATTGCCGCTGCTATGTCTGTATGGGGAATTCCTTAGGCACCATCGACCTGGTGATGAAATACCTGGGGAAGGATTTTCTGTCGGCTTGCCGATGGCTCGCAGAGGAACCTCAGGTTCAACTGGAGGAGGATAGGAAGAGAGAAGCTTCTTCATCATCTTCTTCCCCCGGAGACTCTTCATCCGATGGTTCTTCCCCGGAAGATAATTCGGGTGGTTCTTCTTCGGAAAAATCCTCCTCCTTTGATGCGAGCAGGTATGCGAGAGTCTTCGAGCATCCCTGGCTCAACCTGACGGCCAGAAGTTTTCTCTTCGAGGAGAGGAAGATTGATGAGAGAGTGGCTGCATGGTGCAGATTGACTTCCTGGACGGATAAGAAGGGCGTGAACTGGCTGCAGATTCCCTACTTCGACATGGAGGGGAAGCTGATTGGGATTCAGAACAGGAACCTGGATTACAAGAAAGGGGAATCAACTCCCCGATTCCGCTTTCCCTATGGTGCAAAATGCTCCATCTACAATCTGCCTATCGTGAGGGGGATGGCACCGGGCGAACAGCTCTTCATCACCGAGGGATGCAGCGACTGCTGGGCAATGCTATCTGCCGGGCACAAAGCGATTGCCATTCCTTCTGCCACGATGCTGAAACCCGACGATAAGAAATGGCTGGCGGAAATCGGCTCGCAGCTCAAGATAGAATGGCACATGTTTCCCGACAGGGATGCGCCGGGCGAAAGCCTCTTCCTGCAACTCAAGGAGATTCTGCCCTCGCTGGTGCACCACCAGCTGCCCCCAGGATGCAAGGATTTCAGCGAGTATTATCTGAAAGAGAAAGCCGAGTTTATCAATTTTTAAAACAAGAAGAATATGGAAGAATTTATCATTCGTACGTACACCAAGAAGGAACTGGCCCTGATGTACTTTCCCGAGAGTTATCCACGCACAGCCGTCAACCATCTGATGGCTTGGATTCATCTCTGCACCCCGCTATGGAATGAACTCCTGGATATGGGGTACCGCAAGACCAGCAAGGCCTTCTCGCCTAAACAGGTGAAGGCCATCGTTGATTATCTGGGAGAACCGGGATAATGTTTTATGTTTAGAGTAAAAATGTGCCGCTATCTCACGGCATCAGCCACCATCGCACAACTGATGGTGGCTGTTTTTGTATCTTTGCATCGTGATTCAGAAAGCGCTAAAAATCACTTTCCTAGTTGGAGAAAAATATTTCTCCAGTTGGAAAAATGAAAAAAGGCTTCTGGGGGAAAGCCCGGATTGCTAGTATTAACATTTAAAAATCGTATTGCTTATGAAACAGAACATGAAAGCATTCATCAAGTATCTCATCGTGGCCGTATGCTCTGCCATCGTCACCTTCCTCACCAGCTCGTGTACCGCGGGACTCGTGATCGGTAAGAACCAGCGGCAGCAGCAGGAAAACAACATCTCTACACGGGCCGACTCTTCGCACTTCGTGCCTACCATCACCATACGATAGGCACTTTAGAGTTAGAGTTAAAAGTTTACAGTTAAAAGTTTACAATTAAAAGTTTAGAGTTTATAGTTTACAGAGTATTAACAATTTAAAATTTAAGTAATTATGTCTATCAATTTGAAAGCAAAGGAAACCCTCATCCAGGTGGGTGAGTTGAAAGGTAAGTATCGTTTCGTGCTCGGTACCGAGCTTTACAGTAAGCTCTCTGAGAGCAAGGTTATCAAGGAGGCTGCCCTGAGAAGTGGCGTGAGCCGCGGCGTGATGCAGGCATGCTGGGATGCAGCCGGCGAGGTAATCAAGGCGTGGTCAACCGAAGGCCACTCCGTAGCTATCCCGGGTCTGGGAACCATGCGATTCGGCGTGCGCGCCAAGAGTGTGGCTACCGTGGGTGAGGTGGCAGGCAGCCTCATCACCGCCCGCCGAGTGATCTTCACTCCGAACGTGGATATCAAGGATGAGCTGCAGAGAACTCCTATACAGATTACCTGCATCGACCGCAACGGCAAGGTGGTGAAGAACGTTACCTCGGGCGACAGCGGTGACGTGGAAGACCCTGACAAGGACCCAAACGGCGGCGGCACTAACCCTGGCGGCACCGGAAACGGCGATAACCCTGGCGGCAGTTCACAGCCTGGAAATACCGAGGGAGGTAATACCCAAGGCGGTAATACAGAGGGCGGCAAGACCGATACCGGCGATACCGGCTCTGAAGGCGGTGGAGATTTTGTAGATATGTAACCGTACATCTTAGGATTACAAATCTCATTTTCCCATTCCACTCTCTATTTTCTGTTAAGTCTTTATACGCAGAATCCCCAATCCCAAGGCTCCACCGCGAGCCCCGGATTGGGGATTTTTATCATTAATAAGGAAACAGCAGCGGCAGGACGAAGGTCATGACCACGCCGATGATGATCTGCAACGGCAAACCTACCTTTACATAATCCATAAACGTGTAGCCACCCGCCTTCATCACCAGCGCATTAGGCGGAGTGGAGAACGGAGAGGCAAAGCACATGCTGGCTCCCAGGGTCACCGCAAAGAGGAAGGAGTATGGACTCACCCCCACCTGCTGGGCTGCCACCAGGGCAATAGGCGCCATGAGAACCGCCGTGGCGGTATTGCTGATAAACATCGTCATGAGCGAGGTGGTGAAGTAGATGCCTGCCAGGAGAGCCGTAGGACCCATCGCTCCCAGGCTATCCACCAGCCCCTGAGATACCAATGCCGAAGCACCCGTCTTCTCCAGCGCCGTTGACATCGGCATCATGGCGGCTATCAGCACGATGCTCTCCCAGTTGATGGTCTTGTAGGCAGCCTCTACGTTGCGGAAACATCCGGCAAAGACGGTGAGCAGTCCGGCGATGATGACCGCCGTAACCGGAGCCACCGGGATGAAATCGAACACCATCATGGCTATCATCAGCAGCATGATGGCAGCAGCCACAGGCGCCTTGTAATCCAGCAGAACCTTGTCGGCAGCCTTCTCAGGCTGATCCAAGACCACCCAGTTGGAAGTATCGGCTGTAAGATGCGCCAGGTTGGTCCATTCGCCCTGCACCAGCAGCATGTCGCCCACGTGCAGCTTGGTGGCTATCAGATTATCCGTGATGTATTCGTTGCCGCCTCTGCCACCCTCAGAAGAAGATGAGCCTCCGCCTCGCTTCACACCCAGCACGTTGATGCCGAATCGCTTGCGCAGGTTGGCATCGCCTATGCGCAGACCGGCGAAGTTGGAGGTAGGCATCACAACGATTTCCGTCAGTCCCAGGTCGTAGAAATCTATCTTCACGTCCTTCATCCTCCTCAGTCCGTAATCCTGGGCAAAGCGCTGCATCTTCTGCTCGTCACCTATTATATATAGTATGTCGTGCTCCTGAATGGTACTGCTGCTCTTCGCCATGTTCTGGTTTACGTCCTGCACCAGTCCGAGTCTCGATTTCTTCTCGTTTCTAATCTCGATGATACTCACTCCATATTTCTTCTGGATGCAGAGTTCCTTCAGGGTCTTTCCCACGATGTTCATCGGCTCGCCGTTTTCATCCTTGGCGGCAGAAGTCCGGTTGCTTGGCACGATGTAGCGATGCAGATTGTCGAGCAGGCGGTATTCATCCACCAGGTCGTCGAGCGACTTGGTTTTCTTCTTCTTTCCGCTCTGTTTCCTGCTGAGGAAGATTTTGCTGAGCGGCATGAGCACGATGATGCCGATGGCGATGACGATGATGCCCACTGGGAAGAAGGAGAAGAAGGCGAGCGGCTTGAATCCCGACTCGGTAAGCACCTCGTCGATGACCAGGTTGGGCGGTGTACCGATGAGTGTGAGCATTCCGCCCAAGCTTCCGGCGAAGGCGAGCGGCATGAGGAAGCGCGACGACTGCATGCCCGAACCTGCTGCCAGGCTCATGATGATAGGCATCATGAGGGCCACCGTTCCGGTATTGCTCACGAAAGCTCCGATAAAGGAGGTTACGAGCATCACCAGCAGGAAGGTGATGGTTTCGTTGCCGCGCGAGAGTGCCATCAGTTTATTGCCCGTCAGCTTGGCGAGACCAGTCTGCATGATGGCTCCCCCCACCACGAAGAGTCCGACCATCATGATGACGATGGGCGAAGAGAAACCAGCCAGAGCTTCGGCTGGCGTAAGAATTCCGAAAACCAGGAGTGCTGCCAGGGCTGTGAGCGCCACGATATCGGCTCTCACCTTGCCCCAAATAAACATGGCAACCGTAATGATCAAGATAATAAGCGTTATTGTCATGCTATAAAAAACTTTGATTTTTTAAAATATGATGCAAAGATACTTACTTTTTCTCGCTTTTTTGACCTCAGTAATGCTAATTTTTCTAAATTTATAGCAGATTATAGGAGGAAACTGCACTTTATTCATCAGTTTTCAGTACCTTTGCCCTCAATTCAATCAATCGAATAAGTAGAAGATCAATCTCCGAACATCAATAGAAGATCAATCTCCGAAAAATAGAAAATCAATCATTCAATAAATAGAAGACTTAATAATTCATTAGAAATGGAACAGAACAATGTTAAACCAGCTGATGGCAAGCTGGGTATTATGGTTGTAGGTTGTGGTGCAGTATCTACTACATTCATGACAGGTGTGCTGATGGCCCGCAAGGGACTTACCAAGCCAGTAGGCTCAATGACTCAGTACGACAAGATTCGTGTGGGCAAGGGCGCAGACAAGAAGTATCTGCACTACAAGGACATCGTTCCTCTTGCCAACCTCAACGACATCGTATTCGGCACCTGGGATGTCTATCCTCAGAATGCCTATCAGGCTGCCATGTATGCCGAGGTTTTGAAGGAGAAGGACATCAACCCTGTGCGCGAGGAGCTGGAACAGATTGTTCCGATGAAGGCTGCATTCGACAAGAACTACGCCAAGCGCCTGGACGGCGACAACGTGAAGGACTGCAAGACCCGCTGGGAGATGGTAGAGGCGCTGCGCCAGGACATCCGCGAATTCAAGGAGAAGAACGGCTGCTCTCGCATCGTGGTAGCATGGGCTGCATCTACAGAAATCTACGTACCGGTGGATATGGAAATTCACGGCTCTCTGGCTGCTCTCGAGGCTGCGATGAAGGCTGACGACCGCCAGCACATCGCTCCATCCATGTGCTACGCCTACGCTGCCCTTACCGAGGGGGCTCCTTTCATCATGGGTGCTCCTAATACTACGGTTGATATTCCAGCCATGTGGGAACTCGCAGAGAAAACCCAGATGCCTATCGCCGGCAAGGACTTCAAGACCGGTCAGACCCTCGTGAAGAGTGGTTTCGCTCCTATCATCGGCACCCGCTGCCTGGGCTTGAACGGATGGTTCTCTACCAATATCCTGGGCAACCGCGACGGTCTCGTGCTCGATGAGCCAGCCAACTTCCACACCAAGGAGGTGAGCAAACTCTCTACCCTGGAGACTATCCTGAAGCCAGAGGAGCAGCCAGACCTCTACGGCCACGGCAACGACGAGGACACCCAGTATTATCATAAGGTACGCATCAACTATTATCCACCTCGCAACGACAACAAGGAGGGCTGGGACAACATCGACATCTTCGGTTGGATGGGTTACCCAATGCAGATCAAGATCAACTTCCTGTGCCGCGACTCCATCCTTGCCGCTCCATTGCTGCTCGACCTCTGTCTGCTGAGCGACCTTGCTGCCCGTGCCGGCCGTTACGGCACCCAGCGCTTCCTGAGCTTCTTCCTCAAGGCGCCAATGCACGACTACACCAAGGGCGAAGAGGCTGTGAACAACCTCTACCAGCAATACACCATGCTGAAGAACGCCATCCGTGAGATGGGCGGTTATGAGGCTGATGAGGAAATCGACTAAGATTTTTCCGATAAAGGACTGAAGTGGATGATTTCACCCACACGCCCTGAAAGGGCAGAAGCTCCTAGCCCAGGGCAACACCCTGGGTACAAACAGCAACCATCAAGGCGCCCTGTAAGGGCAAAAGCTTCATTACCAATACTTTAAAGCTTTTGCCCTTACAGGGCGTATGTTTATAACACCGAACAACCCAGGGCGTTGCCCTGGGCTAGGAGCTTCTGCCCTTTCAGGGCGTGTGGAGCTTACTTGCAAGGGATGGAGCATACTTTCTGAGCATATGGAGCTTACTTGCAAATATTGACAAACATCTAATAAATATCAGAAGAATGACAAAGAAAGGTAAACATACAGTATTATTCATTTGCCTGGGCAACATCTGCCGCTCGCCTGCAGGAGAGGGCATTATGAAGAGCCTGGTGGAAAAAGCAGGGTTGCAGGATGAGTTTGAAATCGATTCTGCAGGAATCGGAAACTGGCACGTAGGTCAGCTGCCCGACAGCCGCATGAGAAAATGCGGAGCCGAGCACGGCTACAATTTCAACAGCCACGCCCGCCAGTTCCAGAAGTCAGATTTCGGGAGATTCGAAACCATCGTAGTAATGGACAACGAGAACTACCGCGCCATCACCTCCATGGCTTCCTGCCAGGCTGACAAGGACAAGGTGGTGCGTATGGCAGATTTCCTGACCCACCATCGTGAATACCCCACCGTGCCCGACCCATACTATGGCGACTACAGCGACTTTGAGCTGGTTATCACGCTCCTGGAAGATGCCTGCCAGGGATTGCTGAACAGCCTCGTAGAAGGATAACAAAAAAAGAGGATGTGCCATAACTCCATGACACATCCTTTTTTCGTTTCTTCATAGATTTTATTCATCGGATTACGCTGAATAACAATTCCAGCTTATTATATTTATACAGTAATTTCCCCCGAACCATAGCAGCGATGATGATTCTCATCATACACCACGCAGAACTGGCCGGGAGCCACGCCGTGGATTGCCTCTTCTGAATGAATCATCCAGCGGCCATCTTCGAGTTTTTCGATAGTGGCTGGATGATACTCCGGCGTATGGCGAATCTTGAACGTTACCTTCTGCATCGCCACCTCGCGGGTGAGGAAATGGAAATCCTGAAGCGGGAAATCCTTCTTGTACGCCGTCTGAGGGTCGTAGCCGTGACTCACGTAGAGAATGTTCTTCTCCACATCCTTCTTGATTACGAACCAAGGTCCGCCGCCGAAGCCCAGCCCCTTGCGCTGGCCGATGGTATGGAACCACAAGCCCTTGTGGGTGCCGATTCGCTTGCCCGTCTCCATCTCTATCACGTCGCCCGGTTTCTCGCCCAGGTATCGGCGGATGTAATCGTTATAGTTGATCTGTCCCAGGAAGCAAATTCCTTGACTATCCTTGCGCTTGGCATTAACGAGATGTTCCTCTTCTGCTATCTCACGAATTTCATTCTTGATGTGATGACCGATAGGGAAAATCGCTTTTCGTAATTGCCAACTCTCTATCTGAGCCAGGAAATCGGTCTGGTCCTTTACGGGATCAGGACTCGTGACGAGCCATTTATCGCCGTTTTCATCCATTTCGGTCTGCGCATAATGACCTGTGGCGATGAGGTCGTAGTTGTGGCCCATCTTCTCATCGAAGGCACCAAACTTGATGAGCCTGTTGCACATCACATCAGGGTTTGGGGTGAATCCAGCCTTCACCTTATCCATGGTGTAGCGAGTCACCTCGTTCCAGTATTCCTGATGGCAGTCAATTACTTGCAGCTTGCAGCCATACTTGCGTGCCACGGCAGTAGCCATCTCCAGGTCCTCCTCAGAAGAGCAGTCCCATTCCTCCTTTTCTTCCGGTCCTATCTTGATATAGAAGCAGTCAGGGTGCAGGCCCAGTCGGGCAAACTCCCACACCACTACAGAACTATCCACGCCGCCCGAAAGCAGCACCGCCACCCTCTTGTCCTTTACCTCAGCAAGGAAGAGCTCGTCTCTGGTCTCCAGTTCCTTCTCTCTTGGAGTATCCGTTATCATCTTATTGTTATTATCCATTGTCTATTCGCTATTATTCATTTGTGAAGGCAAAGTTACAACAAATTCTGCGAAAATCCGCTATCTTATGCCGAAAAATCTCATATTTCGCCTAAATGTTTTCTCCTGCGCTACATTCTCCCCGTTATCCGCTCCCTATTCTATCGAAATTTCTAATAGCAGAAATCGACTCATTCCAACACCAATTCTTTTTTGCTTTCGATTTTATCCATACCTTTGCAATCGAAAATCAGAGAAATGCGGTTATAGTAAAAATCAATAACATAGTTTAATATAAGAACATGGATATCTTAAAAAATCTGTTTTATGGCTTCCCTGATCTATGGGGAGGCGGAGTAGCCCACTCCGTGCTGATCTTGGCGTTGGTCATCACCTTGGGTTTGAGTTTAGGAAAGTTGAGAGTAAAGGGTGTTTCCCTGGGATTGGCATGGATTCTTTTCATCGGCCTCATCTTCGGTCACTTCTCTCTCAATCTCGATGAGCATCTGCTCC
>ERZ1034781.385-NODE-385-length-23877-cov-7.423768_pt1 | contig 23877 bp, 25 predicted proteins | sample MGYA00520700_ERZ1034781 | MGnify/ENA primary metagenome ERZ1034781 (study PRJEB33766, sample SAMN09781709) | gut metagenome | biome: gut microbiome | host: Homo sapiens | place: Madagascar | study: EMG produced TPA metagenomics assembly of the PRJNA485056 data set...
TTGCTGTGCCGCATAATCATAGTGGAAAAGGTATTTACTAAAATCAGAATCATTAAAACTGTTTTTCCTCCAGAAGCATCTCCGGTGTTTGCGGCTTCAATAGCACCGCATTTTCAATGCCATTCTCGCAATCCAGAGAATACTGTGCTTTATAACGATACATCTTTCGCTCATACGCAGCCTCCGCACGTTCAGCTGCTCGAATAGTCTCCATTACTTCCTCTGTCACATCTACAAAAAAGTCTGTTGTATAAACATCAGGATAAAGTTCCCGAAGGTTAATTTTCTTCATTATGTACCTCCATTTCGATTCACGGGTGATTGACGGGTGAATCGAATGGAGGAGGAGACCGACACCGGCAGGCAACCGGGTCATCTCCGAAAAAATGGCAACAAAAAACGCCAGATTTCCGTGAGGGAAAACTGGCGCGCCAAGAACAGCCATTATTATACTGAATTCATCAAAGAATATTGTGTCTCTCGTGTCGACTCTATAGCCGACAACGACATGAATTCTGTCCACTATCTGCTTTTTATTCCTTTTCACATCGGTTCTGCCGAAATTGAAAAAGCTGCAAAAGTGCGTAAATTCAAGGATTTTCACGAATCTGTACGACGTAGTCCTATTATAGTCTCCACATGCGGAATCGTTTTTCACCGCTTTAACAGTACGCGAACCCGCATGGTTACTGAGTTTTTACCCCCTTTGACATGTTGCTAACATCTGCAATTATAAGGTTAAGACATGGCGTACAGACCGTTTGACTTTGTAAACGTGTGGCGGGTACGCCGATATTTTGTAACACTTTTATAATGCAAAATCATTCTAAATACTGCTACCAAATTTGGTAATATATCTGTCCGCAGATTTGTTTAGGGCAGTTTTGCGAATGGTATTAACACCCCTTTAACGTTCACTATAATTGAAATCGGTATTTTCCTTTTCCATGTCCGGTTACGGATACGATTACCTTACTATCAACCAACAGTTTTATCAGCTCGGATGCTCTTGTTGATTTTAACCCGGTAATATCTTCTACAATCGTTCTGCCGAAATATTCTTCTTTTCCACATTTTGAAAACAGTTCAAAAGTGTGATTTATTGTTTTTTCTGAAATCATATCTGAAAAAGCAAGTAATTTGTTTCGAATGTCCGCTTTTTGACTTTCAATGTCCTCTTCTGCATTCTCAATGTCCACTTTTGCACTTTCAAAGTCCGTTTCTTTAAACTTTCCACTAATATGCATCGAACGATTATGAAGTTCATTCTTCTCATCCAACAATAAATTTCTTAAAAACAATTCCAAATACTCAGTTGTCTCATGAACACCATTCTTCAAATCGTTATAATTGGCCCTAACAAGCGCATTTCTAAAATACCACGCATTTTCTGCAAAAATATCATTGGTTACATCAAATCCTAGCGTTCTAAGATACTTAATAAAAAATACTGCTGTAGTTCGTGTGTTTCCCTCTCCGAATACATGTATCTGCCATAATCTTGATATAAAGATTGCCAAGTGATGAATAATTTCTACCATGCTCAAGTTTTTATAACTAAATTTCTTTTCCTCTGCAAAATCATAGTCCAAGGTTGCGCGAAGTTCTGATGCACTTCCATAAAGAACCGTTGCTCCATTCAACACCCATTCCTTTTTTGTAATATTATAATCTCTCAGTTTTCCGGCATGTCCATAAATCCCAGCAAACAACTTTTTATGAATAGAGATATACTCATTCGGAGTAAAACTAAATGCTTTCTCCGATAAGATTTTTGCTATTCTAACAGCAACTTTGTCGGCCTCTTCCGTACGGTCTTCTGTATCTGCTTTTGGATTTTCTTCATAATACGTATTGAGAAGTTCCTGCGCTTCATCAATCGAAATATCACCTTCAATATTCTTTATTGCAGTATCAATCAAATACTTCGAAGTCTTTAATCCATCCACTGCTTGAAGTCCGATAGCTGTATGCCAGGCGTAACCTTTGTCTCTTTTATTCGGTTCTGATTGTTTTATATACTCTTTAAAAGGATCTTTATCCATCAAATTGCCTCCATTCATTTTTACCAATACCAGCTCTTTCTGATACTGTCTTGTAAAGATTTTTCCTTTTCTTCAGCATTTTTTTCGTGCTGACGTTTTCCCAGATATTCATCCTCAGTCGCTATAGACGGATCATACCAGTCAGCTTTCTTCCGGGCCCATTCAATCCACGCTGGAGTAATATCTTCATTTCCACTATCTATCATAGCCTGAATATATTCTCTTATTTCCTTTGCAATTCTATAGTCTTCAGCTTTGTTTACAAGTTCTTTTACAAGACGAATTTCTTGTTCTTTTCTTTGTCTATTTTCTTCTCTGCGTCTCGCTTCTTCAACTCTCTTACGTTCTGCCTCTTCACGTGCTTCTCGTACAATTCTATTCTCTTCTGCTTTCTCATACAGGGTAACCAAAATATCACCCAGTCTATCTTCTAATTTTTCAGAATCGTTATCTCTAATGTAGCTTCGCTCCCCAAACACAATGCGAAGTTTACCATTATATACCTTGTCATACTTTCTTATTTGCGGTTTTGAAGCCCATCTATGATTTTTGATATCATCATTATACTTTACGAGCGCCTGTGCCTCTTGCTTAGTCATTTCATGCTTTACTTGGTCTTGACTCTCAACCATACGAAATCTAACAATATCACCTCTAATTCTCACAGACAAATCACTATTAATACTTCCACCTAAAGATTCAATTGATTTGAATACGGTATCTAATATAGCAATTGCACGTGACATACACTCATCAGACATTTCCTTAAAGAATGCAGGTTCGTTTTCTGGTTTATTATATCTTGGATTATAGTATGATCTATTCTGTGCTTCTCTCAGCTTTGACTTATAATCCGCAATATCTTTTTTATATTGAACTAATGTCTTATGTAAGCGTGTATTCTGATTTATCTGGAGATTGCATGCAACCTCTAATACTTTATTTCTTTCTGTTTCATCCAAAAATTCAAGCATTCCACCTGACCACTTAGATATGTTCTCTGCTTTATTCTGTTGCAGTTCTTCCACTACTACTTTAGCATCTTCTATTATGTCAGTTTGCTTATTCTCAACTATTTCTGCCTTAGCCTTCCTAATGCGCTTAATCGTCGCGTCATTCGTTATCAATGGAATTTCCATTTCTTCATGACCTGATAATTCAACCGCCTCGTTCGATACATCTTTTCCCATATTCTTTCTGGTCCAATAACCCGAAGAGGGAAATGGTACATTCTCAGCTTTACATGTAGCGATTAATTTCCCGTAATTCAGATTGTATTTTCTAGCTACTCCTGCAACTGAAAGAGCCCATATTTCATCATAGAGCTGCTTACGAGTCAATTTAACTATTCCTTTTTCATTCTCCATCCTTGCAGCTCCTTTCCTTCGTATTTTTTATTACCGTCCTCATATTTTCCTAGCGAAAACGCATACTCAAAAAGTTCTAATTCTGCTGATTGTCGTTTTCGCTTAATAGAAAAACCAAGTCTTTTTTCATTTCTTGAAACTGTTCTATTATAGTATTTAAGCTCTTTTCAATATTTTGAACTTGGACTTCCGATGTTTTCCCGTACTTATATGCAATTAATCTCTCACCTACTATGTGATATGACCAACTTTCAGAATACGTTCTATCTCTTTCCTCATTGTGAATTGCAAAACCAATTGGCAAAAGATTATTTCGCATACCAATACTTACTGCCATGGGAGATATTCCGAGGTAATCTGCCGCAATTTTACATGTAATCTTATTCATATTTCTAATGTCGTCATCTGTATATTTTTGCATAATTCACCTCATTTTATAATAGAAAATCATTATATCAATCCTTAATTTCCCAATAGCCCTTTTTATTATTTCCAATTCTCTTAATAATACCTTTCTCTTTCAAGCTTTTTATATGCTCCGCTATTCTTTTTTTGCTGATACCAACTTTCTCAGCCAAATCTACATAACTGTACCCTGGATCAACTTCTAATTGAATTATTTTTTTCATTTCTGCATCAGTCACCTTGTCAGGTCCACGTACAACTCTATCTTCCGGAGCTGTAAATTTCACCATGATATCGCCTTGATTTACGGTAAATTCAGGCATGTTCTCTATTATATTTAACGTCCAAATTTCTTTTATTCCTTTAAGATGAAGCGTTCTTTCACCAATCCCATCATCTTTTCGATTTTAGAAATAAGTGTAATATCTGCTGGCAACCACTGCACATCATATAATGTATCCTTTGTAAGCCACTTTGCGTCTTCCGCTTCTAATAACTTAATTGTTCCGTCAACCACTTCACACCAGAAACAATCCATAGACAAATGAAACGTAGGATAATCATATTCTATCGTATCAATCAAATCGCCTACTTTTATTGTCGCTTCCAATTCTTCTTGTATTTCTCTCACAAGGGCCTGCTGAGGCGTTTCACCTTTCTCAACCTTTCCACCAGGAAATTCCCACTGGCCCTTGAATTCTCCATATCCTCTTGCTGTAGCAAATATCTGTTTCTTCTCCTGAATAGAATCACAAATTACTGCAGCCACTACTTTTATCGTCTTCATATCGCATTAAATAAATTCCAACATTTTCTTTTCCATGCAGAATTCATACCCCATCTTTTTTAATCCAACTTTATCAAATTCAACAACAATTGATGTTACTTCAATAGCTGTAATCTCTCCTACGCCAAAAGCCTTATGTTTCACTCGCTTTCCAATAATATCAGCAGGAATAACTACAGATCGCTTTGGTTCGGGTTTGGGAATCACTCGTGGAATATACGTCGATTTACTTCCACTCTTTTTCTTTGCTGCGATCATCTTCATATACTGTGCGTCAACATCCTTACCTCGATTTTTAAAGTCTTCCATATCTTTAAATACAAACATAGCTGGCTTCTTAACATCATTATCCGGTACCGGACGAATCGGAAACATCCATACTTTACGAGGAACTCCATCCTCACCAGGCTGAGTTTCTGTATAAGGTTTGTCAACTAATTCTATTCTCCCACAGTATATATACTCTCCGGCATCCATCACTTCAAAAAGATGAACATCAACACCATTACGTCCACACGATGCAAGCGTTGCATTCTGCGCCCAATTAATATCCTGGTCTCCGTTTTTTCCCATACCTGTATAATGGAGCACTCCGCCTATCCACTTATCATGATAAATTCCTTTTGTGTAATCAGACACTATCACCAATGTGTTAGTCGTCTTTGAACGACGCATGCCTCCCATATTTCCACATTTAAAAGTATCAACAACTTCTGCATTTTTAAGTATTTGACCTATATTTAATCCTGGATCAAATGTCACAGTAACACCTCCTGCTTTCTACTATTTCTTCATTCCAAATGAATGATACTGTATTGTTATCTTGATAACGTGCTCCAAAATAGTACCCTTTTTCATGGATTCCCTTCCCGCTACAACTACCTGTTGAACAGCCCTATTCTTTTTTATCCATCCTATTTTCAAGTCATCAAGTGGCAACGTATATACTTCTGTAAAACCAACATTTAGCAACTCCTGCGCCAGTTCATCAAAATCTCTCTTTATCATCTGACGCGAAGAATATGGAAATATAAGTTCTTTTTTCATATGACCATTCCTGGTATCGGATATATCAATGGAGAAATGATACTTGGTGAAATCGGTGATATACATCGTTTCTCCAGCCCCAACAAGCTGCGTGCATATGCTGGCTTGGATCCGTCTGTCTATCAGTCTGGAAACTTTCAGGCTAAGAAGACCAGAATGTCCAAATGTAGATCCAAAGTCCTAAGATATGCACTTATTAATGCAGCTCACAATGTTGTTAAAAATAATGCCACCTTCAAGGCTTACTACGAAGCCAAGATGGCTGAAGGCCGGACTCACTATAATGCCCTCGGGCACTGTGCCTGCAAGCTCGTCAGAATCATTTGGAAAATGATGACTGACAACGTGGAATTTAACCTCGATTAAGAGGTCTGGATACCTACATCATAGATTTGTTTTAAAAAAACCACCAGGGAGCCTTTATTCTATATTTTTACTCGTATGTATATATTGGTTTACTCCTTTGCCCATTTCACGTTGCCGACACCCTCATATAAATTAATAATAGAATTAAAGATAATATAGGAAATGGCTGCCCCAAAAGCCTTATATTTTCTATGTTTGAGGTATTGCCATGCACTATTGCCGAGATATTATTTAGGCAACGATGGCAATACTCACTTCACAATATATTCCCTTAAATACTTAAACGGAAACGGAACAACAGTTAACATTCCATACCTTACAAACTCTACTCCCATAAGTGGCAACACTTTCTTAAAAATTAACTTGCTGCCTTCTACCACCTGTATCTCACGCACTACGCTGGCTCTCTCAATTGTGTATTTCATTCCATTACCAATTTCACCAACTGAATATTTTGCATGCGTATCATCATAATCAAAATAATTAATGTCTATATTTCCGGAAAGATACTCGCGTCTCTCTTCTTCTCCACGCAGGTAGGCATATAGCATAATACCGGCATTCTCAAAAACATAGCGCACAACTTCTTTCTTTGTTGTAATTCCTTTGAATAATCCCATTACATTGGCTTTCGTGTATTCTGCATTCACGTCGATATGCGGGATAACTATATCCAATTCTGCCTGTACTTTTATTTTATCTGTTGTATCCATTACTAGACGAAGCCAAGTTACTACGTCTTTTCCTGGAAATCTACCTTCACTAGCTACATTCTTAAGCACATCACCCATCGCAGTATAATCAGGCATAGAATACATATTGGTATCCTTTATAAGATTAATATTACCCTCTGCATCTTTTACTAAACCTATAACACCTCTATAATCATTTTTATTCTCTTCATTCAAACCGAAATAATCCATGTATTTATCATACTCTGTCATGGTAAAAAGATTTCGTTTCAATGCTCCAATTTTAAATGAACCGTCCGGATGAATGGTCATGAAGTAATATGTACCGTCTACAACTACACAAAATAACCAGTCTGCTTTATATCCGTATTGACTCCAATCCACCAATGTAATTTTACCAATAGCAATGTCCTTCTTAATTACAAGCTCTTTCAGAATATTATAAACTGCCGCTGATGATTGGTGTTTAAAATTCTCTACTGTAATATGCTGAACAACATAATCCTCCATGCTTTCTTGATGCGGGTCCACTTCCGAATCTGAATAGAAGGATTTATCATGTATATATCGTACGTTAAGCTTCTTCTTTGATAATCTTTTACCAACGCTGCATTTTGCCTCTGGAATAATTTTATTAATACCATCCGCTACATCCTGCAAATAATCTTCAGAAGTTTCAGAGTGTACAGCATCCACTATATTAATTCCAGATTTCAAAACTTCCTTTTTAACAATATCCTTATATAACTCCAATGACGCACGCTTATATTCCAAAACTTCGTCAATACTATATTGTTTAAATTTAACGCGAATATACTTACCAAATTCATCATGTAAAGCATTCAAAATATCATATAAAACACCCATCTTGGTACATGAAAACGTTTCATAATCCGTAAAGTTAAAGAATGTAATGCTACCCCTTTCACCATCTACGGGTTTTATAATAAAGTTTTCTCTACGGTCTATATTTTCATTAGATACTCGTTTTAAGGTATTATTGTTATAACTGAACTCATATTGCGGATAATCCTGTAGCTTTCTTTTTTCAAATTTCATTTGCTTCTTAAGTGCCAGTGATGTCATCCTATGTGCTACCAAATTTACACACATATCATCTCCGACTTTAACCTCAAGGCACTGCATACCCCAAATAAAATTCTCCTTATCCTTATTCAGCCATGAAGGTCGAAAACATAATAATTTCCCAGACAGATTATTAAAGGATATCATTTCATCAACCGGACTCGTTAACGCATTCAAAAATAATTGTGTCAACAAATACTCCGGTATACTGCTACTTGTCATAGATTTTATAGACAAGCTATCTCCATCCTCTTTTGCATTCAACAAACGTACAAACTCAGCTCTGGAAATAGCGTTTTTAGGAAGCATAACCCAAAAACTCTTTCCACTTTCAAATTGCAGAGCTGATATCTTTATATCATCAATATCAAGAAAAGTAGCTCCACCTTTTATATATTTATCCGATGTTGTAACATAATAAAAATCATAATCTTTGTCAATGTTGGAATATTCAAACGAAGCCAGGAGTTCATTCGAATAAAGTTTCTTTATACTCATTGCAAATATCCCTCCCGATTTATTTTAGCTATAATTTCAGTTCCTATTTCTTTTCTATCCAACCGATATAAATATGGTATCTCAATAATTCTACCACTATCACTAGACGTAATTTGCATATTGTGATCAAGCATAATATTGATTATTACCGCTCTCTTTCCTCCACACTTATCTAGCTTTTCCAGGACGTTTTTCTTTTCTTCTTCCGCAGATATTAGCATGGTTTCTTTCCATAACTTGAAATCAACATACACGCCATTACCTAGGGTATAATCAAACAATTCAAAAAACTCCGGCGGCATTTCCTGCAACGTTACTCCTGCATATTGTTCTAAAATATATTTACCAACAACTTCGCCTAAGGCACCTTTATAAATATTATTAAACATAGGTGGCGTCAATATAAACTCATTAGGAACAAAGCTCGTTGCATATCCATGCTTTTCAAACAATGCTTTCACTCCTGTGATTTGCATAATCTCTTTCAAATGCACCTCATCCTCTGACATCTTTTGTGGAAGACTACCGTCAAACTTGATATTTATATTTTTATTATAGTCTCCTTCTTGCTCATAAGAATAAGCTGTAATTTCTCCCGGCGCACACATATATACAAGCTGATATTGCGAATTCTGTTCTACTTTTTTTCTGCTTAGCGTAGGCCTCATAAGACATAGCTCACGCAATGCTTTCCAATAGTCTATGCTATCATCAGTCCAATTGCGCTTCAGCTCATTTATAATCTGCATTGCCTTCAGTGCTAATGTTCCGGCACGATTTTCCATTACGGCAATATCCAAATTTTCATTTGCCTGACCATTATAATATGTTTTACCCACTTTAACTAGTTCCGCAAATTCAGGATTCAACATTCGTTGCTCCACAACAGACAAATCGTAATCTGTTAAAATGGTATTATCCACATAAATATATATATCCGGATTCTTGAGACCGGTTCTACATATTCTTCCTACCGCCTGTATTAATGTTCGAAGCGCATAATTATTTACGGAATCTGTTTTATATGGTTCTCCCTTTTTTCCTGAAAAAGTATAGCCACCGCTGAAACATATAAAAGCATCTTTGATTACCGCAATACCATCTTTACGAGAAACTTCTCCTCTTTCCATCAAGAATTCCATCTGATATACAAAACGAATTAAATCCTCAGCTTCAATCCCCTTTTTGCTATCCACATTCACCAGAAGATTTGTTGGCTTCTCAAGATATATGCAGTCAAAGTCTTTTTCCATATCTCCTCTATCGTAATCATTAACTGCCACGATAGTAGCATTCCCCGGTGCTTTATATTGCAAATTTTGTCCCGCACCAACTGTGTTATAGGAAGATATTACAAAGAGTTTTTCTCCCTTTGACAATCTCTGTATAAACTCCGCACGCTTAGCATCATAATCTTCACTATTTATACTATATAGCAGTTCTTTACCTTTTAATCCTTTGATACCATAAAGCTTAATAATAGCATCTGCAAAATCCTCTAACAGTTTAATATCAAAAAGACCTTTATTCTCCTGTGGCAATTTATTATTAAGACATAAGAAAGATTTAGCCGAATCATTTAGAATAAATGCCTTCATAACCTTTACAACGCGTATAAAGTTATTCTTTGCATATTCAACACGTTCAAATGTTGTTGCTAATTTTTCCGTGTACTTCTTTATAAGTGCTTCGTTTCCGTCAAATATCTCTGCTAATTCAACTCTATCATCTGCACTATAGCTCACCGGTTCCACATGAATATTCACTTTATCATAATTTGCAACAAACGTCTGGAAAGAGGCCTGTAATCTACTTTTATCTTCTTCTGGCATCACATAAAATTTATCCTGCAACATCCTTTGAAGATATTCCAAATCATAATTACCAATAACCGTATCAAGTGTTGCCGTAGCTGAAATGCCTATAATCTGAGCCTTTTCAGATAAGTGAAGCAAAATACGCTCTGGTGAATCCTGAAAATCAAATAACTGAATCTCCGAACGCATACTATGATTAGGATCATCTATAAAATCATAATAGCGAAATCCTCTATCATAGACAGAGCGGTCAAAATACTTTAACGACATTTTTCCATTGCTGTCTTTTTTATCTTTCTTCGACTTTACCTGGCCTCCCATTACGATAGGCTTCAAATACCTTATCTGTTCTCTTGATAAATGAAACTCTGTCAGCACTGACTCAATTGCATTTTCAAACGTATAATCATCGTCACCCGGCCTTTTATCCTCATCCTTATGATGCTTATAATTAAACGAAAGATTTCTAGCTCCGTTCTGAAAATAAGTCAAGCAGCCTTTAACACTGGCAAGCAAACTTAATACGCCACCTTCTTTCTCTGTTGGTCTTCTTTTTGTAAAACGCAACCAGTTCTGTTTTGCCTTCATATCAGTATCTATATCAATAAAAGCATTTTCTCCCTCAAATACCGAATGAAACTGTAAGTCATTGAAAATAAAATTACGACTTCTATCGCCTTTACCATCTTCTTCTGTTTTGAAGCTATATTGCATCGCAAAACGGTCATATGTTTCATCAAACACACCACCAAATCCTTCAATAATTTCCATAAGATTTTTCACGTTTTTGTGTTCATCAAGATATGCTTGTTGTAACTTCGATGCAGTAGTAAGCTCTGCCGGAAAATCTCTAGTCTTCAAAGATGCATATACACGATGAAACAGACCTAAATAATCAATATGATTTTCTAAGCCTCTTGTTATGATCTGTTTAAGTATCCTGTCTCTTGTTGCATCAAACTCATCTATAAAAATAATTGCATTTTTTGTAATATCATTATTGTAAAAGCTGTATGTAGGTTCAATAATCGTAGTATTCCCCAAGAAAAACTTGTCCATAGACATAAAAAATATCCGTTTTTCTCTCGTATATACTGCCGGATACAATTCTCCTATCCAATGATAATCAGGATTATTAGCAATATTCTTTAGCTTTTCCTTGGGTGTCCTGAACTGCTTCAGCTCGCTTTCTATCACCTTACGAAAAGCACCTTCCTGTTGCTTGCGAATAGCATCTTCTGCACTCTTGCACAAAACATTAATAATTTCTCTACTGGTTCCTTTTAATTCACGCTTTTTATCTCTGTATTCGTTTAATAATTTTACCGAACCATGTAAATCCTTAAATTCTTGTTTCATAGTGATTGCTGCTGGAATTTTTCTAGCACGATACAACTCGTCCAATTTTTCTATAACCATATCCGCATTAGCTTCTATTCGCAAACAATATTTATCATAATCATCTGCTTTACCGCGCTTTGCAAAATGTTCACGCAACTCCTTATCCGGCAAATTTTTCTTAAGGGTTGTAACAAAGAAAATCTTCTTATCTTTGAATTCAGGCGCATCATAATTGTCGACCATAAAATCCAATACACTATATGTTTTTCCAAAGCCAGTCGGCATATCCAACAAGAACAATCCGGTATCCATTGACTTGCAAAAATTCACAATCGCCTGTTTCATTGTATCCTCCAAGTTTATATTGTATTTTTCTTATGCAATAATTGTATTCTCCCTTTACACTCGATGCCTTATCAATTATCTTTTATCATTATATTTTTGTGAAATAATTCATTTAATGCTTTTTTTATTTTTATATCTTCAAGCCCATAGTATTTTAGCTGCATCGCATATAATACAATTTCAAGAAAAATCAAATCTAACAGTGATAGGCCTACAAAATCTTTATCTAAATTTCCATGTGCATAATTATTCCTTTGCTGCGACAGTCTCTCACCCATTTCTGAATAGTTTAAGTCTTCACCATTCAAGCTATATAAATATTTTCCAAACATATCTATTATTTCTACAAGGTTCTTTCCAACAAAAGTAATCTTTCCACTCAATGGGCTGGAACCAATATTTTTTTGCATATATTTATATATGCCCTTCAGTTCCCCTTTACTGCTATCAATCAATTCCTGTAATACCTGCTTTGCCTGTTCTTCTGCTTTAATTTTAGCCTCTTTCTTTTTTACTCCTTCTGGAAAAATACGCCGAAACTCCCATTCAAAAGCAGCTGTAATCATAACAAACCTTGCTGCATCAATATGCTTTCCTGCCTCAAATGTATCTGGCAAATGTCTCGTATAAATCGTATCTGAAGCAATATCCGATAATATCTTACCTTCATATCCCTCAATATATTGTTGCTTAATATAGCGTCCATCCTTTATCGGTTTCGCTTCGCATTGCGAGATGCTATCTAAAACCTGCATTTTAGCACATGTATGATACTTTCCATTATCCATCAATGCACTAAGCTCAACAGCATCAAATACAATATTCCTTCTATAGCATAAATACTGAACAAATAATTTTGCTATGTTATATAATCGAAAAATAAATGCATAATTATCAGTAGTTTCAAATTCAAATACCATTGTAGAAGTCAATTTCAGCGGAGTATCTTGCACTCCCATACTCACTCGCCTTCCAACACCAAAATGAACAGATACTTCATTATCGTCTACAATAAAACTTCTTTTTTCTGTTGTCGTTTTCTCATATTCAGCTGTTTGTATTGAAATTATTCCTTTTTGCGATTGTTCTTCATCATATACTAATGTAAATGCATTTCCTACAGAATGAATAGCATTAATCTCAGGTCCAGCAAAGGCAATTCTATTAACTAAATTATTTTCAGTACTGAATAATATTACTGCCACTACTTCAATAATCAATACCGAATTGTAGCTACCAATAGACGATCCCTGCCTTGTTATAAATATTACTTTTTGATCCGTTTCATTAATAGTGCCTTCAATATAAGGACTATCTAAAGTTAATGGATCACCCATTGTGAAAACACCAGGAGATAACTCCTTCATTTTCCAATTCCATATTTCTCTCTTCTTATCTGTGGGAGGAATCAATCTTAGTTCTTGCTTATCATAAACAAAATCAAAACATATATCTTTATAAGTCAATTTTCCAGAATATACATTTAAATCTTCCAAATTTTCACCTCTTTACAAATGCTGATTCAATACCTACTTCTGTTCCAAACCATTCTTGTATATGTATAACAATCTTCGCCTATCAAATACCGGATTTGTGTCATGTATTATGCTATGATGATTTGGACACACAATAAGCTGATTACTTGCGTCGTTATTTAAGCTGGATACAAAATAATCGATGTGATGTGCCTCCACAATATGTGAGCCAAACTCTTCACCGATTAGCTGGCCACATATCTGGCAACGATAGCCATAAAGAAGCTTAAGATTATCTCCTATCTTCTTGTTGAGTTTTCTAATTTTTACAATCCTTTCTGTTTCAAGAATTGTAGATGATGAATCTTCTACATCATAGTTAAATTCTGCTTCCATTACGCGTTCCTTCTGACCAGAAACCGCCTGCCGCAGAGAAATAATATCATCTGCAACAATGGTCTCTAAAATATAAGAATCATCATATTCTGTTGTATATATTGCAAGGTATTCCTTACACTCTTCAGGTAACCTTATCATTGTTCTGTCGCCTGGTTCACGCATTTCACGCGTGGTCTTTATAAACTGATAGCTCTTTGAGAAGCATGCCTGCAATGCCTTTGCAAGTTCACCATTCTTGGAATATCGTATCTGCAGTGTATCCTTTTTCCTTTTGAATTTAGGATTAAAATTCACATTTCTAATCTGAGCCTTATAAGATTTTCCATTCAGATAAAGCATGATATCTTTAGACTCACCTCCTTATCGTTTATATCTGTTCAAGTATTTGCGTTATCTTTTCTACTATTCGTTTCTGTTCTCCAATTGGAGGTAATGGAATTAGTGTGTTTTTACATCTTCCTGCACTAAACCCATCTTTATCACCTACGACATTTCCCATTATCAGTTTTTGATAATATGGACTGCATAAGCACTTATGAATACATTGCCTTATTTCAGGTTCTATCACTCGCATAATTAAAATATGTTGATTAATGCTTCCTTTCGAAAAATCATCCGGTATCAACGCACACCTTCCAATCGAACCACCTGTAATATTCAACAAAATATCTTGTGGTAAAACAGTGCTATTTTCCCTAGTCGCAAGTAATTCATCAGTAATGTATACCATTCCCTCATAATGAATTCCATCATTATATATATTTTGCTCTCTAAAGAAACAATTGCCTTCCGTTACATAAGCTCCGCCCTTACTTCCTCCAGCTGGAGTATTACCGGATGTTATCTTTGAACATATATCAGCCAATCTTACCCATTCCCAATTTTCTGGAATTTCAAAAGGTATCTCATCTTCTGTGATTTCAGGAAGCGCTTTTGTTGCTTTTATCTTCTTTTCCTTAATAAGCTGCTTCTTTTCTTTTGCAATTTGCTCCAGCAACTCCTCAGCAGTTCCATCCTCTGGAAGCTGTTCTGTAAGTTTTCCCTGAACTCCTGCATCAATTATCTTTCCTTTCTAATCCATTCTCTCATACCAGGTGTCCCAAAATCAGGACTTGATGTACTTTCCTGACTTAATTCTTTTATCCACTGGTTTTACAGCATTCTTTGGAATGGCCCAAGTATTACCAAACTTCATAGCCCCTTCTATCATTCCTTCATTGCAGATTGTCTGCACTCTTCTAACTGATAGGTTCCACTTTTCTGCTGCTTCTTTAATAGTCATAAACTCCATATTTTCTTACCTCAATAAAGTTATAAAATACGACATTTTACCCTAATTTCTATTATAAGCGTCAAGGCGCCGAAAATCAATCTAAACCTACATAACTTTCGGCGTACAACCAGTTACCTATTCGCGAACTCAAAATCAAAAAAATACCTTTTAGCAAGCAGATGTATTTTCTCGCTAAAAGGTACTTCTCCCTTGTGCATATATTCAGTTTATTTTTTCATGCACATTTTTATTCTTTAAATTTCTATGATATGTTTCCTTAAAAATAGCCCTCAACCCCGCTTAAACTGGGTATTTCTTTGATAGTAAGCACACCGTCTCAACATGTGTCGTCACTACAGTTGGAACACACTGGTTTTACCTCGTCACTACTATTGGAACACTTTTTATTTGTCGAGGTATTACTATAACGGGTCTTACATCCATACAAATCATCTTTATATCCTGTTCTATAAATAAAAGTTACTTTGTAGGGATCTGAATTACCTGCTTCATCATATCCACCAAGGATTACTTTCTCTATCAAGCTTTCAAATACATCTCTGTCAAACCTTTCAAGATATCGATTTTCCTCCAAAACTTTTCTGAATTCTTTTAACCTGATACGATGAACTTTTTCTATATTTACACTATTTTTTAGATTTTCAATAGCCGCATCATTTGCTGCTAACTTACGAACTAATTCTAGGTCTTTTGTTTCATATATATCTTGTGCAACACTCCCATCAAGATATTTTTCCAACAGAATACTTCTCTTGGATCTCAAATTTGTGTCAGTGGTCTTTGCTTTCGCAAGTTTTGATTCCACACTATCTTCAGATAATGCTTTATCAACTCTTTTTATGAACTCATCTATTACATCATTGTTATTATCACATAACATTCGGTACGATTCAAGAAATGCTTTTTTCAAAACTTCTTCTGGAACGCCCTTGCTTTCCGGGCAATTCTGTTTTCCATTTTTTGTACTGTTAGAACACTGCCATATTGTTTTTGTATGATTCGTATTACTATGCCAACTACGTCTGGAAACTATCTTGCCACAATATCCACATTCAATCATACTGCTGAATGCATACTGACGACTGTACTTTATTCGGGCTCCAGATTCAGTAGCCGGCTTACATCTATTTCCACCCCTTCTGTTTCTAATTTCCTGTGCCTTATCAAAAATCTCCTCCGACACAATCGCCGGATGATGATTTTTAATATAGTATCTATCTTCCTGCCCCATATTTTGAAGTCTACGTTTTGATATAGCATCTACCGTATAAGTTTTTCCCATCAGCAAATCGCCTTTGTATTTCTCATTTTTGACTATACCCATAACTGACGAAACGCTCCATCTATTCCCTTTAATGGTTCTTTTTCCCATCTCATTCAGTTCTCTTGCTATCATACATCCACCGGCTCCAGCTACATATCTATCAAAGATATACCGCACATCTTCGGCTCCATCTTCATTAATAGAAAGCGTTTTTGTGACAGGGTCATAATCATATCCCAAGCAGCCTTGGAATCCAACCATCTCACCACGTTCCATTTTCATCTTCAATCCTTTTCTAACATAAGCAGAAGTATTTTCAACTTCCTGCTGTGCTACAGAACTTAGAATCGTCAATAAAAATTCTCCATCCTTCAGACTATGTATTTTTTCCACCTCAAAGTATACATCTATATTTCTCTCTTTTAGCATTCTGACATACTTTAATGTATCCAGTGTATTTCTTGCAAATCTCGGTATGCTTTTAGCAATAACCATATCAATTTTTCCATCCAGGCAGTCATCAATAAGTCTTTGGAAATTTTCTCGCTTATCAACCTTTGTTCCTGTAATAGCTTTATCCGCATATACACCTGCCATTACCCATTCCTTATTGCTCTTGATTAAATCAGTGTAATATCTGACCATCGAATTATAGCTTTTGATCTGATCCTCTTCGTCGGTACTTACACGACAATATGCAGCGACACGCATCCTGCTACTCCTGTCTATCCCTGAATCATCTCCCGGGATCACCGGATTTGCCTTTATAATCTCTACCTCCATCTAAACCTCCGTTGTGTGTTCCCATAATAGTGTACATATCAATTATATAAAAATACGCTCATTTTTTCAACTAAAATGATTAGATATGACTTTGTAATCTTTCTTCAAACTTTCCAGTATTTTTCTATGCTCTTCCTCAGTTATCAACATTTTATCCTTTAGCTTAGCAAGATACGAAAGCTGAAGATTATATCTTACCAAGGATTTATTGTTCATATATCCCATCAACCCTTTCTCAATATTTGTGCAAAAAAATGTCTGGCAATAACAATCCACCAATAAATTGATAGACTCTTATTGCCAGATATTAAAATAAAACATACAGGTGACAGCTCAGTACACTGTCCACATCGGTCTTGCACCGTCATAAAAGACTGAATATCATCAGAAGTATCATTATTAAAGACATATATCATCGCCAATGCATCTGCTGCATTTTTTTGCCAAATAGTTCTCGCTCCTCACCTTTGCTTCAACACCCGAATCAGTATTCCATCGCATTTATTCTATAATATCAGAACAGGTAAGTCATGGCGTATCTGCCAAGTTGCTCCACATATCCCACATGTCCCATATGCTTCCTATTCAGCTATCAAGGTACATAAATCTTATATCTATGCAGCATACTTCTGTTGTTATCCTTTCCGCCTTATAGATATTCAGATCTATTTTCATTATAGATTTTTTGCAAAGATAACTCATCAGCTCAACCATCAATTACTTGATTATTTCATATGGTCGGGCATAAAAAAATCCCATGGTCATCCCATGGAATTTCTTTCTTATATATATTTGTTATCGTCATCAATGCAGTCCATATACCCAAGTAATCGACTACGGCTGAGATCATCATAATTGCATATACGCTTGCACATTGCATTACATATCGCACGTTTTTCATCTAAAGCTACTAACTCACCCGGATCACACAAAAGCTCTGCAATACTTATATCCAAACACTCTGCAATTTTCATCACCGTATCCAGCTTGGGATTACTTCGTCCCTCAATAATATCTGAAATGGTACTCACATTAAACCCATATTTAATTGCAAAACCATGAGCTGTAAGTCCCCTGGCAGACACTAACTCTTTTAGTTTTTCATGAAATGGTTTCATTGGTAAATCATCCTTTCCGCTTTGTCTATTATAACAACCTCGGAATTCCGAATGCGACCGATAAACCATATATATACAAGATAATTCGTATGTTTTATCGGCTACATATCCTGTGCACTGATACCACATTACACGAAAACCTACTATCTTCGTCATCCAAAAAGTTTTGTTATTTTTTCTTGGATAAGAGTTTTCACATTTTTTCTATATACACTTCCTCTACTACGCTATCAGCCGGATGTCTGGCTTGCCAGATTCGCTCTGGTCTATAAAATTTTCTTGTTTTAATAATTGCCCACTGCCCTTCTGACTGCACATAAAATAAAGTAAATCGCTCATCATGATTAACCGTCATAATTTTTTCTATCGTTGTCATTTGCTCAACATCTAAAGGATGATTTTTTGTCACTTTGCGGAAAATCTCATATTGCCTATCTATTATCTGTTTTTTCCTTTTCTCATCCTTTTTCCTGCTTTGTGCAGTTCTCTTTCTGTCTTGAAGATACATATCTATATATTCCTGCCTCAACATCATGAACTCTTCATTACTTTCCAATTCTCTCATGATATCATAGGAACGCATTGAGAATTCCATTTCTTCCTTTGTAAGCCGGGGAGCATCCGCTAGAATTTCACTTCTGAATGCTCTCTCTTGTTCCATATACTCTGCTTCCTTTTTATTAAGAAAAGAATCTAAATCTTCCGAGAACTTTATCCAATATTCCTTTTCATCCTCATAAGGCATAAACGAGGGAGCAACTTCCATAAAGTTTGCAATTGAATACATGGATCTATGTAAACGATTCCACATTTTGTACGCCTCATAGGAAATATATACCATCGTCTTCTGTTCCATAATATCCTGCTGCATTTTGATAATTTCATCCGGAATTTCCAAATGTCTCAAAATATCAATTAACCCATCTATCACTTTACGCAAAAATGTTTTTTCACACTTTGAAAAATCTCCGGTTTTAAGTGCCCTGCAATTCTCCTGATTTTCTTCAGATATTAACCACTCTATAAAACAGCCATCCTCCTTTGGGAAAATATACATTCCTTTTCCCGTGAATCCCTGCTTTTTATCCTTAATTAAATCAACACAAAAATCAAGCACATTAAAAATCTGCGTCAATTGCTCTCTGGTTGTCTCATACCGACTATTCTTCTTACATTCCCGGCTTTCCTCTGTAGGTTCTCCATCTAATTCACTTTCATATACATACTCAACTATTTGATCTAAATTTACATATTTCCCCATAGCCTAATCTCCTCCATCTCTTATCCCCATTCATTATTATATAAAAAATCTCATGAACCCACCGAATCATCCGTGAACTCATGAGAAGTTTCTCGTGCTATTATATTTATTCTGGTCTCCTGTATTCCATAATTTCATTCAGTTCTACACCCAAGTAATAACATAGCTTACAGATAAAATTCGGATCATATCTGGAATTTTCATCTTTGCAATATCTATTGAAATTGGAACGTTTTATGTCCAGATCCTTACATATTTGATTCTTACTAATTCCCTTTTCTTCAAGAAGCTCTTCTATCCGAAAATGAATAGACCCATAATCCATGTGGCATCTCCCTATCGTATCAATATACCACTATATTTTAATGGGAGTTCCCTCATTTGGGCAGTTCCCAGATATGGGAGTACCTGTTATCAGGTCTTGAAATCAGTAAACTGGGATATTATAATAGCCACATATATATCTGTTGTTATCCACGGGATAAGTACGCCCGCTGGTAGCAACAGATTTTTTTATGCCCTGTTATGCCGCCGGCGGCATAACTAAATACAGCAAGCATTGGTTTTATATCCACAAAACCGCCATTTTTCATTTTCCTCCCGAGTGAGGAAAATCGAAAAATAGCAAAAAGAAACTTGGGGAATATCCCCAAACCCCTAAAATCAGTGAAAGGACATAAATAAGAATGAACGAAAAGACAAAAGAAATACATCTTAGAATCACCGAAGAGGAATATCAAATGCTGCTCCAACAACGAGATTTTCTGAAATACTCCTCCATAGCACAAGTGTTACGAGCCTACATACATTCCGGTCACTGTTACCGGTTTGATATGTCAGGATTATATGATTTTTCAACGCAGATCTCTCGTGTTGGAAACAACATCAACCAGATCGCCGCAGTCGTAAACGAAACATATTCCGTCACACCCTACCAGATGAAAATGCTTCAAAGTCAAATGACAGAGATTCAAGGAATCGTAAAAAAGGCGTCCGAAGAAAAATTCAAAATCATAAAATTCAAAGAGAAAGAAAACTGGGCAGGTGATATAGATGGCGATTACAAAAATCATAAAAGTAAAGGCTAATGCAAACGCGGCGATCAACTATGTGAGAAATCCGGATAAAACAAACGAGCGGCTCCTTGTGTCCTACGATGGCTGCTCGGAATCCAATATCGAACTCTGTTTCAAAATGGCGTTGGCCAACAAAACAAGAAATCAAAATAGCAGTAGCGTGTTAGCCTACCATTTTATACAGTCGTTCGCACCTACGGACGAGGTAACACCAGAACAAGCACATGAGCTTGGAATGAAGTTCATGGAGCAGACATTTGGCGGAAAATACTCATTTGTCTGCGCCACCCACGTCGATAAAGGACATATCCATAATCACTTTGTCATGTGTTCGGCAGAACGTGGCATGACCGGGAAAAAGCTGGATGATAACCTCTCTCTGCTCCACACAATACAGAAAAACAATGACAGGCTGTGCCGGGAATATGGACTAAGCGTGATTGTGAAGAAACGTGGAAAAGGGAAAACTTACAAAGAATGGCTAGAGGATAAGACGAATCCATCCGGCTCAAAGAAAACACAACTTCGGAAATTGATGGATCGGATTATTATGGAATCTCTTTCATTTGAGGATTTCCTGCAACGCATGAAAGCAAAGAATATCATAATTGAACAAGGCAATTCTAAGAAATATGGAATCGTAACAAAATATCGCTTTCCGGATGAGGAACGTTTTCATCGTGGGTATTCACTTGGTTCTTTCTACACGGATGATTGCATAAAGAAGAGAATTGCAAGGCGACAGTCCTACCTTGAGTCACAGAAAAAGAAATCGGAAGCACGGAAAGAAAAAAAGAAAGCTGCGTATGAAGCATTGACACCTGGCGAGAAAAAGCTGGATAAAAGCAGGCTGAAAATCTCCTCTATACAGGATGTAGCTGGAAGCATATCTCAAGATAATATTGGGTTACAGAAGTGGAAGAATGTGCAGAATGCCAGACGTATGCAACAGATACAGAAAGAGTTGCATACTCGGTATGGCATACGCTATACGGAAATAGCCGGACAGATAAAAACACTTCGTGCTAACACGAATTATCTGAATACCACGATAGAGAAAAATCAAAAAGAGATTGCCGAACTTCGACAGTTTATCAATGACTGCGTGATGTACAAAAAGCTGAAAATCTACTTCACGAACGAAGAAAAAGCTGAGGATAAGGAAGCATACTACCAGAAGCACGATCAGGAGCTAAACGCCTTCCACGACGCCAAATTTGCCCTGGATAGCCGGAATGTTGATCTATCTGCTATCACCGCAAGTAACATCAAAGTCCTTCAAAAGCGGTTGGAACAAGCCGAACAGGAACAGCTAAATCTCCGGGAACAACAGCTACAAAATGAACGAGAAGCCAAAGAGCTTCAAAGCTACCAGAAGGAAATTGACACCTACTTAGGAAAAAAGCATGAGGATATTTAGTCCTCATGCTCCTCTGTAAATGTCTTGTATGAATAAATCACATCCTCAACTTTATCTCCAAGCATCTCCACGGCTGCAATTACATATGTATAACTCTCCGGTCTTACCTTTCTTAAATAATTTATTGATCTCGCACCCTTAAATTGAAACTTTTGATCTGTGGATGTTGCTACATCCTCTATTGGAATATATTCTTTGTCCATATAAATACAAGAAGCCAAATACAAAACCTCACACGCTATATACGCAGCTTTTTCTGCATTAAACCGCTCGCTATATATATGACCACCGATTCGACGGATTCCATCCATAAAATATTCATATTCTTCTTTATCTATTCCACCTTTTGCAATTATGCAAAAGCAACTACTTATCGTATCTTGCAGAACAACTTGTATGCTATAATCCATGCCTCGATACCCAAGTTCTGTCTGAGCTACCTGTTTATAGACATCTTTCACCTCTGAAAAATCCGACATATTTCTAGTAAGTGTGTAACAGTCAAACAACTGTTTTATAATCTCCAGTTCCTTATCAATTCCAAATCTGATTCCTGTCGTATGAGGTGCAAATGCTGTGAGTTTATCTCCAAGAATGCTATTTACATCTGGAACTCTCACTGTAAAATCATCTCCGGATGTTATCAGCAGTTCATTCCGTATTGGCTTTTCAAGCAATGTGCGATAATGATTCTCTTCAAATAATATATCCAGCAATATGACCAATGGCTTACCATTAACTGGCGAGTCATATGTGAATTCGTAATGTCTTTTTTCTATGTTGTTTCTTCCCTTTCTCACATCTTCACTTTGGCTCTTAAATGGGAATATTTTACCAGCTTCAGCTATATACTGCTCAACATCAGTTCCTGGTTCCACAATGATATCAATATCTGTTGATAATCTCCGTGGTTTATCAAGCAACAGCATTAAACAAGTACCACCCTTGAATATGAATGGCATTCCTACCTTTGATATAGCTTCCAGTAATCCGAAGGCATACACTGTCTTCTCAAGCAAAGATGGATCATTGCCACTTAATAAACATAATCTGTCTATATTTTCTTTTGTAAAATTATCTTGCGTAAGCATTTATCTTCCTCCAATGTACTTTCCTATTTCTTCTGCCTTTCCTCTTCTCCTGGCATATCTTAACAACCTTGTATAATCAATTGCATATAGCCGATCCGCAGTTTCATAAATACGATATGTCTCATTCTTACTGTATAACAACCTAAATGTTTTTTCTGCAACAACATCAACCAATAACTGTTCAATACTAATTCCGTGCTTCACCTCTGTATTTCGAGGATGTTCACTAACTAAATTAAGCAGAACAATACTATCCCTTGTCCAATATGCATCCCATTCCTGATTTCTTGGTTTAATCAATATATTTCCAAAATCTTGCTCTTGTAAATATCGAAAAACCGAATCTAATGCATCTCGTTCCACCATAATAAAAAATGTATTTTGTGCAATCATATGATTAAGAAACTCATTAAGCTGCACACTCTCAAAACAAACAAAATCCACAAGTGGAAACTCATCCTCAATTGCCATTGCAATTTCATTACTTTTTTTACTATATTGTGGAACGTATATATTTTTTTCACTTAAACAGTTAGAATCATCCCAAGGCACATATATACCTCTCTGTTCCCGGCACAAAACTCCCTCTTTCACAAGTTTATTAATCACCCAGTTGAAAGAATCTTTTGATAGCGTCGGTTTAATCTGTTTTAACTCATTGTATATTTGCTTTCTCGTGTATAAAGTATCTTTACTTAAATCCGCAATTACATTTTGATACCACATAGCACCACCATACCTTTCGGCAATTTTTTTGATTATTGCCATTATGTATATAATAACATACATTCAAAAAAAATCCATACCTTTCGGCAATTTTTGATTTTATTGCCGAAAGGTATGGAGTCAATAATCACTTTATTTTTTGTCTGTTTTTGTTTCTAGGCAAAATTTTTCTAT
>ERZ1034781.390-NODE-390-length-23822-cov-16.151260_pt1 | contig 23822 bp, 20 predicted proteins | sample MGYA00520700_ERZ1034781 | MGnify/ENA primary metagenome ERZ1034781 (study PRJEB33766, sample SAMN09781709) | gut metagenome | biome: gut microbiome | host: Homo sapiens | place: Madagascar | study: EMG produced TPA metagenomics assembly of the PRJNA485056 data...
GAGCGCCGCCCTGTCACGGCGGAGGTCACGGGTTCGAGTCCCGTCTGGGTCGTTTATAGTGAGTCTTTATTCATGATTGTATGACGATTAAATCATATGAATTTTTAACATTCACTACAAGTAACGCGTGGGATCTTAGCTCAGCTGGGAGAGCATCTGCCTTACAAGCAGAGGGTCACAGGTTCGAGCCCTGTAGGTCCCATTTAACTAATTCCTTTATTAGTTATGCCGATGTGGCTCAATTGGCAGAGCAGCTGATTTGTAATCAGCAGGTTATCGGTTCGAGTCCGATCATCGGCTTTATACAATTTAATATTGAATTGTATTATGGGCAGATTCCCGAGTGGCCAAAGGGGACAGACTGTAAATCTGCTGCAACTTGCTTCGATGGTTCGAATCCATCTCTGCCCATTACTCTTTATAGAGTAACTAAATACTATCGCGGGATGGAGCAGTCTGGAAGCTCGCCGGGCTCATAACCCGGAGGTCATAGGTTCAAATCCTATTCCCGCAACTCGATGCGTAAGCATTGTGCCCAGTTAGCTCAGTTGGTAGAGCAACGGACTGAAAATCCGTGTGTCTCTGGTTCGATTCCGGAACTGGGCATTTTAATTTATTATGGGATATTAGCTCAGGTGGTAGAGCACTTGACTTTTAATCAAGTTGTCCGGGGTTCGAATCCCCGATGTCTCATTGAAAAACGTCTCTCTTAGAGAGGCGTTTTTTAATGCAAGACATCGGAGGGGTCGAACTCCGGACAACGTAGTTGGTCGGGGCGCTAGACGTCCGGGGGACGTCTGTTCAGCGCGGACCGAAGCGAAGCGTAGACCGAATCCCCGATGTCTCATTAGAAAAAGAAAACCATCACTCGTAAGAGTGGTGGTTTTCTTTTTCTATTGATATATGGTGAATTGAACTCCGGGTGTCAAGCTTTGTCAAACCTCATAGAATACGCTGTATATGCAGCTATGACACTCTTCATATATGAGCGTCCAATCTGCGTTGTCATGTGATTGGACAATACAATGGTAGAACCGGTCACCTTATATATGTGAGCCATATTGACGATACAGGACTTGTGGATACGGATAAACTCCTGTGGTAAGTATTCAATAATATTGTTTAAAGTGGCGTATTGGCAATAATGATCAGAGACTGTCAGTATGTCAATATAATGCAGGCTGCTGGAAAAGGTTATAATCTCCTTGTAAGGAATACTGATTATATCCTGTTTATTACGGTACAGGTAAGAACTTTTGGATATATCATTTGCAATTTCATTCAGGCATAGGAACAAGGGTTCTTCCTTTACAGGTTTTAAGAGGTAATTGAGAGCATGTACTTCATAACCATGAAATACATATTCCCGAAAAGCAGTCAGAAAAATAATAGGTCCGGTATATCCCTCTTTCCTGAGTTTTTTTGCGACATCTAAGCCGCTCATTTCTTTCATTTGGATATCAAGGAAAAATACAGAAAATCTTTTATAGGTATCAGTATTATTTTGGGTAAAAAATTCTTCACCTGAGCAATATTCTGCAATTTCCAATTCACAATTTTCCTGTGAGCTCCATTTATGTAAAAGAGTTTTTAGATATTCAGCTTCAGTTGGCTGATCTTCAAGAATTGAAATTGTTAGCTTCATTTTCGGCCTCCTTTAACGGAATCATGATATGAACAGTAAATATATGATCTTCTGTGCTAATCTGAAAAATGCCACCTGCCTCATCAACGATATCTTCCATTCTTTTAATTCCTATACCGTGTGAGTCATCTTTTTTTAATGAAAGAAAATAACCATTCTGTTGTATGAGAGAGTCATAATTATTTTCCATATGAATCAATGTCATATGTTGGAAAGGTTTGATAAAAAAATGAATAAATGGAGTTGTATCAGGTTGGGTATTTTGCAATCGCTGGCATGCTTCCAGAGCATTATTCCACATGTTTCCGATTAAAGAGGAAAGAGCCAGTGGATCCATGCTGAAATTTGATGGCAAAAGAACTGAAAACTCTGTCTGTATATCCAGTTTCTGCGCAGCATCAAGTTTATTGGAAAGAATACAGTCAATTGCCGTATTTCCGGTGGATAGCAAATGATGAGTTTGAGCAAGTGAATGATGGTAGTTGTTAATATAGGTTTGCAGATCATCTGCTTTGCCGTTTGCTGCAAGTGATTGTATAACATCCAGGTGTATATTGATATCATGCTTCATTTCTCGTAATGCTTCTGTAGTATTGATAAGGGTTTTATATTCCATTTCTTCCAATTCATGTAATCGCTGCTTTTCGAGCAGAGCAGTATTGACTGCTTTTGAATCCCCCAACTGATAAATATATAACAGCAAGAACAGAAAAAGAATAAGAAAAACCAGATTTACGAGCACTAATTTTGACGTAAAATCGGGATCATGAAATTGTTTTTCCGCCTCAAGCGTAATCACCATGATGTAATGACCAATTAAAATTCCTGAAATGCAAATCGCAAAGTAGGAAATCTTCTGGATTACAGATAACTGGATTTTCCTGTCTGACATACAGTGAAGCAGGAAAACAAGTACGGCTGTCAGCGCAATATATAGCAGTGAAAACGGCATTCTGAGTGCTCCACCCATCAATAAATCCGGTGAAGTAATATGCGAAAATGTTTGTGGAATGAATAATGTAATGTAATCGGCTACAAGGCAGATTACTGTATACATACTTCCCCAGAAAAAGCAGATGAGAAATGCATCATCATAAAAAATCAGAGCAAAGCCTACTTCTATAGCATATGAAATAGCCAGTATTACCATAGACGAAAAATCAGTCATATTCAGGACACATAAGATTAGCCATCGAAGAAGTAAATATATAAATTGCTTTGTTTGAATATGTGCGCAGTCTTTTTTTAAAGTAAGCTTTGACTGCATCAAAATATAGAAGAGAACTACTTCCAAAAAGTTTATGAAGTATTCCCACAAAATGTAATTTGTCTGCATAGATCAATAAATCCTTTATTTAGTATAAAAAAATGGTGATGTAATAAGTTTAGCATTGAAAACAAGGTCAAACAAGATAATATTATGTCGTTCATGTCGGTAAAACAGCTGTTCATGTAAAGGTGGGTTGAAATAATTTTTAGGTCTGATAAATTGAAATCGTACCATGGTGAATAAAGTTGTCGGTGAGAAATGTCGTTTGGCAATTAGAGAGAGGAATGGGATTAATAAAAAAATTTTAAAGTAATGTGATATTTTGACACACAAAAGCGTTTATATAATAGAATGATAATTAATACATTAATTTGAAAAAAGGAAAACGAGGAGAATAGTGAACAATAAAGAATATCGAAAAGGTGCTCCTTATAGTTTATTTTGATAAACTTATTTTGGTGAAAACTCAACTTTTTTAAATTTTTTGAAACTTTTTATATAGTTAGTAACACATATAGTAAAAGAGGTGATACAGATTGGCCAATCAAAATCAGGAAACATTTTTTAACGAAATATATGATTCAACGCGTGACAGGGTACTCGCATATATCATTGTAAAATGTGGCAAAACTACTGATGTTGCTGATATTTTTCAGGAAACATATACAGAACTTGTAAATGTTATAAAAAAGCACGGAATTGAATATCTAAAGCAGCCTGAAGCTTTTGTGATGCAGATAGCAAAGCGCAAGGTATATCGTCATTATAAGCTTAAAGAGCGCTTTTGTGGAATTGAAAGTACATATAATTTTGACGAAAGCTATCAGGAAAATATAGATACGGAGCAGATTTCGTTTGAGGAAGAACTGATGAAAAAAGAAACTGTTCAGACTGCTGTGGCGTATCTTGAGACAAAAGATGAACTTACAAAGAAGATATTCTATCTGTATTACTTTCTGGATAAGCCAATCAAAGAAATTACCGTTGTATTTTCAGTAAAAGAGTCATTTGTTAAAAATAGATTATATCGTACCTTAAAAGAACTTAAACAATATCTGATTGAGGAAGGGTGATTAAGTTGAAAAAAAAGGATTTTATGAAACAGGTTGCAGAACACAATATGCCTGATTTTTCAGAAGTAAGAGAAAACTGCGTTAATCAATTAAATCAAAAGAAGACTTTAAATTCACATAACTTTCGCATAGCAACTGCAATAGTAGCGATAACATTAGTTGTAGGTATTTGCATTTCACCGGTAAATTCATTCGCAGATAATTTGTTGCAGCAGATTCAGACTTATTTAAATCTGAATGGAAACAAGGTTGAGGTTGGACAGGTATCAAAATCCAACATCCATATACCGGAAGATTGTGAGAAAGCAGAATACAACGATAAAACGTATTTAAGTAAATGTTATCCTACTTTATCTGATTTGACAGAGGACATTCAATCTGATTTTTATGTTTGGATGAAAGAAAATCAATTTCAGGAAAATGGCATTATTTTAAATGTAATTCCGGATGATTATGCAAGAATAACACTGCTGTATGATGTGAACAAAGAAAATGTTAATTTGACAGATTTAGCTATGTATGTCTATTTTCCGTTATCTTCTGACAGCGCTTTTGAAGATATCAAACTTGAAAATGAGCAGCTTAAGTATGCGACAATTGATGATGAGGGAAATATTAAAGACTATGAGCAAAACACTCAGTATAAAATGATTGAACAGTATACAAGTTATAATTTAGGCACTGCTGTTACCGTTATTTCGTCTGTTACGAGTACTGCTGAATCCGAGAATACAGGTGAATTTGAAGACAGCACGGTGTATTATTTATATTTTACCGTAGACGGAGTATGTTATCAGATAAATTGTGTTGGTACTCTTGATGAGGCGCATGAAGTTATAGAAAATCTGCAAATTACAGACAGTATAGCTAAAGCGGATGATGTTCCGATGGAGGAAAGTTCACCTGTTGATAGTAAAGGAAATGAATGGATACGTATATAAGGTCACATAAAGCTGTCACAGCTTTTTAACAAATAAAATGTTTAAATTTAAGGAGGAGAAAGTCATGAAAAAAAGTATTTCAGGGGTTAGCACGCTGCTTCTTATGACACTGATGTTAACTTCATGTGCAGCAGTTCCGGAATCAAAGACAGAAGATGGAGTAAATTATGCGGTAAGCAACAGTGAAAAAGCTATTGAGGAAGCAGTCAGAAATGGTCTTGAAGATAAGGCACAGTTTATAGAGAAAAATGGCGATGGCTACACATGTGTTTGTGACCTTGGCGAAGGAGACAGCACATTTCGGATAAATGCGAAGGTAACTAATTATGGTACAGATACAGTATCGAAAATAAAGGCTGAACCAGATCCATCTGCACTGGATAAGGAGCAGATTAATAAACTTCTGTTTGACGGTGCAATGGTAGAGAATACCAATACGGATACTGAGAGTACGGAAGCTGATACTGATGGGGAAGAAAACGCTGAAATGGTGGGTATGCAGTCTACACGGCAAATGCATTATTCTGGTAATGATGGAACAAAAAGGTTTGATACTATAACAGATGCAGGATTCTTTTTCATAGATGATACTTTAAGTAATCAATACAATAAAATTGATTTGAATGGAGGAATCACGGGGGATGCTGATATTTCGGATGAGTACACCAAAGAAATGGCGGTAAATGAGCTTACTGATGTGATCAGAAAAATAGCAGGAATGGATATTGCTGTATTAAGTTCGACAAGTACAACAGATGGCAATGGAAATGGATATTATCAGATTAAGTTTGTTTCAGCAATAGATGGAATTCCTTTAGCAATCAATGACAGGGATATGAATTCGGATAATATAATTGATTCCTATGGAGAAGCGTTTATAGGAAGTGATGGTATTGCGAAAATAGAAGCGACAAACCTGTTATGGAAAGGGGTTAAAGCAGATAAAAAAGAGCAGTGCTTAAAGCTGGGGGAAGTATTGTCGTTATTGGAAATGTATATATCTAACGGACAATTATCATGCAGTAAAGAGATTACTTTTTCAAAATGCGGTCTTGAGTACATGGCTAAGACAGATGACTGGACAACGGCTGAATTGATTCCGGTCTGGAGATTCTATATTCCTGCTGAACAATTGACGGAATCAGAAATGGGAGTTGTTGCGGTAAACGATGATATTCCTACAGATATTTATATAAATGCAATTGACGGTAAAATTGAGCAGATGAATTGAGTTATAAAGGAGAAAAATGACGATGTTGAAACAGGACATGATAAGAGCTTTTCGGACAAAAGGCTTTTGGGTTGCGATTATTTTTTTATCCGGGCTTTTTATTCATGCAATCAGAGCTAATACTAATCTGGATGGAAGTGTAAGTACATATGAGATAATCAGTGTGGCAATGGCACTATCAGGGTTTACACCATTTGCTGCTATTTTTCCGGCGCTGGGCTATTCGGTAGTGTTTTGCGAGGAGTACCATAGCGGATATCTGAAAATGATAACTTCTAGAATGAGCTGGAAGCGTTACGGAATTAACAGAATCATAGCGGTTGCAGTATCAGGGGGAGTTGTAATTGCATTGCCTATTATGATGGTGTGCATAATAGGATATATATTCGGTACGCATGGAATGCCACAAAATGGTCTTTTTGCCGGAACCCATATACAGTATTTGATAGAACACTATGGAGATATATACCTGCTGACAGGTAAAGTGATTCTTGGATTTTTATTTGGAGCCATGTGGGCATTGGCAGGGTTAGGATTTTCGGTCTGGTTCTGTAACAGATATGTTTCTTTGATTGCACCGTTTATACTGTATGAGGTTATGTGGATTTTACTTTATAAGATACCGGTTTTGAATCCTATTTATATGGTCAGGGGAGATGACCTTGGCTCATATTTTCTGTCCGGAGTCATGGAGATAATGTATATATTGATATCACTTGTATTTATATGGACGGGACTTAAGAGGAGAATCTACAATGAGTAAATTAAGATCGATAATAAAACTGTGTTTGTATGAATTTAAAATAGAAATACACTCCAAGAGAGTTCTGCTTGGATATCTGGTTGGAATTGTAATGATCTTAAAGCAATCAGCCGGATATCTGCTGTATTCCAATGAAATCGGATTGTCAGTAAATGTGCTTGAGCCGTTTATTATTGCGGGAAATAATTATAATACGGTGATGTTTCTGGTGCTTGGCTGGCTGCTGGTTATTTCGGAAGCACCATTTGTGAACAGTAATTCTACTTTTCTGATGTACAGGACACAGAGAACAACATGGAATTATGCCATGATCCTGTATATTATGGTACAGGGGATTTTTTATTATGCGATTACTGCGGTTTCAAGTATTGTTGTAAGTGTGTTTAACGGATATTTTGCAAATATATGGAGCCCGGCAATAATAAAGCTCAGTTCCGGTGGGAACAAGGTAAATGCGCTGGCGGTATATTTCCCTTATCCGCAGTTTATGAGACAGGAATCGGTATTCAGTGCATTTATTATAACGTGGTCATTGTGTCTGTTGTACGGAATAGTTCTTGCACTGGTGCTGTATGTATTTAATCTATTTACAAATCAGATAGTTGGAGCAGTGGCAGCGTTTCTGTTTCACTTTCTGGGATATGAGCTTATGAAGGAAGGATATATGGTTATCATAAAATATTCTCTTCTTGCACGTTCGGTTCCGGTTCTACTGATCGGGAGCGAGCTGGATGCAACTCTGCCACAGTCGTATGTATTGTTTGCACTGCTTATTGTAATTTTGATATTTATATCCGGCAGAATAGTGAAATATGTGGATTTTAAAGAGATATCAAGAGGTGAAGAATAATATGAATGTGAATAAGAAACTGTCAAATATTATCTTTATGGCAGCCTTTGCATTGTTTACATGGATGTGGTCGGATAAATATGACGGAGTGATAACATCGGTTCTTGGTGGAATTGAGACGGAGAGTAACATTATTGATATCCTGGGACTTGGAAAGTGGCTGTTTTTGTTTGCGGTATATTTTCTTATCCTGAATAAGATGCTTGTGGACAATAGGAAAACGCTTCTCTTTTCATTATACAGGTATCGGGATTTTAAGTCATGGTGGAAACAGTACTTTTTTAGATTGCATATAACAATGTTTTTGTATTATCTCTTAAGCTGTATTGTATGGTATGTGATAGGGGTTGTAACCGACAACAGCAGCAGTCATGCTGTAGAGATAATGATAATTTTTTACATGCATTTAGCCATGTATTTCAGTATTATAGCAGCCGCTGACCGGATATTAAACAAGAGTATTATGCCCTGCATTTTGATACTGATAGAGGGTGTGACATATATCATATCTGTGCAGTACAGACAGATTGTACTGACGTTTGGCATGTATCGGAGAATGGCGCTTATGGATAATAAGTGGTTTCAGGTTATAGTGCCGGGAATAGAATTTATTGTGTGCTGGCTGTGCTATTTTTCTGTTATCCGGTTGTGGAAAAAGGATAAACTTGAATTGCTGTGATAGTTTAAGGAGGTTGATAGAATGAGTGAAATTGTTAAAGTTGAGAATGTTACTAAGTACTTTAAACAGGAAAAAGTATTGGATGATGTTAATATGAATCTGGAAACCGGTCATATTTATGGAATAGTAGGAAAAAACGGTGCAGGAAAGACGGTGCTTTTCAAAATAATTGCCGGATTTATCAAGCCGTCTTCGGGAAAAGTGACTGTTGCAGGGAAAATAATCGGAGTTGACAGGGATTTCCCTGATAGTCTTGGATTGATTATTGAAACTCCGGGATTTCTCTCCCAATATAATGCATATCAAAATCTGCTTTATTTAGCAAATATAAATAATAAGATTTCAAAGGAAGATATTAAGGAAGCTATCCGAATGGTTGGATTAGATCCTGATAGCAATAAGAAAGTCGGAAAGTTTTCGCTTGGAATGAGACAGCGTCTGGGAATTGCACAGGCGATTATGGAAAATCCGAACCTGATAATTTTGGACGAGCCTATGAATGGGCTTGATAAAAAAGGAATAGAAGACGTAAAAGAACTTCTTTTAAAATTGAAAGGCGATGGAAAAACAATTTTAATGGCAAGCCATTATGCGGAGGACATGGAAATTTGCGATGAAGTCTTCCAGATGGAAGACGGCAAATTGGGTGACATGAAAAAATAGTAAAACTGCACAAAAAATAATTGAAAATTTGTGCATGTTTGTTAACACTTTCAGAGAACAAGGTGATACTATAATAACCGTAAAAACCCCCCAATACATTATATATTTTTTACTATCCCCATAGTAAAATACCTTCTCCTAAAAGACAGCAGAACGATGGCTGTCTTTTTTTTGCTCTAATTTAAGAAAAAGGCAGCCATGCATTTAATATCTATTATTCTTTTACTTGGTTAAAAATTTACAGTTAAAATTACGTCGTTAGATTTACAACGCTAGTTTTACAGCTTTAGATTTACACTGTCAGATTTATATTGCTTCCGGCTCGCAGTGATGTGTAGTAATCATCATATGATGAGCTGCTCATCTGGCGTGAGACACGATAGAGACTGCTTGTGAAGTCATTGTCCTTTCCAAACAGAGAATTAAGAGTGTCTGCGTCGGCTTTTTTGACCAGCTCCTCATTTGCTTTCAGGGTACCGTCCTTGTTTATTGTGATGCCAATGTCCTCAAGCTCGTCGCTGTATTTGCTCGCGAGCTTTTTGAGCTGCTTGGCATAACGCTTCATGGAGGTTGAACTGCTGTTGGTGGCGGAATCAATGGAATTGTTGTATGTGTCAACAAGAGCCATGACTGTTTGGCGGATGTTATCTGTATTTTCGTCGTCCGAATACTTGTAGTTCTTTAATTTTTTAGCGGCGCGGTGCAGGGCGGTTGAATCATCGTAAGCGAGCTCGGTAATACTATATTCTTTGCGCTTGGATGCTTTCATGGCATCGCGGTTGTTTGAATAAAAATTTCTCATAAAATATGTTGCTGAAAGATTTGTTGCTGAACTTACTCGTGTACTCATGGCAATCCTCTTTATATTTTTAAATATTAATGTTTAAAATAATTGCATTATAACTATGATTTTAGGGTTTATTTTGAACGTATAATCACACTTATATGGTTGTTATAAATATTTTATCGGATATTTGCACGAAAAAGTTTACTTATGCGATCAAAAGAAGTAAAATATAAAAGAATGTGTAGAATAAGAAAACGCAATTATGCAATCGGAATGCAACCAAGCAAAGAGCAACAAAACATAATGTAAAAAGCATAAAGTTACAAAACAAAATGCAACAAACATAATGTAACAAAAGGAGGATATGGGGCATGAGTAAAAAAGCTTTCGGTACAACATCAAAAGGAGTGGAGGCATCGCTTTACGAAATCAGCAATGGCGGTGGATTGAGAGTACTTTTGACAGACTATGGCGCTGCAGTTGTATCTATTTTTGTAAAGGACAGGGATGGCAATGAGAGAGATGTCATTTTAGGATATGACAATGTGAAGTCATACGAGAAGGAGTATAGCTATTTTGGTGCTACTGTCGGCAGATATGCAAACAGAATTTCTGATGCAAAGATTAATATTGATGGAGTGGAATATAAGCTTGAGGCTAATGACAATGAGAACAGTCTTCACAGTGGCTCAAATGGTTTTTCTAAGCGCTTCTGGACTGTTAAGGAGCAGAAGGCAGATGAGATTACCTTTGAGATAGAGGATGCAGATTTGGAGCAGGGCTTCCCGGGAAATGCAGTCGTTGATGTGACATTTAAGGTAACAGAAGAAAATGCTCTCGCTATTACATACAATGCAAAGGCAGATAAGACAACTACCTTCAATATGACAAACCACAGCTATTTCAATCTGAACGGTCATGCATCAGGAAGTGTATACACTCACACATTACAGATAAATGCTGAGCATTACACACCTGTAAAGGATTCCAAGGCTATTCCTACAGGTGAGATTGCACCGGTTGAGGGTACACCATTTGATTTTACAGAGGCTAAGCCAATCGGAAGAGATATTGAAGCAAATGATACACAGCTTCACTATGGAAGCGGATATGACCACAATTTTGCAATAGACAAGACAGCTCCGGGAGTAGAAAAGGTTGCAACAGCATACTCACCTGAGAGTGGCATACAGATGGAGGTATACACCGACTGTGTCGGAATCCAGCTTTATACAGCCAACTTTATCGTGGGACAGGAAGGCAAGGGCGGAGTTAAATACAATAACCGTGATGCATTCTGCCTCGAGACACAGTTCTATCCAAACTCAATAAATGAGACCAACTTCAGTACACCTGTTACAAAGGCAGGCGATACATACCACACAGAGACCGATTACAAATTTTCTGTGAGATAAAATGTTGCTTTGCATGCAAGTATGATGCAGAATATTAAAAGCCCACCATATTGATGAAATTTATCATTAATATGGTGGGCTTTCTTAAGCTTTGTTTAATCAAACACTGATACAGTGGTTTTATTTCCCGAAATGTGGTATAAATATATTTATATTTATATGTATATTGAGACGACTTCGCACACGCAAACCTGCATTATCGCTGGCATATGGTGTGTTCCGAAGAAATATATGAACTGCCACAAGGTTCCATTAAACTTCGGTAACGATAGAAAGTAGATTGATATAACAGACTATCCGGATACATTTTTTGTGGCTGACTTCATATATTTCTGAGGAATATACCATATGCCGGCGCACCCTCACAGCCTGCAGGTGCGAAGTCCCATCATATAAAAAAGTAATATATAGCACAGAGGAAATAAACCATGAAAATAGTATTTTTAGATTCCAAAACAATTGGTGATGACATCGACCTTTCCGAATATGACAAGCTCGGGGAGGTTGTCAAATATGATTTTTCGACAACAGAGGAAGCAGCGGAGCGCACAAGAGATGCTGATGTGATTGTTTTAAATAAGGTCGAGGTAAATGAAAAATCTATAGGACAGGCAAAAAATTTAAAGCTCGTATGTGTGACTGCAACAGGCACAAACAATCTGGATAAAGAATATCTGGCAAAAAGAGGCATTGAATGGAGAAATGTCGCAGGGTATTCTACAGAGACCGTGGCGCAGCATACGTTTGCACTGCTATTTTACCTGCTTGAGAAGCTGAGATATTATGATGATTATGTGAAGAGCGAGAAATATGTGGGTGATACGTCGTTTACGCATTTTTCCAATGTGTTTCACCAGATTAGCGGTATGACCTGGGGCATCGTGGGGCTTGGAAATATCGGAAGACGCGTGGCTGATATCGCAAAGGCTTTTGGGTGCCATGTGGTTTATTATTCTACCTCAGGAAGAAATTCGCAGCCGGGCTATGAGAGAGTGGATTTTGATACTCTGCTTACCACGTCTGATATCGTGTCGGTGCATGCACCGCTCACGGATGACACACTTGGTCTGATGGACAAGGCTGCATTTGAAAAGATGAAAAAATCTGCGATATTTTTAAATCTTGGCAGAGGTCCTATAGTGAATGAGGCGGATCTGGCACAGGCGCTTCTGGATGGAGAGCTTACAGCGGCAGGTCTTGATGTGCTGGCGCAGGAGCCTATGAGTGAGGACAATCCGCTCCGTGCGATAAAGGATTCAAACAAGCTGATTATCACACCGCATATTGCGTGGGCAAGCGTTGAGGCAAGAACAAATCTGATGCACATTATATACAGTCAAATTGAGGACTTCTTTGCTAATTAGGAAATGTAATTTAAAATCAAATCGCAACATTAAGAGAAAGCATTAAGGGGAAATATTAAGAGGCAGAAATGAGCATCAAATTTGAGATAACAAAACAAAACAACATACATTTTGGAATTGCAGCAGCAGCGGCCGCGCTGACAGGTTACTTTACATCGGCAAGCTGGTGGGTGATTCTTTTGTTTGCGGCAGTATATTTTGGACTTGTAAATGTGAAGCTTGAGCTTCCGGTGAAGCTGTCGTGGCTTTGGGCTGCGATACTGCTTGTCATCGGAGCGATACTATCTGTTTTTTCGGTGCAGTATGTGCTGCTGACGGATGAGGACTTTGTGAAAACCACCGATATGGTCTGCGTGGTGAATGTGGTTCTGGCGCTCGCTATATATCTGGTGATACTTTTTATCACAAACAACACGAGGCTGACATGTACCATAGCATCAATTGCCATACTGGCGTTTGGGTTTATAGATTATTTTGTCTATGAATTCCGTGGCAATGAGTTTACGTATGCAGATTTGAAGTCAGCGGGAACAGGACTTTCCGTCGTGACAAAATACAAATTCGTCATAGACTACAAGTTTTTGTATGTGATTCTGGCGGCTGTTTTGTATATCATGCTGGTAAGGCGCATAGAAGTGCAGTTCGAGTCGGCTATCCATATGAGAATTATTTCGATTCTTCTCACAATAATATGCGTGCTGTATGTCATTATGAATTCCATGTCACTGAACACCGAGACCTGGGAGAAAAAGGGCACGTACAGAAACGGCTATCTGCTGAACTTTGTGCTCGGCATAAGGGACAGCTTTGTGAAGGCACCTGATGGCTACAGCAAGGCAGCAGTTGACAAGATAGCGGGCAATTTCAAGGAAACGGACAGCTCATATTCGCAGTCTGATGCGAAAAATCCGACGATTATTGTCATAATGAATGAGTCGTTTGCGGATTTGTCGGTGGTGGGAGATTTTGAGACCAACACGCAGGTCACACCGTTTATGGATTCTCTGAGTGAAAATACGCTTAAAGGCTATGCTCTTTCGTCCGTGTACGGTGCGAAGACGCCAAACTCTGAGTGGGAATTTGAGACAGGAAACTCGATGGCATTTCTGCCGGATGGCTCGGTGGTTTATCAGCAGTATATAAATGATGACCCGACATCCATAGTCTCAAACCTGAAGAATATCGGCTATACGACGGTTGCGATGCATCCGTACTATGCGACAGGCTGGAGCAGGAACAAGATTTATCCGCATCTTGGCTATGATGAGACTTACTTTATAGATGATTTTGACCAGACAAAGATACTCAGGGAATATATCACTGACCAGGAGCTCTATGATAAGATTATTGACCGCTACGAGAAAAAGAGCGATGACGAGAAGCTTTACATCATGGGTGTCACGATGCAAAACCACGGCGGCTACGGTGAGAGATATGACAACTTCAACCAGGAGGTTTACAAGGTTGGAGCGTCATACACTGATGCGAACCAGTATCTGTCACTTTTGAATGAGAGTGACAAGGCACTCGAAAATCTCATTACATACTTTAAGGGTGTGGATGATCCGGTAGAGATTGTGTTTTTTGGAGACCACCAGCCGGGATTATGCAATGATTTTATCAAGCTTTTAAATGGCAAGGGCAATTCCAGACTTACAGAGCAGGAGCTTGAGAATCTGTACAAGGTGCCGTTTTTCATATGGACCAATTACGAGACGGATGCACAGACAGTTGATGTGACGAGCCTCAACTACCTGTCCACACTGACGCTTGAGAGAGCCAACATAGATCTGCCGGCATACAACCGGTTTCTCGCTGAGCTGATGGAGAAGATTCCGGCCATAAATTCAAGGGGCTATTATTCGAAAAAGAATGAGTGCTTTATGCATGTGGATGAGGCAACAGGAGACGAGGCAAAATGGATAAAGGCATACAATATCCTGCAGTACAATTCGATGTTTGACGAGAAGGACAGAAGCTCGCTGCTGTTTCCGTACCTGAAATAATGTGATGATTTGAAGCAGCAATAAATACACATATGAGAAAATGAATTAATATAACTATTCAGGGAGCTAATAATGAAGCTAAGTGATTTATTACAATTTGATAACATAATTGTGCAATGTCATGATAATCCGGACGCAGATGCACTGGCAAGCGGCTTTGGAGTCTATGAATACCTGAGGATGAATGGAAAAAGTCCCAGACTTGTATACGGAGGCAGGAATATCATACACAAGAGCAATCTGGTGCTTATGGTAGACAGTCTTGGCATACCGATAGAGCATGTGGATTTTTTAGACAATCCGCAGCTGCTTGTGACTGTCGATTGTCAGTACGGTGGTGGGAATGTCACATTTTTCAAGGCAGAAAATGTAGCTGTCATAGATCACCACAGAGTATCGGGAGAGCTTCCTGCTATGAACCGTGTCATGAGCTATATGGGCTCATGTGCGACAATCGTGTGGGATATGCTGCGCGAGGAGGGCGTAGAGATAAAGAGAAAGCTGGCAACAGCACTGTATTATGGACTTTACACCGACACCGGAGAATTTACCGAGATAACACATTCGCTTGATAGGGATCTGCGCGATGAGGCGGATTTTGACAGCACTATAGTGGCCAAATTCCGAAATGCCAATATGTCACTTGAGGAGCTGGACATAGCCGCAACAGCGTTGCTGGGGCGCGATTATATAGAGGAATATCGTCTGGCGATCGTAAAGGCAGGGGCATGTGACCCGAATGTACTCGGCATCATAAGCGATTTTGTGCTGGAGGTGGATGCTATTGACATATGTATGGTATTTTCAGTGATTAAGAATGGAGTGAAGCTGTCGTTTAGAAGCTGCATAAAAGAGGTGAGCGCAAGCGAAATGGCGCAGGAGGTGTGCAGGGGCATAGGCTCAGGCGGAGGACATTATTACAAGGCAGGTGGATTTATTCCGATGGATCTGCTGATAGACAACTATAATGTGTACTGCAAAGAAAAAGATGTGACACCAAGGTTTCAGTACAGCAGCGATGGCACACACAAGCGTCCTTCGGATTCAGCAATCAAATCTTTTTTGGAGGAGCGGCTTTTTGATTATTTAAACGATACAAAGATAATTTACGGAGAAGATTTTGATACGAGCGGCTTCAAAAAAGTGGATTATAAAAAACGCCCGATTCCGATGGGATGTATCATTGCAAAGGATATACTGCCTGTGGGCTGCTGCATGGGAGTGCGGACAGCTAAGGGGGATATCTCCACACCGGTTGGTGAGGATACGGTGGTCATAATAGGAGAAGACGGCAGTGTACAGATTTTAAATCTGGACAGGCTGAACAAAAGCTTCAGGATATATAAGGACTGGCGGTTTACTGTGAAACGGACAGATTATGTCCCGAAGTTCAAGAATAAGGATACGGAGACTATAGTGGATGGAATGGCACATGCCAGAGTGTGCATACCGGTTGAGGAGGATTTTTCAAGAGCATTTGTGCTAAAGCACAAGGTAAAGCTATTTAAGAATAAGGATGACAGCAGTTATATATCAGGCAGACCTGGAGATATTATGGTTCTGCCAAATGATGACAGAAATGAGGCATATATGATAAGCAAGACAGAATTTGAAAAGACACATATAGCAAAGGGGGAGAAAGAAAACCGTAAAAAAGCGGTCGTTTTCGACCTTGATGGAACACTTCTCTATACACTTGAGGATTTAAAAAATGCAACAAACTATGCATTAAAACAAAAGGGCATGCCGGAGCGCACACTCGATGAGGTGCGCAGATTTGTGGGAAACGGAGTCAGACTGCTGATGGAGCGTGCAGTGCCACAGGGAGCAGACAATCCAAAGTTTGAGGAGACCTTTGCATTATTCAAGGAATACTATGATGCGCATTGTAACGACAATACATCGCCATATGATGGTATCATGGATCTGCTCGAGGAGCTTAAGGTGCGCGGCATCAAAATGGCTATCGTATCAAACAAGATAGATTTTGCAGTAAAATCGCTGGACAAGCTGTATTTTAAGGATTACATGACAGCAGCCATCGGCGAGATGGAGGAGGAAGGCATCCGCAAAAAGCCGGCGCCTGATATGGTGCAGAAGGCACTAAAGGAGCTTGGAGTGACACAGGATGAGGCAATCTATGTGGGGGACTCCGATGTGGATATCGCCACAGCGAAAAACTCAGGTCTGGAGTGCGTATCTGTCACATGGGGCTTCAGGGATGTAGAGTTTTTGAAGGAGCATGGTGCAACAAATCTGATAGATGAACCGGTCGAATTGTTAAATTACGTATAATCAGGAGAACTTTGATTTATGCTTTCAGAAAAGGGACTATTGATAATTGAAAAGCTGGCAGAGCACAACAATGAGCTTGTCACATCAAAGGCTCTTGCTGCGTCCACAGGTATGTCAGAGCGAAGTGTGAAGACATATCTGAAGGAGGTGGCTGATTTTTGTGAGCAAAACTCTATGACGCTCGACAGAAAGCCGGGCAAAGGCATGAAGCCGTGCTTTAGCGATGCGCAGATAGGAAAGATTCTGGATGTGGCAGGGCGAAAATCGGCAGCAGTATCGCAGAAGAAGCGACAGAACTACATATCGTATATTCTGCTAAGTGGCTGGGATACATACACATATGCACTTTTTTCGGAGGAGTTAAACGTCAGCAAAAATGTCATCATGGATGATATAAATGAGCTTGACGCAGAGCTTCTGCTCTTTGGCATTAAGGTGCACAGAACGGCGGGCTACGGAATATATGCGACAGGCAGTGAGCTTGATATCAGAAAAGCCATGAGGCATTTCTGCAGATATCCAATCAGTGATAAGCAGGTTATCAAGACCGATGACCACAGGCTTTCAAGACGCGCGGCCGAGGTGATAGCCAATAATTTCAGAAGCGTAAATCTGTCGATGGCAGTTGACATGATACATCATGTGGAGAGACGCTTTGATATCATCTTTACGGATTACACATTTCAGATGCTGGCAGAGTACATAGCCATTGCACTTTTCAGGGTGGATGTGGAAAAGGAACTGAAAACGGATGAGTTAGATTTGTCGAACCGAATGTGTGATATTGCAAGTGATGGGGATGCGGGCACCGAAACAGAGCAGCAGGTACAGAAAAATGGATTCATAATGACAGAGCATGAGAACATGGCAAGGGAGGCAGCAGGCTTTCTGGAAAGATATCACGGCATCAGCCTCTCACAGCCTGAAATCATGTATCTGGCAATGCTTTTTTCCTGTGCCGAGGGACAAAACCGCGTTGTCATGTCCTGTGAGGAGGCGCTTAGCATAGAGGATGAGATGATAGTGTATCTGTCAAATCTTCTCGCAGCCAATCTGATTGAAAATGAGCTTCTACGTGAGAGCATGCGTAGCTTTTTACCGGGTTCCATTGCGAGGACTCATTTTGGCATAGAGATAGACAATCCGTTTCTTTCGGATATCACACAATCGTATGCCAGTCTCTTTACGGTATGCTTTACTGTATCGAGATATTATGAAAAGTACACAGGTGCCATGCCGAGCGAGAATGAGATAGCTTTTATTGCCTTGCAGGTGGGAGGTGCCCTGCACAGAAATCCTATGACAGTGCGCGCAGTGTTAATCGGTGCAGCAGGCTATGCGACCGGCAGTATAATAGCGGGCAAAATAGAAAACAGGGTGCCGGATGTAAAGATAGTAAGCATTTTGTCGTCAGACCGCATAGAGCATATTGACGAGTATGACTGCGACCTCATACTCTCGACCATAGACACACAGGCAGATATCCACAATGATATGAGATTTCTGTATGTTTCTCCACTAATCAGTGCGCAGGATGAGAAAAATATCAGAAACAAGTGCTTTGAGCTCATGACCGGCCAGAGCGCGGAGGTCAGCGAGTTTTCACAGATGCTGTCGGAGGAATTTATCATATTTGAGAAAAAGGCGAAAAACCGCAAGGATGTTTTAAAGCGTGCGTGCCAGCTTCTCATAAACAAAGGAATAGTGCAGAGCGAGTTTGCGAGGGATGTACTGGAGCGTGAGAAGGTGGAGGCAACCGCCGTGGGCTGCAATATAGCCATACCGCACGGAAAGCCTGAGCATGTAAACCGCTGCCAGATACTTGTGATACGTCTCGACAAGCCGATAGAGTGGGGCGAGAGGATGGCAGACATGATATTTCTGCTTGCGATAAACTTTGACAGTGTCAACACGACAAAGGCATTTTTCCATGATTTCACGAAGCTTCTGAATGAAAATGGAGCGACGGACAGGCTCAGGGAGGCTGCGACACCTCATGAGCTTTGTGCAGCTATCCGGAAAGAGCTGGGGTGGAACTGAATATCACATTAATACAAAATTGCACCAGAGATGGTGCAATTTTGAATTTTGGGGAATATTGAAAAAACTTATACCGCACAGTACAATAAAACCATAGAAAGCAACGGACATATGACAGGCTGATGAATAGCAGAGGGAGATACAGTTAATCATATGTGTGAGCGAAATAAACAAACAAACCAATAATTTTAAATTCAGGAGGACAAAACTATGGTAAGCAAGACAATGGTAGTAAAAGCAGCAGAGGGACTTCACATGAGACCGGCAGGAGTTATCGCAAGAGAGGCAGGCAAGTTTGATTCAGACGTAACAATCGTATTCGGTGACAAGAGAATCAACGCAAAGAGCCTTGTAAACATCATCGCAGCATGCATCAAGAAGGATGCAGAGATTACATTCGAGTGTGAGGGAGCTGACGAGGAGGCAGCACTTGCAAAGATGGAAGAGCTCGAGGCAGACAACTTCGGAGATTAATCAACAAACAAAGTCAATCGGAGGTGTGATATGTACAAAGGAATCGCCGGCTCAGAAGGAATCGGAATCGGAAATGTGGTCATTATCGAAGAGCATGAGATAGTGATTGAGAATAAGAAAATTACAGATACAGACGCTGAAATCGCACGTCTCCAGGGAGCCATTGAGAAATTTGTAAATGATACAAACGCTATGGCAGACAGAATGGAAAAGACAGTCGGAGCAAAGGATGCGGATATCCTTCGCGGACATATCCAGATGCTTCAGGATCCGACCATAGAGGAGCAGATTACAGCGCTCATAGTAAGTGAGAAAATCACGGCAGAGAAGGCACTCGACCAGGTGCTTGAGCAGACAGCAGAGATATTTGCACAGATACCTGATGAGCTTTTGCAGCAGAGAGCAACAGATTTCAGGGATATCAAAGCCAGAATCCTTAAGATTCTGCTTGGAATCGAGGACTACGATATTTCAGCTGCTCCGGCAGGCACAGTGCTCGTGGCACATGACCTGACACCATCCATGACAGCAGGTATCGTGGCAGAGAATATCGCAGGAATACTCACAGAGGTGGGCGGCAGAACCTCCCACTCAGCAATACTTGCAAGAGCTATGGAAATCCCGGCAGTTCTCAGTATTGACGGAATCTGTACATCTGTCAAAAATGGTGACAGAGTGGTACTCAACGGAACAAGCGGAGAGGCAATCGTAAACCCTGACGCTGAGACAGAGCAGAAATTCGCTGGGCTGCTTGAGGAATACAAAAAAGAGAAAGAGCTCTTAAAGAAATTTGCGGGTGTGCCGACAGTATCAGCAGACGGCACAAAGGTAGAGCTTGTATGCAATATCGGAAAGCCGGAGGACGCAAAGAAAGCTGTAGAGTGTGACGGAGAGGGAATAGGACTTTTCCGTACAGAGTTCCTTTTCATGGACAGAGACACAATTCCTACAGAGGAAGAGCAGTTTGAGGCATACAAATCAGTAGCAGAGACAATGAAGGGCAAGCCTGTCATCATCCGTACACTTGATATCGGAGGCGACAAGGAAATCCCATATCTGGGCCTTGAGAAAGAGGACAACCCATTCTTAGGTTACAGAGCTATCAGATTCTGCCTTCAGAGAACAGACATCTACAATACACAGCTTCGTGCACTTGTGAGAGCCAGTGCATTCGGCAGAATAAAGATAATGGTTCCGCTTGTGACAGGCGTAGATGAGCTTCGCAGTGTAAAGGCAATGGTAGCTGACATCATGAAAGAGCTTGATGCAGAGGGCATTGCATACAACAAGAACCTCGAAATAGGTATCATGATGGAGACACCGGCAGCCTGCATGATGGCGGATGTGCTTGCAAAAGAGGCAGCCTTCTTCAGTATCGGAACAAACGACCTGACAGGCTACACGATGGCAGTAGACCGTGGAAACTCAAAGGTAGCATACCTTTATTCAGCCTTCAATCCGGCAGTGCTTCGCGCAATCAAGCGTATCATCGAGTGCGGTAAGAAAGAGGGAATCATGGTAGGCATGTGTGGAGAGGCAGCAGCAGATCCAAAGCTCATTCCGCTGTTACTCGCATTCGGACTTGATGAGTTCTCAGTGAGTGCCACAAGTGTGCTTAAGACCAGAAAGACCATCGCAGACAGCAGCATGGCAGAATGCAAGGCATTGGCAGACAAGGTAATGGCATGCGCTACAGAGGCAGAGGTACAGGCGGTGCTTGCACAGCAGTAGATGCTAAATCCAAACAAGTATAAAAGTTAGTAAAAGAGTATAAATAAGAGTAAAATATAAAAGTATAACATTGAAATTTATTATAAAGACGGCTGAAACGGTGGGGACCGGGACGGCCGTCTTTTTTGTGTACGCGAAATGAAAGATGAATATTTAGTCATTTACGATTTAGTTATTTACGATTAACTAAATTACGATTGACTAAATTATATATAAGTAATAAAATATTGTGTATAGAGATGGAGGGAGAAGGGCTATGTTTATAGGAAGAGAAAAAGAGCTTGCAACTTTAAACGGATTATATAATTCGGATAAATTTGAATTCGCAGTAATCTACGGCAGACGAAGAGTGGGGAAGACAGCTCTCATAAGCCATTTTATACAGGATAAAAAAGCAATATATTTTATGGGAGTAGAGAGCAACGAAAAGCAGAATCTGGAGAACTTTAGTCAGGCAATCATGGAATATGCTTCAGGAATAATGCCGGGGACTTCATTCGTGTCATTTCAGGCTGCAATAGAATATGTATTTAAATTATGTGAAAATGAAAGACTGGTGCTTGTCATAGACGAGTATCCATATGTGGCAAAAGCTTCGAAAAGCATGGCTTCAACCTTGCAGATGCTTATTGATAAAAATAAAGATAATTCTAAAATGATGCTTATATTATGTGGCTCATCTATGTCTTACATGGAAGATAATGTGCTGGCGTATAAGGCACCTTTGTATGGCAGAAGAACTGCCCAGATGAAAATACTTCCGTTTGATTTTGAGGATAGCTGCAAATATTTCAACGGATTTTCAGCAGAGGATATGGCTCTGATATATGGTATTGTTGGTGGTACTCCGCAATATCTTTTACAGATGAATGACAGCATAAGTGTAGAGGACAATATAAAAAATGTGTTCCTCAACCCCGCATCAGCAATCTTCGAGGAACCTGAAAATCTGTTAAAGCAGGAAGTCCGTGAACCTGCTGTATATAATGCAATAATAACAGCAGTAGCAACAGGCAGCTCCCGCATGTCGGAAATCGCAACCAAGATAGGAGAAACGACAAGTGTATGCTCACAGTATATGAAAAATCTGATTAATCTTGGCTTAATACGGAAAGAAACTCCATATGGCGAAAAGGAGTCCAGAAAATCAATATATGCAATAGCTGATAATATGTTTAGATTCTGGTATCGGTTTATACCTGATAATAATTCTATCATTAGCAGAGGTGCAACAGAACTTGCGTATAAAAGAATTGCTCCAAATCTGTCAGATTATATGGGCAGGATATTTGAAGAAATATGTATGCAGTATCTGTGGAAATTATTGATTAATGGAGAAGCACCTGTGGAATTTAATGATCTTGGACGATGGTGGGGGACAGATCCACAAGAGAGAATACAGACAGAAATTGATATAATGGGTGATCAGGATAAAAGCACTGCATTGTTTGGAGAATGTAAGTGGATAAATGAAAATGTGGATGTAAAAGTACTCGAAAAGTTGAAGAAGAGAAGCAGATTATTTAGATATGAGAATGTCCATTTATTTTTATTCGCAAAAAAAGGATTTACCCAAGGGTGCATTGAGGAAGCTGGAAAAATGGGAAATGTGTCGCTGGTGACATATGATCAGATATATGGGTATTTAAATAATGAAGGATAGTGGGTAAATGTAAAAAGTAATGTTTTGGCTGATACTACATCATACAGAGGGGCATATAATTATGATAACACTGGTAATAAGCAATATAGATTTATCACAATAGTTAAGTCAACACAATGGACTGGAAATCATTATGTTTCAGGACAATCAACAAAAAGTACTTATCTAAAAAATGGAGATATGTTATACTATAGTGAGTCAGGTGAATCTACATATTCATTATCTGTAGGAGTTGCATATGGAATAGGTTCTGTTTCATTAGGTATACCATTGGGAAAAATTACAACGGGAACATTCGGAACTGCTGTTAAGGCTACAGGAAAAGGTTATTATAAATTGGCACTAAATAAGCAAGTCAAACCAACTGTGATGTTGATACGGTATAAAACAAAGCAAAATGGAAAATGGTCAAGTTTGGGGAAAGCATCAGTATATAATAAGAGTTATGAAACCGTAAGGATAAAGCCAACATTGATTAAACAATAGGGAGAAGGTAGATAATGAGAAAACGAGTTATTACTTATGTAGTATTTGCTGTTTGCATTTGCGCAATGAGTGTGCTGATTACATATAGCATAATGCAGCAAAAAAATAATGTGACGGTGGGACTTTATTATGGAACTTTTGATTTTTCAGAGTATCAAAATGTAGATAGTACAAAAAAATTAGCTATCATACATGATAACGATGAAAAACAAGGCGAGTATGAGATGGAAATAGAACATACTGATAAGGTGGAAACCGGAACATGGAGCTGGAACGATGAGGGATATATTACTTTATATCAGGATAATGATGCTATTGCAAATCTTATATATGTGGATGGTAAATATCTATTTTCGGATGCCGATGTTGAAATCCAAAAACTTAAAAGAATATCTGAAACGGCAATAGTAAGATAATTGAGAGCATAGGCTTCTTTAGATTCCTTT